>Ga0181554_1000212_pt1 | contig 57463 bp, 62 predicted proteins | sample 011ome_16_FD_145602 | JGI IMG/M metagenome (GOLD analysis project Ga0181554, IMG submission 145602) | Coastal salt marsh microbial communities from the Groves Creek Marsh, Skidaway Island, Georgia - 011503CT metaG (spades assembly) | ecosystem: Environmental > Aquatic > Marine > Intertidal zone... | reverse complement strand
CAACATCAGCCCTAAACAAACCAGAGGAGAAAACAGACAAAGACACCACCAAATAAGCAACACCACAGCGGCTCATAAACCGGCCAAAGTGGTTGTCGCTACCGGACAAGGTGGTTGACGCTCTACACGCCGCTTTCAATGCGCCGCGAGGGCTTTGACAATTTCATAGACAAGCAGGCCAAACCCACCGCAAACGAGCATCCAAATCTGCCACTCTAGCCGCGACACCATGAATTCGATCCGCCCCAACCGCACATCTAATTGCGCAAACCAAAAGTCCGACACGGGTGCAGGCCTGCGCGACAAATCTTTGTTGGGCATTTCCACAACTTTATTTTCCATCGCCGACCTCAAGGATTGGCAAGCCCAGCAAATTGCGCTTCTCCGCATCTGTCAGGAACAGTGCATCGCTGACACGACGCCACTGGGCCTCGCGCTCGACACTCAGGGCGGGGATTTGGTCCAAATCGGGCCGCAAACTGATCCGCTCGCCGGTAAAATCCGACAACCAGTCTGAAATCGCGCCCAGAACACGGGTCGCCAGCGGCAACACCGTCAGACGGTAAAACGCGCGGTTCGCTTCCTGATAATTGGCATAGGTCGCATCCCCGGGCAGGCCCAGCAGCATTGGTGGCACACCAAATGCGATAGAAATTTCACGCGCAGCAGCTTCCTTGGTTTTCTGGAACTCCATATCTGACGGAGAGAACCCCATCGGTTTCCAATCCAAACCGCCCTCAAGTAACATAGGCCGCCCCGCATTGCGCGCTCCTTGATGTTGCGTCTCCATCTCCGAGACCAACCGATCATACTGATCCGCGCTCAACGTCGATTGCCCATCGGCCCCTTTGTAAACAATCGCACCACTTGGGCGGGCTGCATTGTCAAGCAAGGCCTTCGACCAGCGCGATGCAGAGTTATGCACATCAATCGCGGATGCCGAGGCCTGCAACGGCGAAAATCCATAGTGATCGTCTTGCGGATGGAAGCTCTTGATATGGCACACCATTGTCTCGTTCGGTGCCACAGGAAAACGATGCTTGCGCCAGTTCACATTATACTCATAAGCCATCGGCCACCCATCCGGCCCCGGCACAATGCTCATCCGGTCAGAGCGCAGTACATGCAGTTCCACAGGCAAGCCCTCGTCGCCCACTCCCTCAAGATACCCGTTCCCCGTCAGCAATAGCTGCCCGTAAAGCGCCTCAAGAACCTCCGCACGGCCCTGCGCTGCATTTGGGCGGGCCAGCAACTCTTGGATCGGATGCGCCTCATAACGACGCTCTTGGTCTTGCAAGATCAACGGCAAGGCTGCAGCAGCCTCCGCAATGATCTTCACGGCACGAAACCCGATCGGGTTGCCCGTAAACCCGGTGCGCGTCAGCGACACCACATCACGCGGGCTCCACGCCACACGCCCTGCGGAGGGCCACGCAATCGCATGACCCGTCGCCGAGGCCTTTACCTGCTCAGGGGCCGCAGTGGCCGTGTCTGGCTTTGGTCGGTTCAGAAATTCAAACATCAAACACTCCTTGATCCAACAGCCCCAACTGACTGTCGTTGATCCTTGAAAACAGTTCTACAGAATGGAAGTTACGAAGCCGAAACAGCACCGCACGGTGCCCCACGCAACGCTAACCCAGCGTCCGCACACGCGGCGCAGTCCACGCCTTGGCAGGCACAATCATCAAATCATGCAAAGCCCAGACAAGCGCATCAACGCGGTCAGGCGAGCCGCGCCCTTCAAATCCACCTGTCGTCATCTGGCACATCTGATCCTCAAGCGGGCCAAGACCGCGTACATGTCGCACACGCCCCTGCTCATAAAGAGCAGCAATCGGTTCGGCGCGCAGCACCTTCCCCTTGCTCGCCCGCACCGCACGGAACGGCACAAGAGGCGCCTCTTGGCGCAAAATGGTCTCCACCATCTCGCCCCCCTGATTGACCTCCGCCACCAAACGATCCGCCCCATGCCGCTCCATCGCGGCAATCGCAGCCTTCGCCCAAGCATTCGGCGAGGCCCCACTCACCGTGGCATCCTCTATCACATAGGCTATCCAGTTTTGCGGGGGGCCATCCATCTTGATCCCGCATACCAAAATGCCGCAATCATCCGACGACTTGTGCCCCGTCACGGGCGGATCTATCGCGACCACCACACGGTCCAACTTCGGCAACTCATGCACAATCACGCCGGCCAAGCCGCCATGCGTCCACATTGCCCCCGCGACGTCCGTTAACAACTCCCCCGACAACTCCTGCCGACCAAGTCGTGTGCCTGCATACCGTGCCTCCATCTCGGTCAAGAAATCAGCTGCCAAATTGGCACGGTTCGCATGGGTTTTTGCATGGGTCTTTACCGTAGAAGGCCGCGCCAACAGCTCTTTCAACGCATTGGTGTTGCGCGGTGTCGTCGTCACACAAGCCTGCGGGGCATCCCCCAAACGCAAGCAGAACTGGATCATGTCCCACGCGTCCTCCGCCTTGCGCCATTTGGCAAACTCATCGACCCAAACTGCGTCAAACTGCGGCCCACGTAGCGCCTCATGATCCTGCGCCGAAAACACCTGCGCTGTGGCGCCATTCGGCCATTCCAACATACGACGGCCCGCAATCCACTTTGGACGGGTCGCGGCAGGCGAGATCGCAATGATCCCGCTCTCGCCAAACACCATCACCTCGCGGGCCTGCTCGTAGGTCTCGGCAATCAAGCCCACGCGACGTTTCGCTCCCTGCTCCACGCCTCTACGTACCCACTCGGCGCCAGCACGGGTTTTCCCCGCGCCGCGCCCCCCCAGAATAATCCAACTGCGCCAGTGCCCCTCAGGCGGCACTTGATGCGGCATCGCCCAAAAGCTGAATAGATACGGCAAAACCTGCAATGCCTCATCATCAAGGCTTTTGAGAAACGCCTTCTGCTGCGATCGCGTCGCGGATGCGATCAAGTTTGCCCCCGATGTCAGAACGGATCTTTTCGCGGTCGTTTTCAGGGCTGTTTTCACTGGAATTGATTTTTTCAAGAAATGCCTCCTGCGCTTTCAGAACGGCAAAATGCACGGACTGAAGCTCGATAATTTTTGAAAGGATTGGTTTTGCGGAAACGTCTTTACTGGTCTCAAACTCTGTCATCATCAGGTCTAATGTGAACGACATCCGTTGAAAAAGACGCGCTATAACGGCGACGCGTGACGACTCATTCTCTTCGCCAAAAGGCAAAGTCTCGTTGTTTCTGCTCATGGAATACTCACCTGTAAGGGGTTTGTCCGATACAGTCGAAGGGCCAGTTTAGGTGCGTAATTTCACCGCCATAAGGCCCCCTAGCATACTTTACATCCTATCAGAAAATAACGGAAAAGTCAAAGCAAACGGGGCGCCCCATCGGACGCCCCATTCAGAATAAATACACTTTTACAGGTGCTTAACCACCGTCACCAGCAGCGGCTGCCGCTTCCGCTTCGATCTTGCGCCAAGCTTCCACGTTGCGATTGTGATCGGCCAAGGTCACGGCAAACGCATGCCCGCCTGTCCCATCGGCAACAAAGAAGATATATTCGGTGCTGTCAGGATCAAGAGCCGCCTCAATGCTCGCCCGACCTGGGTTCGCAATTGGTGTCGGCGGCAGCGCGGGGATCACATAGGTGTTCCAAGGCGTCTCGCGATTCAATTCGCTACGACGTAAACCACGGCCCAAAACGCCCTCGCCCTTGGTAATGCCGTAGATTACCGCAGGGTCCGTCTGCAGCTTAATCCCTTGGTTCAATCGGTTGATAAAGACGCTGGCCACCTGACGACGCTCGGTCGGCACACCTGTTTCTTTCTCGATCAAACTCGCCAAGATCAATGCCTCTTCCGGAGAGTTCAGAGGCAGTCCATCCACGCGGTTCGCCCAAGCATCAGCCAAAATCTGCGCCTGCGTCGATGACATCTGGTTCAACAACGACGTTACAGTCGTGCCTTCCGAAATCTCATAACTCCCCGGTGCCAAAGACCCCTCAGAAGGCACCTCAGAGGAATCAACCTCCAACAACGGGATACGCGACAACTCATCGACGATCTGCCAACTCGTCACGCCCTCGGCAACAGCCAAACGGAACAACGTATCCGGGTTCGCAGCAATCGTGTCATATTCCGCAGGTGTCTCCTCCACCGTCGGATCAAACTTCGCCACTTCGACAAAGCGGTTCGTCGCAGGGTCCAACTCGCGCACCAGCACGTCGCTGCCCGTCACACCTACACGAAACACAATCTCGGTCCCGCAAGTATTGGCACCACCACGGGTCACAATTTCAACGATTTCTTCCATCGAGGCGCTCTCAGGAACAAGGAAACTCCCCGCCTTCAATTCATGCGTCTTTTTCGCATAATCCGCTCCAATCCGCATCACAGTCGCCGAAGAAATCGCCCCCTGATCAGCCAAATTCGCAATCACCTTGCGCATGTTCGTGCCACGATCCACTTGCAAGCAAATCGCCTGCTCCAACGGGCCCGGTGCGCTATATTTCTTCGCCGCAAAGCTCACAAAACCGGCGAGCAAAAACAGCCCGACGATGAAAAAAGTCAGCGCGTTTGACGCAATATGACGCCACATCAGTCAAGCTTCCCAAACAGAACGCTAGCATTCGTGCCGCCAAAACCAAACGAGTTCGACAACGCCACATTGATCTTGCGCTCACGCTTCGCATTTGGAGCCAGATCAACTTTCGTCTCAACGGCCAAATTATCGAGGTTGATCGTCGGAGGGGCAACCTGATCGCGGATCGCCAAGATCGAGAATATAGCCTCAATCGCGCCCGCAGCGCCCAGCAAGTGACCAGTCGCAGACTTCGTCGATGACATCGTCACCTTACTTGCCGCATCACCCAACATGCGCTCCACAGCGCCCAATTCAATCGTATCGGCCATCGTCGACGTGCCATGCGCGTTGATGTAATCGATATCCGCAGGGGTCAGCCCCGCATCATCCAACGCCATACGCATAGAGCGCTCACCGCCCTCACCCGTCTCGGATGGGGCTGTGATGTGATACGCGTCACCCGACAAGCCATAGCCAATCACTTCGGCATAAATCTTCGCGCCACGCGCCTTGGCGTGCTCGTACTCCTCGAGAACGACAATGCCAGCGCCCTCACCCATGACAAACCCGTCACGATCCGCATCATAAGGACGGCTCGCCGACTTTGGGTCATTACCGCGCTTCGTGGACAGCGCCTTGCACGCGTTAAAGCCTGCAATCCCAATCTCGCAAATCGCAGCTTCAGCACCACCAGCAACCATCACGTCGGCATTGCCATATTTAATCAAACGTGTCGCATCACCAATCGCATGCGCACCTGTCGAACAGGCCGTCACAACCGAATGGTTCGGGCCTTTAAATCCATAGCGAATACTGACCTGACCAGAGATCAAGTTGATCAACGCACCCGGAATAAAGAAAGGCGACACACGACGCGGGCCCTTTTCCTTAATCATCACTGCAGTCTCGGCAATCGACTTCAAGCCACCAATACCAGATCCAATCAAAACGCCTGTGCGGATCAAATCGGCCTCTTCGGTCGGCATCCATCCCGAATCCTCAACAGCCTGCTGGGCCGCAGCAATCCCGAACAGGATGAAATCATCGACCTTCCGCTGATCCTTTGGCGCCATATATGTGTCTGGGTTAAATGTGCCATTCGACCCGTCACCGCGCGGCACTTCGCAGGCATATGTCGTCGCCAGAGCGCTCGCATCAAAACTCGTGATCGGTCCTGCGCCAGACTGACCATCAAGAATGCGCTTCCAGCTCTCCTCAACGCCATCCGCCAGAGGCGTGACCAAACCCAATCCTGTAACTACCACTCGACGCATATTATGCCCTCACCTTTTTTGCGGCTTTCTTTGCGTTGATAACCCAGCGAACGGCCATTGGGCAAGGGCAGCAAGGCGTTTGAGTGGAAAGTCGGGCGTCAGACTTCACCAGACGTTAACCGGACGCGCATAAGATCATTTCAACACCAAGATTGGACAAAATGCGCCACTTCCCTCTCATAACGGCGACTTTCCTCGCTTTTTCCCCGATTGCGGCGCGTGCAGAGGTGAATTGCACCGTCTTCGATGCAATTGAACGCATCCAATTCGCCGAAAACCGGCTCGCGCAGATTTCCGAAGGGCGGTTTTCGTCTCAAGACGCGGACCTCATCATCAGCGAAATGGCGCGCCTCGATGCCGATCAAATCAGCATCGCCCATTCTAACACCTTGTCTTTGATCGAGGCGGCGACGCTCATTGCATTTATCGACAAAGCACAAACCCTCACGGCTCTGCTCAAATCCCGCAATACATTGCAGACCCAACGCTTCTTTGATGATCCCGAATTTCTGCACCAACAGCATCGCGTTGCACGCATCTTGCCCCGCCTCAAATGCAATGCCTTCACACTCACCGGCACCTCAAATGGTACCGAGCGGGTCTTGTCGTCCATCAAGCAAGAGGCGCGCGCACGCAAAATCACATTCGTCGGAAGCGCAACATTTCTCGCCTCGCTCGTGTTTTCTATCGCCGTTGCCTACCGCATCTACGCTCTTATGACGGAAAGGCGCATGCGCAAAAAACGGCGGTCAAGACGGTTTCACTGTCATTTGGAGACCCAAGTCAATTATGGCCCGATAACCAAACGCGGTGTCATCCTCGACATCAGTTGCAATGGTGCCAAGGTTCAGATCGATCTAGAGGACGAGGAACCAACAGTCGAAATTTGGATTATCAATCAGTGGCATAAGGCAAGCGTAAGTTGGCACAACGCCCACTACCTCGGTATTCGCTTTGAAACCCCGCTGCGTGGCGCATTTGTCGAAGCAATTTGCCATCCCGTGCACGCGCCATAAAGAAAACGGCGCCCCGAAGGACGCCGTTTTCCGAAATCAGTCTTCGAAGCTTACTGTGCTTCGCTGATGAATTTTACAGCGTCTCCAAAAGATTGGATTGTCTCAGCCGCATCATCTGGAATCTCGATCCCAAACTCTTCTTCAAAAGCCATTACCAATTCAACGGTATCAAGGCTGTCTGCGCCAAGATCATCGATGAACGATGCGGACTCGACAACTTTGTCTGCTTCCACACCAAGGTGCTCTACTACGATCTTACGTACACGATCTGCGACGTCGCTCATGTCAAATTCCTCACGTTTTTCTGGGCTTGCACCCTGAGTTCTTTCAGGCTTGCGCCCAGTTTGATTGCCCCGAGGGGCAGCACGTTTGCCCAAACAAGGGCACCACCGTCTTGCGAAGCTTTACGGCTATCGCCGCGACACTTACGCCTTTCGGCAAATCTGCGTGGCCTATAGCAGGTATTTCACCTCAGGCAAACGCTTTCGACACTTCGGGTGTCGCCACCCATCAGAACATAGCCATACCGCCGTTCACATGCAGGGTCGCCCCTGTCACGTAGGCCGCCTCTTGGCTCGCCAGATAGACAACAGCTGCGGCAATCTCTTCAGAATCGCCCATCCGCCCAGCTGGCACATTAGCCAAAATACCCGACTTTTGATCATCCGTCAGCTTTTCCGTCATCGCTGTCGTAATAAATCCTGGGGCCACGCAATTGACCGTAATCCCACGGCTCGCGACCTCATAGGCGATGGATTTGGACATGCCCACCATGCCCGCTTTGGACGCTGCATAGTTTGCCTGGCCGGGGTTGCCGGTTGCGCCAACTACCGAAGAAATATTGATAATACGGCCCCAACGCGCCTTCATCATGCCACGGATCGCACCCTTACATAGGCGCATCGTCGAGGTCAGGTTCACGTCCAACACGCTTGACCATTCCTCATCCGACATACGCATGAAAAGGTTATCGCGTGTAATACCAGCGTTGTTGACCAGAATATCAACCGATCCCATCGCGTCTGCGGCTTGCTTTGGCAGGGCAGTGACGGCTTCTGCATCACTTAGGTTACATGGCAAAACATGGGCGCGACTACCGAGCTCTGCGGCCAAGGCCTCGAGTGGTTCAACGCGTGTACCAGAGAGCGCGACAGTTGCGCCTTGGGCGTGCAGCGCCTTTGCAATAGCGCCGCCAATGCCGCCAGATGCGCCAGTGATAAGTGCGTTTTTACCTGTTAAATCAAACATTTGTATCCCTTTCCGCTCAAGCGGCAGTCATCGCGGCCACAGCCGCTGCAATATCTTCAGGTGCGCCAACGGCGCCTGTGGTGAGGTCTTTATCAATGCGGCGGATCATACCGATCAGGGCCTTGCCTGCGCCGATCTCCCAAACTTCTGTAACCCCTTGTTTCGCCATATACAAAACGCTTTCGCGCCAGCGAACGGACCCTGTCACTTGGTCCACCAACAACGCGCGAATCTCTGTCGGATTTGAAGTGGCTGACGCGATGACATTTGCGACCAATGGCACCGCGGGCGCATTAATATTTACGTCATCCAACGCTTCGGCCATGACTGTCGCTGCAGGCGCCATGAGGGCACAGTGGAATGGTGCGGAGACAGGCAACAAAAGCGCACGTTTCGCGCCCTTCTCTTTGGCAATCACCAAAGCCCGCTCAACAGCATCTTTATGACCAGAAACAACAACTTGGCTCGGATCATTGTCATTCGCCGCTTGGCAAACCTCGCCCTGCGCTGCCTCTTCGGCCACGGCCTGTGCGGTCGCGAAATCCAGCCCCAAAAGAGCCGCCATTGCGCCAACACCAACGGGGACGGCGTCTTGCATTGCGGTGCCGCGGATGCGCAACAGACGGGCTGTATCGGCAATTGTTAACGCGCCAGCGGCCGCGAGGGCGGAATATTCACCAAGCGAATGCCCTGCGACATAGGACGCCATCTCAATCTTAACGCCTTCTGATTCCAAGGCACGCATAGCGGCTAAAGATGTCGCCATTAGAGCAGGTTGCGCGTTTTTCGTGAGGGTCAAATCGGCGATGTCGCCTTCCCAAATCAAGGTCGAAAGCTTCTCGCCCAAGGCCTCGTCGACCTCATCAAAAACGGCCCGTGCGCTGGGGTAAGCATCGGCGAGCGCCTTGCCCATTCCGATGGTTTGAGCGCCCTGCCCTGGAAATACAAATGCCCGCATGTGGACCTCTCCTTGTTCTTTGCTTTGTCAAAGGATTAACCGCTGTGTGTAGCTGACACAAGGTAATGCAAAGATGCACAGGGTTTGAGCGCGCGTGCCTGTATCGCAATAGATGTTCGCGAATTAGGCTGGCCTTAACCTTCCTATGAGAAAGATAACAGTAATGACCGAAATTGCATATTCGACGAAAACCAAGATATTTCATTGGGTTACCGCCCTTTTGATCCTGACGATCATCCCGCTGGGCATCATAGCGTCCGACGCACCAATGGAAACTGACACGCAAATCGCGACGAAAACCTTGCTGCTTTCGATACATAAGACGTTGGGCGTGGCGGTATTTCTGGTCGCTTTGGCGCGGATTGCTTATGCGCTGACAAAGACAAAACCAGCGCCGTTACACCCCGAACGACGCGTTGAGACTTTATTAGCCGAGGTTGTGCATTGGCTGCTTTATATCTCGCTTGTGCTGGTGCCGCTCACGGGTTGGATCCATCACTCTACCGCTGCGGCCTCTGCGCCGATCTGGATTCCCTTTGCGAACCACTTAACGTTTATCCCTGTAAATCCAACGGTTTCCGACTTTTTCGGCGGTTTGCACTGGCTGTGGAGCAAGGTGATGATCGTCTCGATCCTGCTGCATTTTGCAGGCGCGATGAAGCACCACGTGATCGACAAGGATTCGACTTTGCGCCGTATGTGGTTCGGACACCAAGCGTACACCGCGCGTGCACAAGGTGTGCACCGTAAATCCGCTGCAATTGCCGTGGTGATCTATGCCGCGGTGGCGGGAATCGGGGCAGCGTCGGGCATATTGGGCCATAAATCGGCGCAATCCGGCCCCGCCTTGGCCGCCGTGAATTCGGAATGGATGGTGCAAGACGGCACGATTGCGATTTCGGTCACGCAATTGGGAAATGTCGTCGGGGGTGAATTCGGTGATTGGACGGCCGCAATTAGCTTTGATGAAAACGCCACGGGCACAGTGGGAAGCGTCGAGACCGTGATCAACGTTGGCTCCCTCGCGCTTGGGTCGGTCAGTGATCAGGCGATGGGGCCGGATTTCTTTGACCTCGTGACATTCCCGACCGCAACATTCGCTGCCGATTTGGTCAATGTGGACGGGGTGTATTTGGCCGAAGGGACTTTGGCGATTAAGGGTGCAACCGTGCCTGTCACCCTGCCCTTTGATCTGACGCTCGACGGGGATACGGCCACGATGACGGGCACTGTCTCGCTGGATCGCCGTGATTTCGCGATTGGCGAGAGCATGGCGGATGAGAGCAACCTTGGGTTTGGCGTTGCTGTGACGATCAATCTGACAGCAACCCGCTAATGCAAAAAGGGCCGCGCGATATGCTCGCGCGGCCCTTCTTCAGAATGGAGTAGAGAGCTTATTCAGCTTTCATCGCTTCGATCGAGATATCGACGACAACTTCGTCGCTCACGAATGGCGCGAACATGCCGAGGTTATAATCGGAGCGCAGCAGCGTGATTGTCGCATCAAAGCCAGCCCATGGCTTACCCGCCATTGGATGGTCGCCCACTTGGTTGAGTTTCGCGTCAAGAACCACGGATTTCGTCACGTCGTTCAACGTCAGATCGCCAGTGATAAGGGCAGTGTTGTCGCCGGTCACTTCGATGGCGGTGGAGGTGAATGTGACCATTTCCTCGTCTGTCGCGTCAAAGAAATCTGGTGACATGAAATGGGCAAAGCGCTCTTCCCACCCCGTCAGCATCGTTTTCACAGGAAAAGATACGGAAACGGAAGACGCGGCTGGATCTTCTTGGTCAAATTGGATTTCGCCATTAAAGCCCGAGAACATCCCGTAGCCTGTAGAATAGCCCAAGTGGTTGTAGTGGAAGACAATCTGGCTATGGCTTGAGTCCAGAACGTAGGCTTCTGGGGCGGCGATTGCTGATGTGGAAATGGCGGCCATGAGGGCCGCGGCGGGGATCGCTTTGTACATGTTTGCACTCCCTGTTGGTGATGGCCCATTGTGAGCCACCACCGATACCGGAGCAATTCCGCATTTTTGAACAGGGCCTGCGCGGCCGAATTCCGACTTATAGTGGAAGCGGTGTGACGGCTTCGAATTTGCGCTTGCCGCCTGACCGCAACAGATCGCGTTCAAGACGACCAAACAACACTCCGATTTGGGCCTCGCTGCCAGTCGCAACAATCAGGTTGTGCGAACTCTCTTGGTGGCGCAGCACCAGATCAACCTTATCGGGGTCACCGCGAGACCGATCAACGCTAATACCCGTGAAGGCATCAAACCCGTAGTGTGCGATCAGAGCGGTGCGCCCGCTGCGGTGGCGCAAGACTTCGCGAACTTCGCCAAGGCCTTGGTCGAACTGCAGCTCGGAGGCCACGCCGTGATTAGCATAGCTGATCAACAGATAGCTAAGTGTCGCGAAGACGATGCCAACGCCCATCCGCATCAATGCAGAATCAACCTGTATGAGGGCAGTTGGCAAGACACAAAGTCCGAGTGTTGCCGCCGCGAAAGCAGCGCCAACGACCATTGCGGCCCCTTGGAACAAATTAACCAAAATTGGCACGTTTACTGTGCTATTTACGGTAAAACCCCAATATGTTTCGGTCAAAAGTGGCCCCGACGATGCATCGGAAGCCTGTGTTACTGGTACTGTACGCCCTTGAAACCCAGAGATATCGGTCATTTCATTCCCCTTGCTTTTATTGAGAACAACTTGGACGCGAATCTGGGCGGGATTGCGGCACGCAAATGACAACCTTAAGGTTATGTTAACGAAGTTTAACATCGCCCCGAAACCCATCCTCAAAAGTAATGCTAAAGGGCCGTTTACCCCTTGCTTCATTGGCCTGTGGATGTATAAGGCCCCATCTTGCCGTAAAGATTTAACCGCGTAGTCTCTCGTGGGTGGGGCCGGCAAGTCATATCCCTGCCCTATGAAATGCGCTGAGAACATGAATGGAGCACACATGCCGCTATATGAGCATGTTATGATTGCGCGTCAGGACTTGTCCAACACGCAAGCTGAAGGCCTTATCGAACATTTTGGCACCATCCTCGCCGACAACGGCGGCAAACTCGTAGAGCACGAGTATTGGGGCGTCAAAACAATGGCTTACAAAATCAACAAGAACCGCAAAGGCCACTATGCCTTCTTGCGCACTGACGCGCCTTCGGCTGCCGTTCAGGAAATGGAGCGTCTGATGGCGTTGCATGACGACGTAATGCGCGTTCTGACTATCAAAGTTGACGCACATGAAGATGGTCCATCTGTACAGATGCAAAAGCGCGAAGAGCGCGGCGACCGTGGTGACCGTCCAGATCGTGGCGAACGCCGCGAACGCCGTTAATTTAGATAGGATTGTAAATCATGGCTACTAAACCATTTTTCCGCCGCCGTAAGTCCGATCCATTTGATGGCGAAGGCGCCCCAAAGATCGACTACAAAGATACACGTCTTCTCCAGCGCTACGTTTCCGAGCGCGGCAAGATTGTACCTGCCCGTATCACTGCTGTTGGTGCTAAGAACCAGCGCGCTCTCGCTCGTGCGATCAAGCGTGCTCGTTTCCTCGCCCTGCTGCCATACGCTGTTAAGTAAGGACATCAGACATGGATATCATTCTACTTGAGCGCGTCGCGAAGCTTGGCCAAATGGGCGAAGTTGTCAAAGTTAAGCAAGGTTACGCACGTAACTATCTGCTGCCACAAGGCAAAGCCTTGCGCGTCAACGCGGCGAACATCGCTCGCTTTGATGCTGAAAAAGCGCAGATGGAAGCACGCAACCTAGAAACCAAAAAAGAAGCAGAAGCATTGGGCGAAAAGCTCGACGGTGAAACATTCATCGTTATCCGCTCTGCATCCGATGCGGGTTCGCTTTACGGTTCCGTCACAACACGTGACGCAGCTGATGCGGCAACTGCTGCTGGCTTTACTGTCAACAAAGGCCAGATTGTGCTTCACCACACAATCAAAGAGCTTGGCCTGCACGCTGTGGACGTCGTTCTGCACCCAGAAGTCACTGTTTCCATCAACATGAACGTTGCACGTTCAGTTGAAGAAGCTGAGCTTCAGGCTGCTGGCAAATCTGTTGCTGAATTGGCTGCAGAAGCTGAAGCAGAAGCAGAATTCGAAATCCAAGAGCTGTTCGACGATATGGGCGGCGCTGTGGACGAAGACGCAATGCGCGACGAAGCTTAATTTAGCTTTATCAAAGACTTGACGGGGCCATGCGAGACATCGCGTGGCCCTTTTTCGTTGGTGTCGCTCTCTCAAGTTGAGACATTTACGACCTACCCTGCCCTGTTTTTAGGCATGATCCGACAGGCGCACAAAAAGCGGCCCCCAAAACGCATTGACAGATCAGAAGCCGTTGACTTGCAGCCCTTCGGTATGAAAACGATGCGGGGAACTTCTCGCTATAAAGGATCCTTGGCGTGACCAAACTTTGCCTAACTGTGACCTGTAAATCCACGCGCGGCGTCGTTGCTGCAATTACCAATTTCCTTGCCGAGAGTGGCTGTAATCTAATCGACAGTTCGCAATTTGACGACCAAGAAACGGGTCAGTTCTTCATGCGGGTTGGCTTTATCGCCGAAACAGGTGCAACACAGGCGTCATTGACCGACGGCATGGCTGCGGTCGCGGCGAAATATGAAATGGACTACACGTTTCATGACACCGATACCAAGCTCAAGACTATCATTATGGTGTCCCGCTTTGGTCACTGCCTCAACGACCTGCTTTACCGCTGGCGCATCGGCGCGTTGCCTATTGATATCGTTGGGGTGATTTCAAACCACACGGATTATCAAAAGGTTGTCGTGAACCACGACATTCCGTTCCACCAGATCAAGGTGACCAAGGATAACAAGCCTGCAGCCGAAGCCCGAATCATGGAAGTAGTCACGGATTCAGGTGCCGAGTTGATCATCTTGGCCCGCTACATGCAGATTCTATCGGATCAAATGTGCCAAAAGATGTCTGGCCAGATCATCAACATCCACCACTCGTTCCTGCCGTCGTTCAAGGGGGCAAACCCCTATAAGCAAGCACATGAGCGCGGCGTCAAACTGATCGGTGCAACGTCGCATTATGTGACCGCCGACCTCGACGAAGGCCCGATCATCGAGCAAGACACTGTACGCGTCACCCATGCACAATCTCCGTCCGATTACGTGTCTCTGGGCCGTGATGTGGAAGCGCAAGTTTTGTCGCGTGCCATTCTCGCGCATGCGCAGCGCCGCACCTTCCTGAATGGCAATAAAACTGTCGTGTTCCCTGCATCTCCGGGTGATTATACCAGCGAACGTATGGGCTAAACAAAACGGGCCGCGCCAGAGACAGCGCGGCCAATGACTTTGATCAACCCGACATTCTGCGCTGACGTTAGCCTTATAGCCTAAACCAAGCTGAAAGTTGGCAGGCACAATGGGCATTTCAAAAGCCATGATGACGTTGATCGCAGCTGCTTCGCCCTTATTGATGCATCAAGCAGAGGCTGCGGTGATCTCTTGCAGTGCTGCTGCTGTCACTGTTACGTCTCGGACGATCGAAAATGCGGCTGTCGCATGTGTTGCCTTGCGACAAAGTGTGACCCAATTTGACGCATGTGGCCTCCCCCAACTGACCAAACCGCTTAGAATCGACGTCGTCGAAGGCCTGGAACCCGGATATGTCGGCCTATATCATCTAGGTAAAGACAAGATCGAGGTGCTCTCACCCTCCGCAATAGTGGACATATGGAACGACGACAGTGCATTTTTGGGCATAGATATCACGACATTTTTCAAAAGCGCGATTATCCATGAATTAGCGCATGCTGCCACGGATGACATTCCATGCCCTTTTGCATCATGCATGGCGAGAGATGAATACATCGCTTATGCAATGCAAGTTTTGTCTTTGCCCCCCGACGCATTGTCAGCGTTTGAAGAGACCTCCCCCATCGACAGATTAATTTCGACCGATGAACTATCTCCAGCGATTATGTTCATGGCCCCAAATCTATTTACGCAAAAGGTCTGGGCACATTTTCAGCAACACGATGACGGCTGCGCATTTATCGGACAGTTGGTGCGCGGCGAAAAGATCATCGACGTCTCACCATTTTGACGAGAATACGCAGGAAGCAGATATCCAAACACAAAAAAGGGCGCCCGATTGGGACGCCCTTCTTAATTCAATAAGTCAAAAGCTTACTCTTCTTCAAGCTTTTCAACTGCCTTTTGCAGATCGTCCTTGCTTACGGACTTTTCCGTCACGGAAGCATTTTCGAGGATATGGTCAACGACCTTATCTTCGAACATTGGCGCCTGAAGCTGCTGACGGAACTGTGCGTTTTGCTGAACGAATTCAAAGAATTGACGCTCTTGACCAGGGTACTGGCGCGCTTGGTTCATGATTGCTTGGGTCATTTCGGAATCGGTCACTTTGACCTCTGCCTTCTGACCGATATCAGCCAACAGGAGGCCCAGTTTCACGCGGCGCTCTGCCAATGTGTTGTGCTCGTCTGTTGGGTTGATTTCCGGGTGATCATGGCCGTGAACGTCTGGGTTCTCTTCGTGCCACAACTGGTGTGCGATTTGGTTTGCTTCTGCTTCAACAAGAGTTGTTGGAAGATCAAAAGACACGGCCTTGTCCAATGCGTCGAGCAAAGCACGCTTTGTCACCGCACGGGATGCGCCTGCATATTCAGCTTCCAAACGCTCGGTGATCTGGCCTTTCAGGGCCTCAAGATCTTCTGCGCCGAACTTCTTGGCCAGCTCGTCGTCCATCTTCGGAGCTTTCGCGCCGCGGACTTCTTTCACTGTGCAAGAAAAGATGGCTTCTTTGCCAGCAAGGTGCGCAGCTTGGTATTCAGCAGGGAAAGTCACTGTGACGTCTTTTTCGTCGCCAGCTTTGACCTTCAACAGGCCTTCTTCAAAGCCAGGAATGAAAGAGTTGGAGCCGAGAACCAGTGGGTAATCTTCAGCAGTGCCGCCTTCAAAGGCTACACCGTCAACTTTACCAACAAAATCGATGACAACTTGGTCGCCGTCTTTTGCTGCGCCCTTTTTCTCTTCAAAGGATACGGCTTGTGGCGATGCTGCGAGGTTGTCGAGCGCTTCTTTGACTGATTCTGCGTCGGCTTCGACCTTCATACGGTCAAGCTTGATTGATTTGAAATCAACCGCAGGTACAACTGGAAGGCATTCGTAAGACACGTCAACGGACACGTCCTCGCCCTCTTTCCACTCTGGGTTTGTCATCTTCATTTCAGGCTGGATCGCAGGACGGTCACCGGATTTCTCCATGTGCTCTTGCATCGCGCCGTCGATGGCTTCTTGCATAGCTTCGCCCAAAACGCGTGGGCCAAACTGTTTGCGCATCATCGCCATAGGCACTTTGCCCTTACGAAAGCCCTTCATTTCAACGTCCGGCTGCGCTTCTTTCAGCTTTTCGATAACTTTGGCGTCCAGTTCAGCCGCAGTGACCGTGATCGCGTAACCGCGCTTGAGGCCTTCGTTCAGGGTCTCTTTAACCTGCATGGTTTTTCCTTTTTGTCTTCTCAAAAAAAGTGGTGCGGGTGAAGGGACTCGAACCCCCACGCCTTGCGGCGCCAGAACCTAAATCTGGTGCGTCTACCAATTCCGCCACACCCGCACATTCATAAGGGCAGGAATTTCCTGCCCCGTCGTTGCGCGCTGTCTAACAAAGCCGCACATAAGATGCGAGAGGAAAAATTGGCTTATTTTTCGTCATGTTTGACCGCGTTTTTTGAGGGTTAAAGTGAGGGGCGCCAGACATTCATATTTTGGCCCGCCACAAACTATGTCGCATTTGAGGTAAACGCGGCTGTGCAGCATCGACACCTGCACGCGCCCTACCCCTTATTTTATTGGTGGTTAACGCAATTTTACCCATGTTTCCAGATGTCTAACAATGGCAAGACTTGGGCAATGCAAATAAAAAGACCTCAAAAATGGCGAGGCCGTAACACTTTCTTGCCTTATTCCTCCGACATTAAATGTGGCAGAAATCAGCTAGAGCGGGAACACGCCATGCATTTGGGAACGATCACACGCACAGCATCTGCTGTTGCAGTACAAACAATCGAATCTGGCATTTGCGCCGGGACATCGATCATGACGCTGGATGGTGAAATTCCGGTCGAACATCTTTCCGTAGGCGATCGCATCATCACTCGTGATGCTGGCATGTCGGTCATTAAGGCTATTGTGTCACGTGACGTGAAGATGCAGCCGATCCGCATTAAGGCGGGCTCGCTGGGTCACACACGCCCTGACCGCGATATGATCGTATCGCCAGGCACACGTATCCACATCCGCGATTGGCGCGCCGAGGCCCTTTTTGGTGCTGCTGCTGCCACTGTGGAAGCCTCCCGCCTCGTTGACGGCGAGTTCCTTGCACAATTGACTTCACGCGACGTGAAAGTCTTTGATCTGGTTTTCGACCGCGAACACATTCTCTACGCTGATGGCGTTGAAGTCGTTTCCGCAGCTGTCTAAGCGCTGACATTATACTGATACAAATGCCGCTCCTGTTTCAGGGCGGCATTTGTCATTTGTGCAGGTGTGATTGTGACCTCATGACGTGGAAGTTTTCAAACCGCACATCATTGCGACAATGTGCCTAATTTTTGTGCAACTTGTGTTTTTTCCAACCATCCCCACCAAGCGCCACCACCCGATCAATTGTCCCTGCCCCGCAGAAATGATCTCTCGCCCCTAATAGATACCGTAAGGGAGTCGCAGCCATGAAAAAGATTGAAGCGATCATCAAGCCATTCAAATTGGACGAAGTGAAAGAAGCACTTCAAGATGTCGGCGTGCAGGGTCTTTCTGTAGTCGAAGTCAAAGGTTTCGGCCGCCAAAAGGGCCACACAGAGCTTTACCGCGGCGCTGAATACGTCGTGGATTTCCTGCCAAAGGTGAAAATCGAGGTTGTCTTGCAAGACGATCAGGTTGACGGCGCCATTGAGGCCATCATCGCGGCAGCGAAAACAGATAAAATCGGCGACGGTAAAATTTTTGTCTCGACCGTCGAGCAAGCCATTCGCATCCGCACCGGTGAATCCGGCGACGACGCGTTGTAATACGTTCTAATAAGACACGAAAAAAGGGATACCCTCATGACCGTAGCTAAAGTTCTAAAACTGATGAAAGACGAAGAAGTCGATTACGTCGACATTCGCTTCACAGACCCACGCGGCAAGTTGCAGCACGTAACTGTTGTTGCTGACCTCGTTGATGAAGACTTCCTTGAAGAAGGCTTCATGTTCGACGGTTCCTCCATCGCTGGTTGGAAATCCATCGACAAATCAGACATGAAACTGATCCCAGACACCGAGTCGGTTTATGTGGACCCTTTCTATGCTGAAAAAACGATCTGCATTCATTGCAACGTTGTTGAGCCGGACACTGGCGAAGCATATGATCGCGACCCACGTGGCACAGCAGGCAAAGCTGAAGCTTACCTGAAATCCACAGGGATCGGCGACACAGCTTATTTCGGCCCAGAAGCCGAATTCTTTGTGTTCGACGACGTGCGCTTCCAGGTTTCCATGAACAAAGTGTCCTACCAGGTTGACGCCATCGACGGCGCTTGGAACTCTGACACAGAGTTTGAAATGGGCAACACAGGCCACCGTCCAGGTATCAAAGGCGGCTACTTCCCAGTGAACCCGATCGACGACGCACAAGACATGCGCGGCGAGATGCTTTCCACCATGAAGCGCATGGGCATGAAAGTTGACAAGCACCACCACGAAGTGGCGTCTTGCCAGCACGAACTTGGTCTGATTTTCGGCACGCTGACAACGCAAGCGGACGAAATCCAGAAGTATAAGTACGTCGTGCACAACGTGGCTCAGGCCTACGGCAAGTCCGCGACATTCATGCCAAAGCCAATCTCTGGCGACAACGGCACGGGTATGCACGTGAACATGTCCATCTTCAAAGATGGTAAGCCATTGTTTGCAGGCGACAAATACGCTGACTTGTCTCAGGAAGCGCTGTACTTCATCGGCGGCATTCTCAAGCACGCGAAATCCTTGAACGCGATCACAAACCCGACGACAAACTCTTACAAGCGTTTGATCCCTGGTTTTGAAGCGCCTGTTCTGCGTGCTTACTCTGCATCCAACCGTTCAGGTTGCGTGCGTATTCCTTGGGCAGAAAACCCAAAGGCCAAGCGCGTTGAAGCCCGTTTCCCAGATCCAGCAGCAAACCCATACCTTTGCTTCGCAGCATTGCTGATGGCTGGCCTTGACGGCATCAAGAACAAGATCGACCCAGGTGCGGCGTCTGACAAAGACCTCTACGACCTGCCACCAGAAGAGCTCGCTGGCATTCCTACAGTTTGCGGCTCCCTGCGTGAAGCACTGGAAGCTTTGGAAGCGGATCACGACTACCTGCTGCAGGGCGACGTGTTCACCAAAGGCCAGCTCGACGGCTACATGGGTATCAAATGGGAAGAAGTGTACGCTTACGAGCACACACCACACCCAATCGAGTACAAAATGTACTACTCCTGCTAATAGCAGGTCGTTGGACACAAAATCGGGCGCCTTCGGGGCGCCCTTTTTTTATGCGCCCTCTCGCCTAAGCCGTGATTGCAGCGAAAACAGACGCGGAAATGTCGAGAATAGGCCTGACAGCCCTGCCCTTTGCATCTGACGATCAGATCAAATTTGGGAGGCTGCACATGACGACCCATTACCGCGACACGCGCAAAATTGATCCAACCCGTGGCGCGACACTCGCGGACGGCAGCCTTAACAACGACGACCGCGTCGAGATCGGACCGACGCAGCTTGCCTATAAGGAATGGGCGGCCGCGGGGCTGATCCTGCCCAACCTGCCCGCGATGCGCGCCTTTCGCCATAAGCGGTTGGTCGATGCGGTGAACGCGCGGGGCTACGGCGGCATTTTGATGTTCGACCCGCTCAACATTCGCTATGCCACCGACAGCACGAACATGCAGCTTTGGAATACGCATAACGCGTTTCGCGCCTGTCTGGTGTGTGCCGACGGCTACATGGTTGTTTGGGACTATAAAAACGCGATGTTCCTGAGCCGCTTTAACCATTTGGTGGCCGAGCAGCGGTCGGGGGCCGATCTGTTTTATTTTGATCGGGGCGACCGTATTGACGTGGCGGCGGATGCGTTTTCGCGCCAAGTGGTTGATCTGATCAAGGAACACGCGGGCGGGAATATCCGCCTTGGCGTCGATAAGATCATGATCCACGGGCTGCGAGCGTTAGAGGCGCAGGGTTTTGACGTGATCCCCGGTGAGGAGCTGACAGAGAAGGCGCGGTCTGTGAAAGGACCTGACGAGATTTTGGCGATGCGTTGCGCCAGCAATGCCTGCGAAGTGGCCTGTCACGAGATGGAAAAGGCGGCGCGTGCGGGTGTGCCAAAGGGCGATATGTCGGAGGATGATATCTGGGCGGTGCTACATGCCGAGAATATCCGACGCGGTGGTGAATGGATTGAAACGCGGCTCCTCGCGTCGGGCCCGCGCACCAATCCGTGGTTTCAGGAATGCGGTCAACGGATCGTGCAGAATAACGAAATCGTGGCCTTTGATACCGACCTTGTGGGCGCTTATGGCATCTGCATTGATATCAGTCGCACGTGGTGGATCGGCGATCAAAAGCCGCGCGCAGATATGATCGAGGCGATGAAGATCGGCGTGGAACATATTGAAACGAATATGCAAATGCTGCGTGCAGGTGTGAATGTGCAGGATCTCAGCCGTGGCTGTCACAAGCTGCCTGACAAATATCAAGCCCTCAAATATGGCTGCCTGATGCATGGTGTCGGCCTGTGCGATGAATGGCCGCTTGTGGCCTATCCTGACCAAATGGTTGAGGGCGCGTTTGACTATGAGCTGGAGGCGGGCATGACCCTTTGCGTCGAAGCGCTGATTAGCCCCGAGGGGGGTGATTTCTCGATCAAACTGGAGGATCAGGTGCTGATCACGGAGGACGGGTTCGAGAACCTGACGAAATATCCGCATGACGCAGCCCTGATGGGTCACTAAGCCGCGAGGTCTGTTGCACCGCCTGCACTTTGCCCTCACGTTGTGACCAATAATGCGAGGGCGACATGAAAACGGAACGATTTACATTCGAGGGCCACGGCGGGCACCAGTTGGCCGCAAGGTTGGACATGCCCGACGGGCCGCATCTGGCAACCGCAATTTTCGCGCATTGCTTTACCTGCTCAAAGGATATCATCGTTGCGCGTCGCATTTCGGCCCGTCTGACGACGATGGGCTATTCGGTTTTACGATTTGATTTCAAAGGGTTGGGGCACTCGGAGGGGGAGTTTGAGAACACGAACTTTACCTCCAATGTCGGGGATTTGCTGGCTGCCTATGAGGCGTTACGCGCACGGGATATGGAGCCGACGTTGATGATTGGCCACTCGCTTGGTGGTGCTGCGGTTTTGAAGGCGACAGCGGCATTGAAGGGGATTAAGGCCGTGGTCACGATTGGTGCGCCTGCGGATGTGGGCCAGGTGATGCATAATTTTGCCCAAGCCCTGCCCGCGATCAAGGCGAACGGTATGGCCGAGGTCGATCTGGGCGGTCGTACGTTTAGGATATCTCAAGACTTTGTTGATGATGTGTCAGAGGTATCGATGAAGGAGGCGATCCACAATTTGCATGCAGCCTTGTTGGTGCTGCACGGTCCACGCGATTCGGTGGTAGGTGTCGATAATGCGGCGGCGATATTTATGGCAGCGAAGCATCCCAAAAGCTTTGTTAGCTTAGACAACGCGGATCATTTGATCACGCGGCCCGATGATGCGGAATATGTGGCCGATGTGATTGCGGCGTGGAGCCGGAAGTATCTGCCGAAAGTGAAGATTGTAGAGCAAGACCCGCTGCCAGAGGGCGTTTTGCGGGTGTCTGAGGCTGATCCAGACGGTTTTTTGCAGGATATCCGCTCGGGTGATAATCACACCGCGCTGGCGGATGAGCCTGTGGCATACGGTGGCACCAATCGCGGCATGTCGCCATACGGTTTTTTGTCGGCGGCATTGGGGGCATGTACCTCGATGACGATCCGCATGTATGCGCGGCGTAAAAAGATGGCGCTGACGCATATTTGGGTGGATGTGAGCCATGCCAAAAGCCACGCGCAGGACGCGGGTGATATGGGTGATCAAAAGGTCGATGTCTTCTCGCGGAAGATCCATCTGGCGGGGGATTTGACGGATGACGAGCGGCAAAAGCTGCTGGTGATCGCCGATAAATGCCCTGTTCACAGGACGTTAGAGCATAGCTCTGTGGTGATTTCAGAGCTGGTTTAGCGGGTATACTGCGTGACTGACACGTAGTCTTTGCGCGGGCCCGTGACGGCCCAAGTGGCAGACCAGTCGGGCCAACGGGTCACGTCATAGGTGACGTTATAAAGGTCCGCGCCGCAAAGGTGGCTGGTGCCTTTGGCCGCACCGTCAGGGGTGAAGCGATGGAAGGGGCTGCCATCGGCAAAGCGCACATTGATGTCTACGCCGTTCTCGTCCCAAAGATAGCTGCGCTCGGCCTGTAGGCTGGCCCCTGTGGCGAGGGTGAGCGTCCCCGTTTCGACATAGCGGAGACCTGCCCCGTTTGGCGCAAACGTGGCCTGGCCCATCATACGACCGCCTTGACCGTATTTGGCATCGGCGATTTGGCGCGAAATATGCCAATCACCTAAGAAATCCGTCAATTTCAGAATGGTTTTTCCTCACTTTACCTTGAGACATGCAGCGATGCCCCTTATGACCGCATCAACACTGCTGCCCAATCACAAAATAAGGTCTGCCCATATGATCCCGCGTTATTCCCGCCCCGACATGGTTGCTATCTGGTCGCCAGAGACAAAATTCAAAATCTGGTACGAGATCGAAGCACATGCCTGTGATGCGATGGCTGATTTGGGTGTGATCCCGCGTGCCAATGCCGACGCAGTTTGGAAGGCCAAGGATGTTGAGTTTGATGTCGCCCGCATCGACGAAATCGAAGCGGTTACCAAGCACGACGTGATCGCGTTTTTGACGCATCTGGCAGAGCATGTTGGATCGGATGAGGCACGGTTTGTGCACCAAGGAATGACGTCTTCGGATGTGCTTGATACCTGCTTTAATGTGCAATTGGTTCGCGCGTCTGATCTGCTGCTTGCCGATATGGATCGTTTGCTGGCTGCGCTGAAAATGCGCGCGATGGAGCATAAAGACACACCGCGCATTGGTCGTTCACATGGTATTCACGCTGAACCCACGACAATGGGTCTGACGTTTGCGCGCTTCTATGCCGAGATGGACCGCAACCGTGCCCGTTTGATCAATGCACGCGCAGAGATTGCGACGGGAGCGATCTCGGGTGCTGTTGGCACGTTTGCGAACGTTGATCCGCGTGTTGAAGAGCATGTTTGTAAAAAGCTGGGCCTGTCCCCAGAGCCGATTTCAACACAAGTGATCCCACGTGACCGTCACGCGATGTTCTTTGCGATTTTGGGTGTGGTCGCATCCGGTATCGAGAATATCGCGACGGAGATCCGTCATATGCAGCGAACCGAAGTGCTTGAGGGTGCCGAGTTTTTCTCGGTCGGTCAGAAGGGCTCTTCCGCAATGCCGCATAAGAAAAACCCGATTTTGACCGAGAACCTGACCGGTCTGGCGCGTCTGGTCCGCATGTCAGTGATCCCTGCGATGGAGAACGTCGCCCTGTGGCATGAGCGCGATATCTCGCACTCTTCCGTGGAGCGCACGATTGGGCCAGATACGACAATCACGCTTGATTTTGCCCTCAACCGTTTGGCAGGCGTGGTCGAGAAAATGATCATCTATCCTGAAAACATGATGGCAAATATGCATAAGTTCCGCGGCCTGATCATGTCGCAGCGTGTGCTGTTGGCCCTGACCCAAGCGGGCGTGAGCCGTGAGGACAGCTATTCTTATGTGCAGCGCAACGCCTTGAAAGTTTGGGATAATAACGCCGACTTCAAGACCGAATTGCTGGCCGATCCGGACGTGCGCAAGGCGCTTTCTGCGGAAGAGATCGAAGAGAAGTTCGACCTTGGCTATCACACCAAGCACGTTGATACGATTTTCAAACGAGTGTTCGGCGAAAGCTAATAGCTTGTATGGCCTGCCAAGAGATTGGCGGGCCATTTTCTTTTACACGACTGACGGCGCATGAAGCGTGGGGGATGCGTGGCCTTCGGGATATGCGGCATGGTCCGGTTGACGGTCATCAACAACACGGCATGGCGGTGACCGTCGCCTTCGTTCAGGTTGGGTTCTCCGATCCGTTCGGCGTCAAAACCAAGTTGGCGCAAGGCCCGCATGAGTGACAGCGACATAAGGTCCGTGGCCCCCTGCTCGGCTGCGATCGGCGTGGGTAGCCACGTCACTCGACATCACGAGCCGCGTGCATTCCCACATTTGGTTGGTCTTGATGTCCGCGACCATCACGCTGGGCGGACTGTCGATCAATTTGCCCTTGAGCGCGTCGCGAAGCATATAGGTATGCGGATTGTCGTATTGGTCCATTTCCACGTCATCGTCATGCGGAATATCCCAGCCCTGTTCATCCACCATTTCGGAGAGTGGGCTTAGATCAGCCCGTATTGCCCTGCCAAGGCAGCAGCTTGTGAGCCAGTCTTTGCGCCCAGTTTCAGTTTTGCGTTCTTGAGCCGTTGTTTTACGGCCCCTTCTGTTACGCCCAAGACATGTGCGATTTCCTTGAGCCGCATGCCGTCACGTACCATGCCCAAGGCCTCGAGCTCGGCCATTGTCATGTTTTGCGGTGGCGCCATTTCCGTGTGTCTGCGCGTGACGTAGGCTTGAAGCAGTTTGACTTCGACGTCTTGAAAGTCACGGTCATTGCGGGCAAAAGATCCGTAGGACCGGTGCCCCTCGGTATTGCCATCAAACACCGAAACCACAACCCCATGACGCATACCAAACGAATGTGCCTGCCCCATAATATCGCGCGGGTCGTATTCTAAAGCGGACCAAGCAATTGTCCCGACGTTGTCGTAGGCCCAGCGGATCACCGGATCAAAGAGCATAAAGCGGTTGGCCGTGTAGTGATCGACCCAATCTTGCGGCAGCGCGTTGATTTCTTCGACGGGGTACGCAAAACCAATGCGCAAAGCAATGTAATGCCCTACGGGCGCAAGTTCGAGTAACTGCTCTGCATTAAGATGTATCGTCATAAAAGCTTCACTCGGTAGGCTGTACTAAAAACCATATTGCGAGCGATCTAAATTCCTTAGATTTTTTGAACCACAGTGCAATCCCGATAGTATTTCGTTATCGTCTGCATTGGCAACTAGAAAGAAAGACAACTCACATGGCGAACCAAGTTGAGATCCGCGACATATTAGCGGACCTGCGTGATGTTGCAACGGGAGGCTATGCGTTGGCGTTTCACGTGCGCTTTTCGACGCCTACGTTTCTGTTCCAGACCTACCCTAAGAAATGGCTTGATTACTATTCCCAGAACGGGCTGGTGCTGTCAGATCCGACAGTGGCGTGGGGCTTTCAAAATCTGGGTGCCGTGCAATGGGCCGCGTTGAAGAATGATGATCCAAAGGGCGTGCTCGCAAAGGCGTCGGAATTCGGTCTAAATTTTGGGATGACCTGCGCCGTCGAAGTTGATGGAAGCCGCAGCATCGGCAGCTTTGCCCGCCCCGACCGGGATTTCGACGACGCGGAACAGGCCTTTTTGGTGCAAAAGATCGATGAATTGCACGACCTCACGGCAAATATCAAAGCGCTTGCGCCTGAAACGAACAAAGCGTTGCGTTTAATGTCGGTGCAATTCACACATACTTAAGCGCCTGTTTACGCTTCATTTAGCATTTTTATGCCATATCTGATGGCATGGAAACTGCCGCACTCGCCACACCGCCGAAACCACGCCTGCCTGCCATTTCACGCAGGCGCAAGGCGGCCATGATCGTGCAGCTCTTGATCGGCGACGGCGGAAAATTGCAGCTATCGCAACTCCCCGAAGAATTGCAGATCTTGCTTGCGCATGAACTCGGCGCGATCCGTTTGGTTGATCGTGATACGGTCAATGCGGTCGCCACCGAATTTGCCACGCAGCTGGGCGCTATTGGGATGTCTGCACCTGGCGGCGCGGAAAGCGCGATTGAGGCATTGTCCCAGCACTTAAGCCCAGACTTGGCCAACCGTTTGCGTGCGGATCTTAGCAGTGCAAAGAATGGCGATCCTTGGCCCCTGATCGTGGCGCTAGAGCAAGAGGCGCTCATTGGTATTATGCACAAAGAAAGTGTCAAGATTTGCGCCGTGACCCTATCGAAGCTTCCGGTCTCGAAGGCGGCTGCGCTGCTTGAAAAACTGCCAGGAGATCAAGCACGTCGAATCACATATGCCATTTCGCAAACCGAAGATATCGCGCCCGAGGCGGTGAAACGCATTGGCGCGGCATTGGTACAAGATCATTGCACCAAGAAAACCGTCGCCTTTGAAAAGGCGCCGATTGCGCGTGTCGGCGCGATTTTGAACTCCAGCCCTGCAGTGACCCGCGATTCTGTTCTGGAAGGCTTGGGTGCCGATGATCCCGTATTTGCTGACGGCGTGCGCAAGGCGATTTTCACCTTCAAGGACATCCCTCTCCGCCTTGTCCCAACCGATGTGCCCGCATGTATTCGCGGCGTGGACGCCTCCGAATTGTCGACAGCTATAGCTGCGGGCCTTGCGGGCGACGAGGAAATGGTGACGGCCGCCGAATTCATTTTGGCCAATATCTCGCAACGTATGGCCGGCCAAATCCGCGAAGACGCTGCCGAGAAAGGTGCTGTAAGGGGCAAAGTCGCGGAAGAAGCGATGCGCGCGCTCTCCTCCGCGATCCGCGAATTGGTTGATGCGGGCACGATTACCTTGAAATCTGACGAGGAGGAGGATGCAGAAGAATAGTTAATGGACAGCCGAATAATGCCCGCCTAGACTATGAAAATGACAGATAAATCGCACCAATTTGACGGACGACGTTGGCACGATATGGGTGGCGAGATCGCGGGCCCGATCCCTGACGCGAGCCGCGACTTTGCCCTTTGGGAAAAGCGTGTTGATGCCTTGATGATCATTTGTTCCAGCAAGGGACATTTTACCGTCGATGGGCTGCGCCGCGTGCTTGAGGATATGCCGCCGTCGAGCTTTGAAGAGATGAGCTATTACGAACGCTGGATCGCCTCGATTGCGCAAAATCTGATTGAGGATGGGGTGTTTAGCACCTCTGAACTGGGCCAGCGTATCACGGAGGTCAAACGGCGTGGCGCGACCTATGGCGAGGCCGCGGATGCCTGAATTGGTACGCGTACGCGCCGATATGCCACCCGGCCATGTGCGCACCCCCGCCTATTTGCGCGGCAAATGTGGTGTGATAGAACGCACGTTGGGGCCGTTTCGCAACCCCGAGCAATTGGCTTACGGCGTGAAGGCACAGGCCCTGCCCTTGCACCGCGTTCGGTTTACCATGGCAGAGGTTTGGGGCGCGGATGCCGAGACCCCGACCGATACAATCGAAGCCGAAATTTACGCCCATTGGTTGGAGCCTGCCTGATGCCACATGACCACCACGAGCATCTTTCGCCCTCTGGCCACCCGTTTCGCGCCGACGACGATGGTCACTTAACCTATTGGCAAGCCATGGAAATCGCCGTGCGCGAGTTGCTGATTGAGAAAGGCGTGACGACTGCTGCCGAGATTATGGGCCAGATAGATGCAATGGACGCCCGCCACCCGTCGCATGGCGCGAAGGTCGTGGCGCGCATTTGGACCGACCCCGATTTTCGCGCCGCGATGCAGGCGGATGCAAGCGAAGCGACGCGCGAGATGGGCTATGACATTGGTCCGATGAAGCTAATCGCAGTCGAGAATACTGCCGCGTTGCACAACATCGTGGTTTGCACGCTTTGCTCTTGTTACCCGCGTAATCTACTGGGACTGCCACCTGATTGGTATAAATCGCGGGCGTATCGGTCGCGGACCGTGCGCGAGCCACGCCGCGTTTTGGCAGAGTTCGGCGTGAATTTGCCCGCTGGCGTTGAGGTGCGCGTGCACGACAGCACCGCCGACATGCGCTATATCGTGATCCCAAGCCGCCCTACTGGCACGGCGGGTTGGAGCGCCGACGCCCTCGCGGCACTGGTCACACGCGATAGTATGATTGGCACGGGTCTTCCCAAATCACCCGAAGGTGGTTAACTGCCCTACATGACCAAAGGAACCCCGATCGACTGGCTCAGTAATCAGGCCTCGCGCGCTGTGATTGGCGCGGTGCGTTTGCTGCCATATGCCAAGCGGGTGCCGTTTATGGGCGCAGTAATGCGCAAAGGCCTCGGCGGCGTTCTTGGGTTTCGCAAACGCACCGAGGCCAACCTCGCGATGATTTATCCCGATATGGCCCCAGAGGAGCGCCGCCGCATCGCAGATGGGGTTTTGGACAACTTTGGCCGCACCTTGATAGAGAACTATTCGCATCCTGAATTTGCGGAGCATTTGTCCGATACCCCGCTGACGGGGGCTGGTGTGGAGGCTTTGGCGCAGGCCACTGCCGAGAAGCGCCCAGTGCTGTTTGTAACCGCGCATTTTGGCAATCACGAGGCCCCGCGCCAGATTTTGACCCGCATGGGGCATAGCGTCGGCGGCCTCTATCGCCCATTTACCAACCCTTATTTTGATGCGGATTACCGGCGCACGATTGGCGCGCTGGGTGGCACGGTTTTTGCCCAAGGGCGGCGCGGCACGATTGGCCTGATCCGCTATTTGCGCGAGGCCAATCAGGGCGTTCTATTTTATGACGTGTTTTATGGTGCGGGCGAACGGCTTGATTTCCTTGGAAAACCCGCGATGACGGCGCTGTCCGCGGCTGAGATCGCCATCAAGGTTGGAGCTGTTGTGCTCCCCTATTACGGTGTGCGAAACCCTGACGGGATGTCGTTTACTGCGATTGTCGACGCGCCAATTACGCTATCGGACCCGATCACGATGACCAATGAGATGAATGCGCGGTTGGAGCAGCAGATAGCTGCCCATCCCGAGCAGTGGTTTTGGGTGCATCGTCGTTGGAAAATGCGTAAAACTTAGGGGAGATCGACCGCCGCCAAGATTGGCCCAAAGGGGTCTTTTTGAATGAGGATGACGGCCGCGTCATTCCCTTCGACGGCGGCATTCATTGCCATTGGGCTTGTGCCATCCCAGTTGCCAATCACCTGCCAAGACGTCACGATATTAACGTAACTTATTGATTTTCCCGCATTTTCACCACGACGGATCGTGACAGTTTCTTCTGGATGATAGCGCACAAGTTGCACCACCATTTCGCCGATATTCGTTGTTTGGGCGGTCGCCGCGATTTTAATGATTTGCCCATCTCGCGTCGCTGTCATGACAACTTGGTCCGCCTGAGCCCGCTGTTCGGCGATGTGATCCATCACCGCCATCCCCTTGGAGCCAATCACTTGATCTTGGCCGCCGATCACCATTTGCGGCGTATAGACGGATTCTGCGCGGTTCACGCGGGCGTAGCCGTGCTGGCGGGCGGTAAAGTCGCGGCTGCCAAACTCATCTTTCCAGCCCAAATAATCCCAATAATCGACGTGTAATGCCAAGGGGATCACGTCATCACGCCCGACAAGATCAGCCAATAGCGCATCCGCTGGCGGGCAAGAGGAGCAGCCCTGCGAAGTGTAGAGCTCGACCACCACTTTATTGTCTTGGGCGATTGACGCGGTCGCGTTGATCGCGCCCATTACGGCGAGGGTGGACAAGAAAATGCGCATGTTCGTTCCGATTTATTGCTGGTGTTTATTGTCTATTGAGGTTTTCATGAAATGACCAATCAACGAATTGCGAGTGTTTCGCGAAGGATGTTTCAATTTCCGCCGAGCCTCGGAACGATGGGTTGGCAATTTTCGGTGTGCAATGGTATACAAAAAAGCAAGCTGGCCCTTGAACCATAGCCTTACATGGGGCAAAAGCCATTTAAATTCATTTCTAAGCGCCTTCGAAAGGGATAGCCAATGACCGTTACTGTCGGCATCGATACCGCCAAAACCCGCAAAAAATTAACCGTTGGGTCACAATCTGTGTCCTATTACTCCATTGCTGCGGCTGAGGCCGCTGGTCTTGGTGATTTCTCGAAACTGCCTGCTGCTCTGAAAGTGGTACTTGAGAACCTGCTGCGCTTTGAAGATGGCGGTTTTTCTGTTTCCGTGGACGACATCAAGGCGTTTTCCGAGTGGGCCACAAACGGTGGTAAGAACCCCCGCGAGATTGCCTACCGCCCTGCCCGCGTTTTGATGCAGGATTTCACAGGCGTTCCAGCCGTGGTCGATTTGGCGGCGATGCGCGACGGGATCAAGGCGCTTGGCGGCAATGCCCAGCAAATTAACCCGCTTGCCCCTGTGGATCTGGTCATTGACCACTCTGTGATGATTGACGAATTCGGCAATCCACGCGCGTTCCAGATGAACGTTGACCGCGAATACGAGCGCAACATGGAGCGTTACACGTTCCTGAAGTGGGGCCAAAAAGCCTTTAACAATTTCCGCGTTGTGCCGCCGGGCACGGGTATTTGTCACCAAGTGAACCTTGAGTATCTGTCGCAAACAGTCTGGACAGACACCGACCAGAACGGCGAAATGGTGGCCTACCCTGATACGCTTGTTGGCACTGACAGCCACACAACTATGGTTAACGGTCTGGCCGTACTTGGCTGGGGTGTTGGCGGGATCGAGGCCGAGGCCGCGATGCTGGGTCAGCCTGTGTCAATGCTGATCCCTGAGGTTGTCGGCTTTGAGCTGACGGGTCAGATGGTCGAAGGTACGACAGGAACGGACCTTGTTCTGAAAGTCGTTGAAATGCTGCGCGCCCACGGCGTTGTTGGCAAATTTGTTGAATTCTACGGTAAGGGTCTGGACGTTCTCCCACTGGCCGACCGTGCGACGATTGCAAACATGGCGCCTGAATATGGCGCGACCTGTGGCTTCTTCCCAATCGACGGTGAAACACTGCGTTACCTGCGCAACACTGGCCGCGACGAGGACCGGATTGCATTGGTTGAGGCCTACGCAAAAGAGAACGGTTTCTGGCGCGATGCGAACTATGCACCTGTTTACACAGCCACATTGCACCTCGACATGGGCACAATTGTGCCTGCGATCTCTGGTCCAAAGCGCCCGCAAGACTACGTCCCATTGACCAACGCCAAATCCGCGTTTGCCAATGAGATGGAAAATACCTTCAAGCGCCCAATGGGCAAAGAAGTTGCTGTCGAGGGCGAAGACTACACGATGGAATCAGGCAAGGTCGTGATCGCGTCGATCACATCGTGCACCAACACGTCCAACCCTTACGTGATGATCGGCGCGGGCCTTGTGGCACGTAAAGCGGCGGCCTTAGGCCTGAACCGCAAGCCTTGGGTCAAGACATCCCTCGCACCCGGGTCTCAGGTTGTGTCGGAATATCTGGAGGCCGCGGGTCTGCAAGAAGACCTTGATAAGATTGGCTTTAACCTCGTTGGCTACGGCTGCACGACCTGTATCGGCAACTCTGGGCCGATCCAACCTGCGCTGAGCAAGGCGATTGCCGAAGGCGATTTGGTCGCAACCTCCGTGTTGTCTGGTAACCGCAACTTTGAGGGTCGGATTTCGCCGGACGTGCGCGCCAACTACCTCGCCTCCCCGCCACTGGTAGTCGCTTATGCGATTGCTGGCACGATGGATATCGACATCACCAAGGACGCGATTGGTCAGGATCAGAACGGCAACGACGTCTTCCTCAAAGACATCTGGCCAACAAACAAAGAGATCAACGATCTGGTCGCGAAAACCGTGACACGCGAGGCGTTCCTCAAGAAATACGCTGACGTGTTTAAGGGCGATGAGAAGTGGCAGGCGGTGCAAACCCCCGATTCTGAAACATATGACTGGCCAGCGGCCTCCACATACATCCAGAATCCGCCCTACTTCCAAGGTATGTCCAAGGATCCGGGCACAATCAAAAACCTGAAAGATGCCAAGGTCTTGGCGATCTTGGGCGACATGATCACAACCGACCACATCTCGCCTGCGGGCTCGTTCAAGGACACGACGCCTGCGGGCAAATACCTACTGGACCGTCAGGTGCCAGTGCGCGAGTTCAACTCTTACGGCGCGCGTCGCGGCAACCACGAAGTCATGATGCGCGGCACATTCGCCAACATCCGCATCAAAAACGAGATGCTCGATAGTGTCGAAGGTGGCTACACCAAAGGATCGGATGGCAAGCAAACCTCGATCTTCGACGGCGCGATGGCCTATGTTGAGGCTGGCACGCCACTCATCATCTTCGCAGGTGAGCAATATGGTGCGGGCTCGAGCCGCGACTGGGCGGCAAAGGGCACGGCGCTGCTGGGGGTCAAGGCCGTGATCGCGGAAAGCTTCGAGCGTATCCACCGCTCCAACCTCGTTGGCATGGGTGTGGTTCCGTTTGAATTCACCGGCACAGATAACCGCAAATCGCTGGGCCTGACGGGTGACGAAACCGTCTCTATCTCTGGCCTCGATACGATCAAACCACTGGAAATCGTCCCTGCGACAATCACTTACGCCAACGGCGATGTGAAAGAGATCCAAGTGAAATGCCGCATCGATACAGCGGTTGAGATCGAATACATCGAAAACGGCGGCGTGCTGCACTACGTGTTACGTAACTTGGCCAAAGCCTCCTAAACGAAGCGCCTCAAAAACAACAAAGGCCCGCGTAAATCGAGGGCCTTTTGCTTTTTCGTTGTCCAAATATGCCGAAAAACACCTACATAGCCTGCGGACTACCCCGCAGACGCAATCGATCCCAGGATCATGAAACCCGCAGCTTGCTGCGGTCAATCAGGTCAATTTCCCGTGGCTTCGGCCAAGGCTGGCAAGAACCGTTGCTCGTAGTCTGACCCGACCAAGGGCCCTGCAAAACGGAACAGAACCTTACCTTCCCCGTCGACAATGAAAGTCTCAGGCGGCGCAGTCACTCCCCAGTTGATCGCCGTGCGACCTTTGGGATCAAAACCGGTCTTGAAAAACGGATTACCCTCTTCGTCAAGATATTTTACAGCCTCGTCAGCAGTGTCGCGGAAATTGATGCCTGCGACGCGGTAACCTTCGGCCTGCAATTCAAGCAATGTCGGATGCTCGGCGCGGCACGGCGGGCACCAGCTCGCCCAGTAGTTTACGAGGGTCACTTCGCCACTGCGCAGATCGATGCCCGTCAACAAGTCAGTTCCAGGTACGGGTTCAGGTGCGACGTCTGGGGCCTGTTGGCCCACAAGCGTTGACGGCAATTCATTCGCGTTGTCGCGCATCATGCCTGCGAAAAAAAGGCCTGCGAGCGCCGCGAATATCACGGGAGGCACAATCATCATTGGAGAGATTTTAGCCATTTTTACGCGCCTCTGCTGCCTCAAGGGCGCGACGTTGCGCAATAGATTGCCGCCAGCTGAGGCCAACGATTGCCACCAAAAGCAGGATGCTCACGGCATAGGCTGAAGCGACCTCAACCCCGTATTTACCAAGATCAGGGATCATTTGCGGACCTCGCGGATTTGCAATGCGCGAACGCGGCGCGCGCGGATTTCGGTACGGGTGCGCAAGAGGACAAGTGCCACGAACAACAACACAAATCCCGCGATGCAGACCAAAAGCGGAAAGAAGAAGACGTCCGAGACGTTTTCCTCCTTGTCCAGTGAGAGCGATGCGCCTTGGTGCAGCCCTTGGTTCCAGAAATTCACTGCGTAGCGAGACAAAAGTGCAAAGACCGAACCGACCATGCACAGAACGCTTGTGAGATCCGCCGCGGTGTCGGGATCATCAATGGCCGCCCAGAGGGCCATGTAGCCGAGGTAAAACAGGAACAGGATCAGGAAGGATGTCAAACGCGGGTCCCACGCCCAATAGGTGCCCCACATCGGCTGGCCCCAGATAGCTCCCGTCATCAGGGCGATCATCGTCATGGTGATGCCCACGGGTGCGGCAGCTTTCGCGGCAAGTGCCGAAACGTGGTGGCGGCGAATGAGCCAGATAAGAGAGGCCACGAGCATCATCATCCATGCGTTGATGGCCATGAGGGCGGCAGGCACGTGCAGATAGATGATCTTAACCGTGGAGCCTTGGCGATAGTCGTCTGGCGTCAGAAAGAACCCCCAGAACAAGCCGCCTACAAGGCAGATGCCAGCGGCGCCGAAAGCCCACGGCAACACTGGGCCTGTCCAGCCCATGAATTTCTTTGGATTTGCATATTCCCATAAAGACATAGCGATACGTTAACCTTTCAATCGGGTGGCCTCAATCCTGCATTAGCGCAGATTGATGCGTAACACTGCCGCAGTGGCGAATGGCAAGAGAGCGATGCAGCCTGCGGTGATCCCGCCGAGCATGAAGAGTGGGGTCGTGGCGTCGAGCCCTGCGGTGCCGCGCCGTGCCGCCTCTGCCCCAAATATCAGTGTTGGAATATACAGAGGCAGAACGAGGAGCGAAAGCAGCAAGCCGCCGCGACGGATGCCGACGGTAAGGGCAGCGCCGAAGGTGCCGATCATCGAGAGCGCGGGCGTGCCAAGCAGGAGTGTGAGTGCGACGAAGCTGTAACCGCTCACGGGGAGCTGGAGTAGCACACCGAGGATGGGCGCCGCGATGGTGAGCGGCAGGCCAGTTGTGAGCCAATGGGCGGTTGCCTTGGCGAGCCCGACGGCCTCCAAGGGGATCGGGGCTGTGGCGATAAGGGTGAGTGCGCCGTCCTCGAAATCAAGCGCGAAAATGCGGTCAAGTGAGAGCAGTGCTGCAAGCAGTGCCGCCACCCAAAGGATGCCCGAGGCGATTTTGGACAGGATTGCGGTTTCGGGGCCGACGCCGAATGGCACCAGCACCACCACGATCAGGAAGAAGACGAGGCCAAGGCCAAACCCGCCCCCTGCCCGCGTTGCGAGCCGCAAGTCGCGCAGGAGAAGTGCGATCACAGGAAGGCCTCGTCGCTATCGGATGGGCCGAAGTCCGTGGCGGCGAAGGGCGTGAGGTCGAGGGTTGTGGCCTCTTCCAAGCCAAGGTCGATATGGGTGGCGATAACGGCAATACCACCCTGCGCGAGGTGCTGGTCGCGGATGAAGCTGCTGAAAAGTTTGACGGAAAAGCCGTCGAGCGAAACGGTCGGCTCGTCGAGGAACAGCACTTTGCGATTAATCACGCCGAGGCGCGCAAGTCCTACGCGGCGTTTTTGGCCTGCGGATAGTGTACCTGCAAAGCGGTCGCGCAGGTCGGCAAGATCGAACCAGTCCCAGATCGCGTCGGGCACGGTGTTGCCGTAGACGTCGGCCCAAAAAGCGAGGTTTTCGCGCACTGTGAGGGCGGTCTTGATGCCATCGGAATGGCTCGCGTAGGCCGCTTGATCGGCGGGAAATTCGCAGGTGCCTGAGGTGGGATCCTGCAAACCCGCAAGGGTGCGCAAGAGCGTTGTTTTGCCGATGCCATTTGGGCCGCGCAGGATGAGCGCTTGGCCCGCCGCCACGTCAAACGACACGTTAGAGAGGACTGGCATGCCGCTGCGTTCAACGGATATGTCGCGCACCTTGAGCATGAACTAGACTGGTATAAGGGCCGCCGCGATGCGCCGCCCTTCGGACAAAAGCACGTTGTAGCTGCGGCATGCGGCGGGCGATGACATGGGCTCGACGCCGATGCCAACCGCATCAAGGGCTTCGCGGAAACTTGCGGGGAGATGGGCGATCTCGGCACCTGTTCCGATGAAGATCACGTCAACCTCGCCTTTGAGCGCAAGCAAGCTGGCCGTATCTTCAAAGCCGCCCCAAGCGTCCACGCCGCCCGCGTGCGCCAACAATGCGCCATGCACAACCTTGTCACCGATCCGAAAGAAGCCTGGGCCGTAGCCCTGAAACGGTTTTGCGTCGGAATAGTTGACTTCGTTGAAACGCATTGTGGCTCCTGCCGTTTAGGCGTCGATGTTGGCGTATTGGCCTTGTGGTTTGTTAGCTGTTGGCGACCAGTCGCGTTTTACGCCCAACATCAACACGATGTTTTTGGCGATATAGATCGAGGAATAGGTTCCGACGATAATGCCCCAAGCGATGGCGAAAACAAAGCCACGGATCACGTCGCCGCCAAGCCAGATCAAGGCCAGAAGCGCCAAAAGCGTGGTGCCTGATGTCATGATCGTGCGCGAGAGGGTTTCGTTTGCGGAGAGGTTCAGCACGTCGATAAGCGGCATGACCTTGTATTTGCGCAGATTTTCACGCGCGCGGTCAAAAACCACAACGGTATCGTTGATTGAATATCCAACGATGGTGAGCAAGGCCGCGATGATCGAAAGGTCGAATTTGATCTGGAACAGCGCGAACAGACCGATAGTCAGACCCACATCATGTGCAAGAGCGACAACGCCACCAACGGCGAATTGCCATTCAAAACGGAGCCAGATGTAGATCACGATGGCGGTAATTGCGCCGAGAACCGAAAGAATCGCGGTTTGGATGAGCTCGCCCGAGACCTTTGGTCCTACGCTTTCCACAGATGGAAAAGTCAGGGTTGGGTCCACGGTTTGCAGAGCTGCCTCTACATCCGTGATGGTCTGGATGGCCACGCTTTCGTCACCCTCTTGGGCTTGGATGCGGACCATTGCGACGTTTTGGTTGGCCGCGAATGTTGGGTCAAAGACTTCGGTGATTGTCACATCGCCCAATTCCAAGGGTGCAATAGCGGCACGGTAAGCGCCGACATCAACAGCCGTTTCAGACTGTGTGCGGATCGTGGTGCCACCCTTAAAGTCGATGCCGAAGTTAAGCCCCATCATCAGGAACACAACCAATGAGGCGATCAGCAGAACGATAGACCCACCAAAGGTGATTTTTGCATGTTTGAAGAAGTTTATGTTGGTATCATCAGGAACGAGACGCATACGCATGGCTTATACCTCAATTGTCTTAGGCCGCTTACGCGCGAACCAAATGACGATAAGTGAGCGGGTCACAAACACCGCAGTAAAGACAGATGTCATAATCCCCAATCCCAACGTAATCGCAAAGCCACGCACAGGGCCAGAGCCGAGTGCAAAGAGGATAAACGCCGTGATCAATGTGGTGATGTTACTGTCCAGAATGGCTGACAAGGCACGTTCGTAACCCAGCTCGATGGCACGCGCTGGTCCTTTGGCGGTTTTCAGTTCCTCGCGGATACGCTCGAAAATCAGCACGTTGGCGTCAACGGCCATACCGACGGTCAACACGATCCCTGCAATGCCAGGCAAGGTCAGCGTGCCGCCGATGAGTGACAGAACGCCAAAGATCATCGCCATGTTGATGCCAAGTGCAATCGTCGCGAAGAAACCGAACAGCCCGTAGGTCAGGATCATAAAGACCACAACCAATGCCCCCCCAGCCATCGCAGCAAGCTTACCAGAATCGATACTGTCTTGGCCAAGCTCCGGCCCGATGGTCCGCTCTTCGAGGAACGACAGACCCGCAGGCAACGCCCCTGCCCGCAAAAGCACGGCAAGGTTAGTTGATTCTTCAACGGAGAAGTTGCCCGTGATAATGCCAGAGCCGCCAGCGATATGGCTTTGGATTGTGGGGGCGGAGATCACTTCGTTATCAAGGACGATCGCAAACGGCGCGCCGATGTTTTCGGCTGTATACTCGCCGAACTTTCGTGCGCCAGTCGGATCAAAGCGGAAATTCACCGCAGGGCGTCCGTTTTGGTCAAACGCTGGCTGCGCGTCGGTCAGTTCTTCACCTGTCACAACAGGCGAACGTTCGAGAATGTAGTAAGTGCCAACCTCGTTTTGCGCGGGCACGATCATGTTGCCAGAGCCGGGCGACGCGTTCGCGTCAGATGTGCGGCCAACGACAGGCTGGAATGTCAGCTGGGCTGTGGTGCCGATGATGTCTTTGACTTCTTGCGCGGAGCCCACACCCGGAACCTGCACGAGGATACGGTCGGTACCTTGGCGCTGGATCGTGGGCTCACGTGTGCCAACTTCGTCAATTCGGCGACGGATGATTTCCAGCGATTGCTGCATAGTGCGATCATCAACGGCGGCTTTTTCAACGTCGGTCATTGTTATTGTGATGACTTGACCGTTCAGTGTCACGTCGATGTTATTCTGCCCTGCCCCCGCGAGAGATGCCACAGGCTGTGCCAAACCGCGCGCGAGAGTTAAGGCACGATCGGCGCCAGCGGCCTCGGAAATGCGGACGCGCAACTCGTCGACGGGGCCGTCTTCGCGGGTCACAAAGCCGATGGTGTCACGCTCGGCAGCCAATGTATCACGCACATCCGGCCACAGGCCGTTCATGACAGAGGCGTAAACGTCCGTCACTTGCACTTCAGCAAGCAAATGGGCCCCACCGCGCAAGTCGAGCCCGAGATTCACGAGGTTTGACGGCAGGAACGAGGGCCACGTCGTGTCCTCGCCCCCAGCCACGATAACGTCGTTATGGGCTTCAACACGTGAATAGAACGCGTTTGGCAAAGCCATCAGAATACCGATTGCGCAGACAAGCCAAATAAGCGCCTGCTTGAACGGAGAGATTTTTAGCATAACAACGCCCCCAGGCGAATTTTAGGACTTCACAGGTTCTGTTTTGGTCACAACTGTTGCGATAGTCGAACGGATGACGCGAACATTAACGCCTGCAGCGATCTCGACTTCAATCTCATTGCTGTTGTCTTTGACCTTAACAACCTTGCCCATGATCCCCCCTTGGGTGATGATCTGGTCGCCGCGGCGCAGCGCTTCTACCATCGTCTGGTGTTCTTTCAGCTTTTTCTGCTGTGGACGGATCAAGAGGAAATACATGATCCCGAAAATAAGGATCAGTGGCACGAGCGATTGAAAACCTTGCATGGTGGTTCCTTAGTCTGGTTTGTGGCCGCTCAGAGTGAGCGTCAAAGTCGCGGCACATTATGTCTGCGGCAGTGGAATGGCAACAGGCCCTCCCTGCATTAAGAGGTTCACAGGGCCTATAGTTTACGGCATATGGTGGCACATCCATATTTTGCAAACCAAAGGACCAATCAAATGCATGATATTCGCATGATCCGTGACAACCCCGCCGCGTTCGACGCGGCCCTGTCCCGCCGTGGAATCGATGGTTTGTCCTCGCAGATACTCACTTTGGATGAAGAGCGACGCGCCAAGATTTTGGCCGCAGAGACAGCCCAAGCCGACGCCAATGCTGCAGCAAAGCAGGTCGGTGCCGCAAAAGCATCGGGTGACGAGGCAGAGTTCGAGCGTCTGCGTGCGCTTGTCGCGACCAAGAAGGCCGAGATTGCTGCATTGAATGACGAGGCGAAGGCGGCAGATGTCACGCTTAACGATCTGATGCTGACGATCCCGAACCTGCCCTATGACGACGTGCCAACAGGCGCGGACGAGGCCGACAATGTTGAGCTGAAAAAGCATGGCACGCCTAAGATCTTTGACTTCAAACCAGTTGAGCACTTTGAAATCCCTGCTGTTGTGCCCGGTATGGACTTTGAAACCGCCGCCAAACTTTCGGGAAGCCGCTTTGTGCTGCTGTCTGGTGCCGTGGCCCGCGTTCACCGTGCGCTGGCGCAGTTCATGCTCGATACCCACGTCGAGGAAAACGATCTGATCGAGACCAACACCCCTGTGATGGTGCGCGAAGAGATGATGTACGGCACGGGCCAATTGCCCAAATTTGGCGAGGACAGCTATCAGACCACAAACGGTTGGTGGCTGATTCCCACGGCAGAGGTCACGCTGACCAATATCGTGAACAACGCGACACTTGATGAGGCCGCACTCCCCCGTCGCTTTGCTGCACACACGCTTTGCTTCCGCTCCGAGGCAGGTTCTGCGGGCCGCGATACGTCGGGCATGTTGCGTCAGCACCAGTTTGAAAAGGTCGAGATGGTCACGATCTGCCATCCCTCGACTTCCGATGCCGAACATCTGCGCATGACCGCTTGTGCCGAGGGTATTTTGGAAAAGCTGGGCCTGCCATACCGCACCGTGATCTTGTGCACAGGCGACATGGGCGCAGGCGCACGTCGTACCCACGATATCGAGGTCTGGTTGCCCGGTCAGAACGCCTACCGCGAGATTTCATCAATCTCGACCTGTGGCGATTACCAAGCCCGCCGCATGAACGCCCGCTTCAAGCCTACCGAAGGTGGCAAGCCCGAGTTCTTGCACACGCTGAACGGCTCGGGACTTGCGGTTGGGCGTTGCCTGATTGCGGTTCTTGAAAATGGCCAGCAAGACGACGGTTCTGTTGTCTTGCCAGACGTGCTGCACCCTTACCTGCGCGGCAAAACGACGATCAACGCAAAGGGCCAATTGGTCTGATAGAACGATCCTCTGGGCGGATGCATTTTCGCCTAGAGGCCACATACTTTTGAACCAAACCGATGGTCTGCGCGTAGTAGAGGTATGAAACACTTATCCTCATGGCTCGCGCTGATCCTCACCGCGACGTTTGTCGTCTCCCCCGCGTTCACCGATCCCTTCATGGGGTTCACAGCGGATCAACTACCCTATCCGCAGATTGACCCGCCCGTGCAGCCCGCAGGCTATGCCTTTGCGATCTGGGGGCTGATTTATGGCTGGCTTGTCATTTCTGCAGTCTTCGGCGTTTGGAAGCGTGCCGATAGTCCTTCTTGGGACTATGTGCGTACGCCGCTCGTTGTGAGCCTTGCCGTCGGCACGCCTTGGTTGGCGATTGCAAATGCCTCGGCCATTTGGGCCACGATCACGATTTTCATTATGGCGGCGGCGGCGATTATGGCCTTCATCCGCACGCCCAAGATGGACCGCTGGTGGCTGCAAGCGCCCGTGGGTATTTACGCAGGCTGGCTGACGGCGGCGTCATTCGTGTCGTTGGGCAGCACGGCGGCGGGTTACGGGATCGTTTTGGGGAGCCTCGGCTGGGCCTACCTCGCAATCGTGATGGCGCTTGGCGTCACGCTGAAGGTAATCGCGCGGAAGCCATCAGCGCCTGAATACGGCCTGACGGTGATCTGGGCATTGGTAGGGATTATCGTCGCCAATCTTAGCGGCGCGGTCAGTGTGATGGTCCTCGCCGCAGCGGGCATCATCGTGGTCGCGAGGGCCACGTGGAAAACACGCAGCCCCGCTTGAGGGTCAGTCGCCGCTTGGCTTTTTCATATGCTTTGACAAGCGACCCGTCTGCTTTTTCTTCTTGTCTTTATAGGGGTTTTTATCCCCTTGATCGCGCAGTGTGAGGCGGATCGGCGTGCCGGGCATGTCGAAATCTTCACGCAGGCCGTTGACCAGATAGCGGGTATAGCTCGCTGGCACGAGGTCGGGGAAGGACGACATCACAACAAAGCCCGGAGGCCGCGTTTTCACTTGGGTCGCATAGCGCATTTTGATGCGGCGACCACCTGGTGCGGGCGGCGGGTGCTGCTCTAACATCCCCGTGAGCCACCGGTTCAGCTGTGCTGTGGTGATACGACGGTTCCAGACTTCATGAGCCTTCATGATCGCCTCTTGCAGGCGGTCGAGCCCCTTGCCCGTTTTTGCAGACACAGTGACCAAAGGCGCACCTTTGAGCTGCGGCAAAAGACGGGCAAATTCTTCTTTGAGTTCTTTAAGCTTTTCTTGCTTTTCGGTCTCAACGTCCCATTTGTTCACCGCAATGACCACGGCACGGCCCTCACGCTCGGCCAGATCGGCGAGGCGCAAATCTTGCTGTTCAAAGGGGATTTCAACATCGAGCAGGATCACGACGACTTCGGCGAATTTCACCGCACGCAGACCGTCAGAGACCGATAGCTTCTCCAACTTCTCGTGGATCTTCGCCTTGCGACGCATACCGGCGGTATCAAAGATCCGCATCGGCACGCCTTCCCAATCCTTCTGGACGGAAATCGCATCGCGGGTGATGCCCGCTTCTGGACCTGTCAACAGGCGCTCTTCGCCGATGATCTTATTGATCAGAGTGGATTTGCCCGCGTTCGGGCGACCACAGACGGCGATTTGCAGCGGTTTCTCTTTGGTGGGGACGCGCGGTGCATCCTCGTCGTCCTCGCCCACGTCCACATCTGTCTCAGGCGCGTCCGCTTTGGCACGCTCTTCAAAGGCGTCGGCAAGCGGCATCAGGATGTGGTACAGTTCATCCATGCCTTCGCCGTGTTCAGCAGACAGGCGCACAGGTTCGCCAAGGCCGAGGGAGAAAGCTTCGAGATAGCCCGCTTCACCCGCCTTACCTTCGGATTTATTCGCCGCAACAATGACGTTCGCGTTTTTCTTGCGCAGGATGTCGGCGAAAACCTGATCGGTTGGCGTCACCCCCACGCGGGCGTCGATCATAAACAGGCAGACATCGGCCATCTCAACAGCGCGTTCTGTCAACCTGCGCATCCGGCCCTGAAGGCTATCGTCCATCGCATCTTCAAGCCCTGCGCTGTCGATGACGGTGAATCGCAGATCGCCAAGCCGCGCCGCACCTTCGCGCAAATCGCGCGTTACACCGGGTTGGTCGTCGACAAGCGCCAACTTCTTGCCAACCAGACGGTTGAAAAGTGTGGATTTTCCGACATTCGGGCGGCCCACGACGGCAAGGGTAAAGGACATAGTTCAGGCTCCTGACGGGTTCATCGCCAGCCGTTACACCATATTGGTCTTAACGGAAAGCCAGCAGTTGGCCTTCTTTTGAGATGACGTAGAGTGTGCCACCCGCAACAACGGGGCTAGACGCTGCACCACTGGGGATTGGGACCGCACCAATGAGCGCACCGGAGGCGGGGTCAAAGCTGCGCATATTGCCATCGGACGACGTCACAATCAGGCGTCCCCCCGCAAGAATCGGGCCGTAATGCGCAGGAATCGCGGTTTGCTGCCGTTTGGTGCTAATGTCGCCAATGGGCAGTTGAACTTTCCAAATGGTATCACCTGTTGCCGCATCAAGGCGCACAAGCTGGTTAAGGTCGCTCACGAGGAAAACCGCGTTGCCCGCAGGCCAAACCGGGCCTAGGGCGCCGTTCGGAGAGGTCCAGATGCGTTCGCCATCGAAAAGGTTCAGCGCTGCGACCTGACCACCAAAGTTGCCCACATAAACGCGGTCGCCAATAATAACAGGGTCGCCTGAAATATCATTGATCGCGGCAGACGCTTTGCCCGGACGGTCGCCCGAGATCATTGCAGACCAGCGTTGCAGCCCGCCTTGTGGGAAAGTCGCGATCACTTCGCCAGATGGGAACGGGAACACCGCGATGTCATCTGTCGCAGCCACACCTGCCCCGCCGCCAAAATTGGCAACCGTCGGAGAGGCCGCGAGTTGCCACTGAATACGCCCGTTGTTCACATCAAGCGCCCAAGCCGCACTATTACGTGCGACGACATAGACGAGATCACCCTTCACGGTGGGCGACGATGTGCCCGGCGCGTCAAGATCTTGGGTCCAAAGCGTCGCCCCAGAGGCCGCATCAAGGGCGGTCAATTCACCAAAGCCAGAGGTCGCGAACACTTTGCCACCGCTCACAGAGACACCACCACCAGACGCGGCAGTTCTGTTTGCGCGATGTGGCGCGAGGGTCTTGGTCCAAAGCACAGCGCCTGAGGTGGAGGTCGCGACAACATTTGCCGCTGCATCAAGGGTATAGATCACATTGCCCGCAACTACAGGCTCCGCCGTGATCCGCGCCCGGCGGCTATCGCCCGCACCAATATCGGTGGCAAAGACCAGCGACAGGTTTGCGCCCAAGGCAGGGTTGCTAATCAGGTGATCTGGCCCGCCATTGCGGTGCGACCAATCTGCGTTCACGCGGGCGGCTGCGAAATTCACAGGGCCAGACTGGTTCACAAACGGCTCGGTCGCACGAATGTCAAACCGCTCTCCGGGAAGGATGACATCCTTTTCGCCACAACCGGCGGTGAGTGCTGCCAAGAGGCCTGCAACAAGTGCTGTCTTTGCTGTCACGGTCGTGATCCCCTTGCGAGATTATTCTGTCGGTGCGGCCACAGTGGCAGCAGTATCAGAAGTGGTTGGCAAAACAGGTGTTCCACCCAAAGCCACAATCAGGGTTTGCGCACGATCACGCAAGCCCCGTGTCGCCTCGGCATCCTCCAAGATGGATTGCATCGTGGCGATGGCCGCATCCGTGTCGCCCGCATCAACTTGCATCAGGCCGATTTGTTCTTTGGCCAGCGACGCAAATGGCGCGCCGGGTTGGGACAGTGTTTCGAGCACCGTCATCCGTGCAGCGGTATCGTCGCTTGGCAACATCGCCGCCTTAAACGCCGCCAAATCGCGGTAGATTGCTGGAACATCCTTATTCACAGCCAAACCGTTGAGCGTGGCAGTGGCCTCGGCGAATTGCCCTGCCTCTTGCTGTGTCGCAGCCGTCAAAAGAGCCGCGACCGCAGCCGCAGGACCCGTCGCCTCGACTGCCGCCAAAGCAGCAGCGCGCGTGGCTGGATCATCCTCACCCATCGCGGTCAACATCGCGTCGCCCACGGCCTGAGCGGCACTTTCGGTCTTGGCCTTGTTATATTCGGTGTACGCGGCACCGCCCACAAGGGCCAGAACCAGCGTCACCGCGATCCAGCCGTATTTGCGGATATAGCCAAAGAGTTGGTCGCGACGCACTTCTTCGCTGACTTCACTGATAAAGCTGTCTGAATCGCTCACGTCTCGCCCCCTAAGTTGCGGTCATTCCCGCTGGTCTTTCGTCGTTCATATCGTGAAGCGGACCCGCTTGCCAAGACCTGCACAGCAGGTAAGCGCGGATGCGCACCTATACACGGGCCATTTTCTTGAATGTGAACAGCGCCAAAGCCAGCGCAAGTGCCGCACAAAGTGCGATTGCACCCACCATTGGCGTGGCCGTCCCATCGAAAAACAATCCCGTGATCGCGACCATCAAACCACCGACCAGCATTTGCAGCGTACCGCCCAAGGATGAAGCCAACCCTGCGATGCTGCCATGCGGATCAAGTGCCATGACCATTGTGGTGGGGATAATCAGGCCAAGGCAGGCGTTCGCGATGAACAGACCCGCAACGACGACGGGCAATGTGCCAAAGCCTGCGAGGCAGATCAGGAACAAGATCGCCGCCGCAACGGCAAAACCGATCACAGCCCCACGCATCACCGGTACGATGCCGAATTTATCCATCGCAGGCCCCGCCGCTTGGGATGCCGCGAAGAAGCCGATGGCGTTGATGGCAAAGGCGACGCTGAAACCGGTCGGTGACAGGCCGAATTGGCCGCTATAGACGAAGGACGCGCTGGCGATGAAGACCATAAAGCTGGCAAAACCAAAGCCGCCGATGAGTGTGAGGCCCATGAAAACCGGGTCACGGAACAGAGTTTTTGTGCCCGCCCAGAGCGATTTGAGGTTCACTTTGACTCGCGCTTCTGGGGCGAGTGTTTCTGGCAGTACAAAGCCGACCATCAAGAGGCTAAGGCCCGCTGCCGCGCAAAGCACCCAGAAAATCAGACGCCAATGGCCCAATGCGATCAACCCGCTACCGGCCAACGGTGCGAGCATCGGCGAGACCGAAATCACCAGCATGACCATCGCCATAAGTCGCGCTGCGGCAGAGCCTGTGTGCATGTCGCGGATCACAGCGCGGGGGACCACCATAAGGACCGCCCCACCAAACCCTTGCACGACGCGTGCTGCGATCAAATGACCGATATCGCCCGCCATGGCCGACCAGATTGACCCTACGATAAATACGCCAAGCCCGAAGAACAAAGGCGTGCGACGCCCCACCTGATCGGCCCACGGGCCGTAGAAAAGCTGCGCCACGCCAAAGGCCATAAAATAGGCGGTCAGCGTCCATTGCACTGTCGCGACATCGGCCTGCAAATCCGCAGCGATTGTTGGCAACGCGGGCAGATACATGTCGATGGCAAAGGGGCCAACAGCAGAAAGAAGCCCCAAAATAATAGCGGCGCGAATGAGGGACATGACGGTAACCTTTGCAAAAGTATTACTTGCGTTTAACCCTCGTTCTCGACGCTGGCAATCACAGTGCTGGTTCTTCCTCGACTTGCCTATTCCACAGATTGGCGTAGCGGCCTTCGCTGGCCAGAAGGTCATCGTGGGTGCCCTGCTCGACGATTTTGCCGTCCTCCAGCACCACGATCAAATCCGCATCAGCAATTGTGGAAAGGCGGTGCGCGATCGTGATGACGGTGCGGCCCTGCGCCATGGCCTTCAACTCGGCCTGAATTTCCCGCTCGGTTTCGGTATCAAGCGCAGAGGTCGCCTCGTCCAACAACAGAATCGGCGGGTTCTTGAGCAATGTCCGCGCGATGCCCACACGCTGCTTTTCCCCGCCAGATAGTTTCAGGCCACGCTCGCCCACCGTTGTTGCATACCCGTCAGGCAGGCTCACGATAAAATCATGAATTTTTGCGGCTTTTGCGGCGGCAACAATCTCTTCCTCGGAGGCTGTGGGCCGCCCGTATGCGATGTTGTAATGCACGGTGTCGTTGAACAGCACGGTGTCTTGCGGGACCACTCCCACTTGGGCGTGCAGGCTTTCTTGGGTGACGTCGCGCAGGTCTTGACCATCGATACGCATGGCCCCGCCAATGACGTCATAGAAGCGGAACAAGAGCCTACCGATGGTCGATTTACCAGAGCCAGAGGAGCCAACAATCGCAACCGTTTGACCTGGTTTTACCGTCAGGCTAACCCCCTTCAGGATGCCGCGTTCCTTGTCATATCCGAAATAGACGTCATCCAAGACAACTTCGCCACCTTGCACCTTCAGAGCATGTGCGTTTGGCTTATCCAATACTTCGGCTGGTTGATGCAACAAATCGAACATTCCGCCCATATCGATAAGTGCCTGCCTGATCTCACGGTAAACCGTTCCAAGGAAGTTCAGTGGCATGGTGATTTGGATCATATAAGCATTGACCAAAACGAAATCGCCAACCGTAAGCGTGCCGTTTTGCACGCCGATCGCGGCCATGACCATGACACCGACAAGCCCCGCGGTGATGACGAGAGTTTGCCCAAAGTTCAGAAACGCGAGGCTATAGTTCGTCTTGATCGCAGCAACAGTATAGTTCTGCATCGCGGCGTTATAGCGGTCAGCCTCCCACTTTTCCGCGCCAAAATATTTGACGGTCTCAAAGTTGAGCAGACTATCAATCGCCTTTTGGTTTGCGTCGGTGTCTTGGTCGTTCATTTCCTTACGGATTTTTACGCGCCATTCGGTCACCGTGAAGGTAAACCAAACATAAATCGCAATCGTGATGACCACGACAACTGTATACCATATGCCAAAGTTGAAGAACAAAACCCCAGCAATCATAAGCAGTTGCACGATCAATGGGCCAACCGAGAACAACAGGAAGCGAAGCAGGAATTCAACACCCTTCACGCCGCGCTCGATGATGCGGCTCAAACCACCTGTTTTGCGGGTGATATGATAGCGCATTGAAAGGCGGTGAATATGGGTAAAGGTTTCCAGCGCCAGCGAGCGCAATGCGCCCTGCCCGACTTTGGTGAAAATCACATCGCGAAGCTGCTGCAAACCAACCGACAATATACGTGTGAAGCCATAAGCCAGTACCAAGCCAATGGCGCCAAGGCCAAGATAGGTCGCAGCCGTAGGTTCCTTTGGCGCCAAAGCGTCAACTGCATGGCTAAAGAACAGCGGCGTGACAACGGCCACGATTTGCGACAGGAAAAGCGCCAAGAGCGAGGTCACGACACGGATTTTGACGCCTGTATCGCCCGCTGGCCACAAATACGGCAGTACGGCACGGATCACATTCCAGCCCTGCACCTGCGCATTGCTCAAGTTTTCGTCAGTTTTCGCAAATCTACGCATCTCTGGACCCCGTCTATCAGACCTGCAACCTAGGCAGGCCTCTTGGGGATTACCAGAGCCGGCCTATTGATTAGCCTCAGGAATCCGAAACACTTGGCCCGGATAAATCAGGTCGGGGTCGCGGATTCTGTCACGGTTTGCCTCGAAGACCTGCACATACATGATCCCCGAACCAAATCTCTGCTCGGCAATCGCCCAAAGCGTGGCTCCGGGTTGCACGGTGGCGACGGCGACCTTGAAATCGGGCTTTTCGGTTTCTTGGGCCATTTGGTCCGCGATCACGCTGGGTTCTTCGCGCAAGAACGGTGTCTCGACGCGGGACATGACCTCGCCCTCGGCGTTCACCTCATCGACGCGCAGCGTATAGACGCCCGTGTCGACCTGCGGCAAATCTGTTCGCCAATCGCCATTCAATTGGATACGGGACGACGTAATCGGTTGATTATCAAGGTAAACATTCACAAACCCATCGCCAGCGCCGCGCCCTGCAATCAAGACCTCGCCGCTGGGATCATAGGTGATGCTATCGAGTGCAACATTGGCCAGCACATCAGGCGCGGTATCGTCGCCGCCCGATTGCACGACGCGCACGCCCTCGGACGAGGTGACAATGACGGCTGGCGCGGGAGCGTCGACAGGGGCTTGGGCGCTGACTTCGCTGTTCTCCAATACGGCCACGGCCACCTCTGGGGCCTTCAATGGCCCGATCAAATAGGTTTCGTCAGAGACAACAGGCGTTCCATTGGGGTCTCCGATCAAGGTGATCGACCGCGAGGCGTCCGAATAGCCCAAGAACGGCAGCGCCACAAAACTCCCTGATGCATCTGCCGTCACAAGTTCGACCTGCACGCCGTCGATTAGAATCGCGACCTCTTGCAGCGGTGCAGCCATACCCGCCAGAACGCTGCTGCCGTCGGGCTCAATGCGGAGGGTATCAAGCGCGGGCGCGATTTGGACGGCCTCAACGACCACCTCTTCCACGGTTTGAGAGGCGGGCACGCTGTCGTCGATCACCACCACGGGGGCGTTGGCCTGCGGGAAAAGCAGCACCAAAACCACCGCAATTCCAATTGCAGCAAGCGCCCCCAGTCCCAGCCGCACATTATTCGACATCGCCATTTTGATCGTCTCCCCATACCCCACGCTTGAAGCTTGGGTTGAGCGAACATAGCAACAGGGGTATGAGCGGTCAAAGGGATCAATTCGCGAGGCTTAAGATTATGGCAAATCTGCAAAAATCGGTTTGTGTTTATTGTGGCTCTCGCGATGGGGTGCGCCCGTCTTATGCTTGGGCTGCGGCCGATACGGGCGAAATGCTGGCACGCCGTGGTTGGCGTCTGGTTTACGGTGCGGGTGACGTGGGGCTGATGGGGCGCGTGGCCTCGGCGGCGCAGAAGGCGGGCGGCAAGACCTTCGGGGTAATCCCAGTGCATCTGCTTGATATGGAGGTCGGCAAACGCGATCTCGATACATTCATCATCACCGAGACCATGCACGAGCGCAAAAAGGTGATGATTATGAACGCCGATGCGGTTGTGATGTTGCCAGGTGGTGCTGGATCTTTGGACGAGCTTTTTGAGGCGCTCACGTGGCGTCAACTTGGCCTGCACGACAAGCCCATTTTCATCCTCAATACTGAAGGGTTCTGGGATCCGCTTTTGGTCCTGATCGAACATTTCATCAAGGAAGGCTTCGCCTCCCCCAGTTTGCGCGATTTCGTTCAGGCAGTGCCAGATATCAAAACCTTGGAAGAGGCCTTGGCCACCGCCCTATCCTGACGCCAAAGCGAGACAGTATAGACGATCAAACCCGCCCAGATGATCGGAAACGCGATCATGTGCCATTTGGTGACGACCTCGCCCAAAACGATAGCAGCTGACGCAAATTGCAGGCTCGGGTTCAGGTATTGCACAAGGCCCACAGTCGACATGCGCACACGCCTTGCTGCAAAGCTGAACAGCACCAATGGTCCTGCGGTCAGTGGCCCCGAGAGCGCCAGCAAAACATGGGTGCCGACCTCATTGCCGCCGCCCGCCCCTGTGCCCTTAAGCACAAGCCATGCGATGGCCAAAGGCGCGAGTAGGAGAACTTCGGAGGTGACAGACACAACAGGGCCAAGGGGAAGTTGCTTTTTCAGCATCCCGTAAACGCCAAAAGTGCTCGCGAGCCAAAGTGCCAGCCAAGGGGCGACGCCGAGGCCAAAGGTCAACACCGACACACCCAAGGCAGCCAAGCCCACCGCGAACCATTGTGCGCGGCGCAGTTTTTCCGCGAAAACCAGTTTTCCGATAATCACGGCGACAAGTGGAAAGATGTAATAGCCGATTGAGGCCTCTAACCCCTGCCCGCTAGAAATCGCATAGATAAAGCCAAACCAATTGGCTGCAATCATCACGGCGGCGATGAGAATGGTCGCGACTTGGCGGGGCTGCGAGAGGGCACTGCGCACCTCGCTCAACCGCCCCTGCATGCCAAGGATCAATGCGAAAAACGCAAGCGACCACAGGCTGCGGTAGCACAAGATTTCAAGCGGCGGCACATGGCGCAACTGCGCGTAATAGAGCCCTGAGACGCCCCAAATAGAGCAGGCCACGATCATGGCGAGAACGCCTTTGGTGCTATCGGTCATGTGCAATTTCCCTTTGCCCGCATTGGCCGCGATTTGCGGCGCAGGTGCAAGAGGCAAAGCAAAAGGCCCGCAGATTTCTCTGCGGGCCTTTGTCTATTCTACTTTGAGAACAATCACATACGGGATGCCACGTTTTCCCAGTTGACCAAGTTATCAAGGAAGTTGGTCAGGTAAACAGGACGCTTGTTGCGGAAATCGATGTAGTAGGAATGCTCCCAAACATCGCAACCAAGCAGCGTCTTTTGGCCAAAGCAAAGCGGGTTCACACCGTTTTCGGTCTTCGTCACTTTCAACCCGCCGTCAGTGTCTTTCACCAACCAGCACCAACCAGACCCGAACTGACCAGCACCCGCAGCAGAGAACTGCTTTTTGAATTCGTCAACCGAGCCAAAGCTGTCCTTGAGAGCGGCTTCCAGCTCGGACGGCATTTTGCTCTCGGAAGGTGTCATCATTTCCCAAAACTGGTTGTGGTTCCAAAGCTGGGAGATGTTGTTGAAGATGCCGTTCTGCGCAACGGCCGACTTGTCGTATGTGCCGACGATGATCTGCTCAAGGGTCTTGCCGTCCCACTCTGTGCCCGCAATCGCCGCGTTTCCGTTGGTCACGTAAGCATTGTGGTGCAGGTCGTGGTGGAATTCGAGCGTCTCGGCGGACATGCCTTTGCCGGCAAGGGCGTCATGCGCGTAAGGAAGATCTGGAAGTTGAAAAGCCATGATATTTCTCTCTTATATTTGAGGACCAATTGCCCTGATACATGTCACATGAGGCTGCAAGGTCAAGTCTTAGAAATGACCCACCGGGCCAGCCTTGGCCGACGCCGCCAGCAAATCAAAGGCATACTGACCAACCGAGCGGAAGCAAATAAGTTCAAATGTTTCTGCATCCGTCATCCAAAACGCGGCGGCCACCTGCCCCAAACGGGTGCGGCGGAAGTCACCGATTTGGAAGTGATCGGGGTGCAAATCCGCAGGTGCGAGTTTGGCCACAACCTCGCGTGCAAAAGACCCCTGCACCGTCAAATGGGTCCGCGCATCAGAGACGTTCTGGGCCAGAAAATGCTGCCCCTTCATCGCCTTTTCAATCGCGGCAATGGCGTCATTTGTCTCCGAATGGGGCACCAAAATCAGCAGCTCGTCAGGCGACATCCAAGCAACGCCTTTATCGCCGTTGGACCTGGCCTTGCCCATTTCGGGCACAGCAAATCCTGTCAACGATTTGCAGACCGACTTCAGCTTTGCATTGCTCAGATCGCCGCGAAAGGTGATCATCCCGCGCAAACCGCCCTCGCGCACGGTCACTTCACCGTTCGCAACTTTACCGTTTAACGTGCTGACAGCATTAGACATTCTGCTTCTCCCCGTCTTTATCATAGAAGACTTGATCGACGATTTTTGCTTGCACAGTTGTGCCGTCCACTTTGTTAAATTCAATTACCTCGCCCATGCGGTCAGGGCCGTGAAGCACCAGACCCATTGCAATGCCCTTTTTGAGCGTTGGCGAATAATAAGTCGAGGTCACGCGCCCTTGGGTGTTGCGTTGGCCGTTGGCGTTGGTGCCCGCAGCAATCGCATAAGCACCATCAGGAATGACCGAGCCATCGATAGTCTCAAGCCCGACCAGTTTCCAGCGGGTCGGATCGGCCATGTGGGACCGCTCTTGCGCGCGTTTCCCAAGGAAATCGTCCTTCTTCTTGGAGATTGCCCACTGAAGGTTCAAATCCTGCGGAATGACCGTGCCGTCGGTCTCGTCACCGATCATGATAAAGCCTTTCTCGGCCCGCATGATGTGCAGAGCTTCGGTGCCGTAAGGCATTGCACCGAACTCGGCGCCTGCCGCCACGAGTGCATCCCAGAACGCACGACCTTGGCTGGCCGGCACGGCGATCTCGTAAGAAAGCTCACCCGAGAACGAGATCCGGTAGACCCGCGCGTCAAAACCGCCAAGCGTCCCGTCCGCCCATTGCATGAACGGCAATGTCTCTTTCGACACATCCATACCGCCGAGTTTCTCCAAGAGTTTCCGTGCGTTCGGGCCAACAACGGCGACTTGTGCCAATTGCTCGGTCACGTTGGCGACATAGACCTTCCAGTCCCACCACTCGCATTGGAGCCAGTCTTCCATCCACGCATGGATACGCTCTGCGCCGCCAGTGGTCGTGTGGCAAAGCCATGTATCTTCATCAATCCGTGCGACAACGCCGTCATCCGACAGAAAGCCGTTCTCGGTACACATCAGACCATAACGGCATTTCCCAACGGCCAAATTCGACATCATGTTGGTGTACATCATATCAAGGAATTTGCCCGCATCGGGGCCTTTGACGACCAGTTTCCCAAGGGTGGATGCATCAAGCAGGCCGAGGTTTTCACGCGTATTGATCACCTCGCGACCCACCGCGTCATGCACGCTCTCTCCGCTGCGCACATAGGCGTAGGGACGACGCCATTGGCCGACAGGCTCAAAGTCTGCGCCATTCGCTGAGTGCCAATCAGACATTGGCGTTTTACGGATCGGCTGGAACAGTTCGTTCTTGGCCACGCCCGCAATTACCGACATGGAGATCGGTGTGTAAGGTGGACGGAATGTTGTTGTCCCGACATTCGGAATTTCGGCATTAAGCGACTTAGCAAGCGTCGCTAGTCCGTTGATATTACTCAATTTACCCTGATCTGTCGCCATGCCTATTGTGGTGTAGCGTTTGGCATGCTCGACGCTTTCATAGCCTTCTTGCGCAGCCAATTGCACGTCGCTGACCTTCACATCGTTCTGGAAGTCGAGCCACGCTTTGGAGCGCAGCGCATGGCTTGCCCCTTGCGGCATCAACCAGACGGGGTAAATCGGGCCTTCGTGCGCGTCGTCGCCCATTGGGGATTGTGCGGATTTGGCCTTGAAACCTGCTGCTTTCACAGCCGCGCGCCCTGCGACGAAGCCGTCTGCGATGACTTCTGCGGTGAACAGATGGCCGTTGGCGACGCCTGCTGTGGAGACGAAACCTGCCCCGTCGGCGCCAAGCGGTGGCTTCTCTGAATCGGGGCGGAACATGGCCTGATCCGCGTCCCAGATCAGCTTGCCACCGCAATGGGACCAGAGGTGAACCACGGGCGACCAGCCGCCAGACATGGCGACGCAATCACAAGAAATCTCTTCAATAACAGCGCCTTCGCCTGCTTGGTTGCAGAGATCAACACCCGTGACGCGCTTGCCGCCTTTGACTTTCGCGATCCCTTTGCCAAATTCCACGCGGATGCCGAGGGCTTTTGCTTGGTCAATCAAGTCCCCTTCGGGGGCGGTGCGCGCGTCGATGATGGCAGGTATGTCGAGGCCTGCTTTCTTCAATACAATCGCTGTGCGGTAGGCGTCATCGTTGTTGGTCACGACCACGGTGCGGTCGCCGACGGAGACGCCGAAATTGACAGCGTAATCGCGCACGGCGGCGGCCAGAACCACGCCCGGAATGTCGTTGCCGGCGAAGGACAATGGACGCTCGATTGCGCCTGTTGCAGTCACGATTTGCTTGGCACGGATGCGCCACAAACGGTGGCGCGGGCCGTCGTTTTCGGGGGCGTGATCAGTGATCCGCTCATAGGCCAAAACGTAGCCATGATCGTAAACGCCAGAGCCTTGCGTGCGTAGACGAATTGTAACATTCCCCATACTTTCAAGTGCTTGCACGGTATCGTTGACCCACTCTTGCGCAGGTTTGCCCTCAATGCTTGGCATGTCCACAACGGCGCGACCACCCCAGTCGGCGGTTTGTTCGACGAGCAACACGCGGGCACCAGATTGGCCTGCGGAATGTGCCGCTGCCAAGCCCGCAATTCCGCCGCCGACGACCATCACGTCAACGGATGCGTGGAAGTGTTCATACGTGTCGGTGTCGCGGTCTTTGGGGGCTTTGCCTAGGCCTGCGGCTTGGCGGATGAGGGGTTCGTAAATGTGTTTCCAGAATGGACGTGGGTGGATGAACATTTTGTAGTAGAAACCAGCCGGCATGAAGCGCGAGAGGTAGGTGTTGATGACACCAACGTCAAATTCCAATGACGGCCAGTGGTTCTGGCTGGCGGCCTGCAAACCGTCGAAAAGTTCCGTCGTTGTGATGCGCTGGTTTGGCTCGAATGACGCGCCTTTTCCAAGGTTCACAAGGCCGTTTGGCTCTTCTGCGCCAGAGGCCACGACGCCGCGTGGGCGGTGGTATTTGAACGAGCGGCCGACCATCATTTGATCGTTGGCAAGCAGCGCGGAAGCGAGCGTGTCGCCCTCAAAACCGCGCAGGTGTTTGCCGTTAAAGGTGAAGCTTACCGCTTTGTTTTTATTGACCAAACGGCCACCAGATGACAGGCGCGTGCTCATGAGAAGTCTCCCCACGACCAACCGGGTCGTTTTGCTGTGATGGCGTCTTTGATCGCTTGTGGCGGCTCGTGTGTTTGGGCCGAGTATGTGCCGAAAACTTCGAGTGTGGCCGTGCAACGGGCAGCGAGGAAATACTTGCCGCAACCGTAAACGTGCTTCCAGCGCTCGAAGTGGACGCCCTTGGGGTTTTGACGCTGGAACATGTAGTCGTGGAATTCGTCGTCGGTTGAACCCACAGCGAAGCGTTTCAGATGCGCCTCGCCCTCTGCGTGAAGGTCGGTTTCATCTGCGTCTACGCCGCAATTTGGGCAGTGCAAAATTAGCATGGGGCAACTCCAAAATGGGGGTGTGATTTGCGTGCACAGGGCGTGCACTGGGCGTGCACCGAAAAACGCGGGGTCATTTGAGTTCTCCCAGAGCTAGAATTTGATGAAACCACCGACCTAGGTAATCGCCGTAACCTGTTACAAACGTCCCGAATGCAATCGTAAACATTTCAAATTTGAACCAACTGCCAGCCAAAAAATTTTTCAAAACGACTGCTCCTCCGTTCTCCTTCACTTCTAAATAAAGGGCCTTATCAGAAAACGATGGCTGAGCGCTTTCACTCTCGATCTGAGCCTCAAATGCTTCAAACTTCTGAAGCAGTTTCATGAGATATTCATACTTCGGGCGCAATATTGCGATTCCAACAACGCCGAGCACGACAAGCAGTGTACCGGACCGTTGAATCTGTTCAAACTGGCTGTTCCAAATTAGCCAACAGTTCAAAGCAGTCCAGGCCACAATGCATATCCCAAAAGTTGTTAACCTTAACATCAGTGCGCCACCCCTGCTGCGACGGATTCGTCGATGAATTTACCCTCGCGGAAGCGGAACATGGAGAATTCTTCGGTGAGCGGCGAGTGGCCTTTGGCCATCAGCTCGGCCATGGCCCAGCCTGATCCGGGGATTGCTTTAAACCCGCCAGTGCCCCAGCCGCAGTTTACGAAGATGCCCTCGACGGGGGTTTTCGACAGGATCGGCGAGCGGTCGCCTGTTACGTCCACGATGCCGCCCCATTGGCGCAGCATTTTGAGGCGGGCGATCATTGGGAAAGTCTCGACCAGCGCGCGCACTGTTTCCTCGATGTGGTGGAAGGAGCCGCGCTGTGTGTAGTTGTTGTAGCCGTCGGTGCCGCCGCCGATGACCATTTCGCCTTTGTCAGATTGCGACATATAGCCGTGCACGGTGTTGGCCATGACGACCACGTCCATGCAAGGCTTGATCGGCTCGGAGACAAGCGCCTGAAGTGCGACGGATTCGATGGGCAGACGGAAGCCCGCCTTTTGCGCCAGCACGGAGGCGTGCCCTGCGACGACCATGCCGAGTTTATCGCAATCAATCGGCCCTTTGGTCGTGTCGACGCCGACAACCTTGCCCGCGGTGGTGCGCACGCCGGTCACTTCGCATTGCTGGATGATGTCCATGCCCATATCGGAACAGGCGCGCGCATAGCCCCAAGCCACCGCATCGTGACGGGCTGTGCCGCCGCGTGCTTGGTAGAGGCCGCCGAGGACCGGATAGCGTGGCCCGTCGATATTCATGATCGGAACGAGTTCTTTCACGCGCTGCGGGCTGATCCACTCGGTCTTCACGCCTTGCAGGGCGTTGGCATGGGCTGTGCGCTGATAGCCGCGAATCTCGTGCTGGGTTTGCGCCAGCATGATGACGCCGCGGGGCGAGAACATGACGTTGTAGTTGAGATCCTGAGACATGGTCTCGTAAAGGCTGCGTGCCTTCTCGTAAATCGCGGCAGAGGGGTCTTGCAGGTAGTTGGAGCGGATGATGGTGGTGTTCCGCCCTGTGTTGCCCCCGCCAAGCCAGCCTTTTTCAATGATCGCGACATTGGTGATGCCGAAGTTTTTGCCCAAGTGGTAGGCCGTAGCGAGACCGTGGCCGCCTGCGCCCACGATGATCACATCGTATTTCTTTTTCGGCTCGGACTTGGCCCAAGCACGCTCCCAGCCAGTATGTTGACGGAATGCCTCGCGGGCGATGGCGAATGCTGAATACTTTTTCATAGCTGTCCGAATCCCTTCACGGTGCCGATGGCGTGCTTGGTTTGTTTCTGAACGAATGGCCGATTTGAGAGGATACTGCCAGCGCCATGTCAGCGTTGTTTTACGACATTGGTCAAGGGGAGGAAATGTCGCGTTGTCGCAGGGCCTTTTCTTGGCGCTAATCACAGCTTAGGTAAGGGAAACAGCAATATTGGGGTCACATGTTATTCTGGATCATCTGCGTCGTACTTGCCCTTGTTGTGGCGGGTTTGGTTGTGACACCGCTTGTGCGGGGGGTGCAGGCCCGGGGCGTTGACCCTGACGTCGCGTTTTACCGTGCCCAGCTTGAGGAATTGGACCGCGATGTCGAGCGCGGAACGATAGATGCCGATGAGGGCGAGCGTGCGCGTATTGAGGTGCAGCGCCGTTTGCTGGCCGCTGATGCACGCGGTGGACAGGACACAAAGGGCGGTGTGTCGCGTGGCATGGCCGTAGCATCCGTTCTGTTTGTGGGCGTGGTAGGGC
>Ga0181554_1000207_pt1 | contig 57753 bp, 33 predicted proteins | sample 011ome_16_FD_145602 | JGI IMG/M metagenome (GOLD analysis project Ga0181554, IMG submission 145602) | Coastal salt marsh microbial communities from the Groves Creek Marsh, Skidaway Island, Georgia - 011503CT metaG (spades assembly) | ecosystem: Environmental > Aquatic > Marine > Intertidal zone... | reverse complement strand
GTTTTTTTTTTTTGCAGCCGACATTTTTCTGCAGAGTCTCTTCCTTCTTCTCGCTTTTTTTCCTCTCTTCTTTTTTCCCCTCTTTTCATTTTTCAAAATCGGGAGCATTTTTTGTCAAATGGCAATGATGTGATTTTTTGTGCACAATCATCCAAAAAATTGCACAAAAATTACTTGCGCACGAACAACAACAACAGAAAAGAATTGACTCCTTTTAGTAGTAAATTATATAGTAATACTTAAAAAGAATGCCGCCAAAGAAAGGAACGAAACGCAAAGCTGTTGCGGCGAGTAAAAAAGATGCGGATGCGGATGCGGATGCGGCGGCGGCGGACGTCGTCGTCGTCGACGACGACGACGACGGCGAGAAGGAAGAAATCGAGATTCCAAAAGTAACGGATGGAATTGACGGCGAGAAGAAAACCGAGGATGGTGGTGACGGTGGTGACGAACAAGAACAACATACAACAGAAGAAAAAGACGAAAAAGACCAGACGACAAAAACGACGACGGTAAAGAGGCAGAAGAAGAGCAAATCGCCGTCGTCGAAAGAGGAGAAAGCGGTGGACAACGACGAGAAAGATGGTGGTGAAGATAATAATTCTCCCAAAACGACGACGACTGCAACAAAGAAATTCTCAGAGGAAAAGAAGAAAGTTCGAACGCCGCCGCCGTTGGAGTATCCAACGCTCGAACAGGTTCGAGGATTCGTTCCAGCCGTCACGTGCGATCACTTTGAGGCGAAATTTCGCGACGTCGAGGATCCGCAATACGATCAGAACCAACTTGAAGTATTCAACGCTTTGATAAAGTTTCCGGTCAAATCGCAGTTGCAATTCATCGAGGAGAGCGACTCGTTGGCTGCGCTCAGGAAGACGTTGGCGAGTCACAACGCAAAAGTGTGGTTGCATACGAAGAGTATGGTTGCAGCGGAGAAAGAACTGGACAAGTTACCGGAAAAAGTAAGCCAGGCGTTGAAAGCTTTGTACGATTCCAATCACATGAAAGAAGATGCGCTTGATTTTCGCGTTTTATCTTTCTTAGCGCAAATGAAGGAAGAGAGCGCACTTTTAGCCATCGAGGATTTGTCCAATCAAAACTTAGATGTGATTAAGAACGTATCCGCGTATTTCAAAGGCGTTTGCAGAAGAAGGAACGACGAGAACAAAGATGGAGTTCAGTTTGGATCGATGGGCGGCGGCGCCGGAGGGACTCAAGAACAAGGCCACGCGTACAATCCAGCGTTGCAGGATGTTCAAAACGCGCTCATGCGCGGTGTCATTACGCCCATGGTAGGTACGGCTATGGAGCGATTGTTCACGTCTAATCCGGGCGTTCAATTTGACGCCGCAGCGTGGGAAGAATTCACGCAACTCAACGAGATGATGGCGATGAATTGCATCGACGAGACGTTCATCGAGTTACAGAACGCGAGAGGCGGCGTGCGTAACCCGAACGGCTTGTTCGTCTCAAAAATTCGAAAGTTTCTCGGACAAATGCGGAACAATTTCGGTGGTGGTCATGGTGGTGGGCACTACGGAGGAGGAGGTGGTGGTGGTGGTGGTGGAAATTTCGGTGGTCGAGGAGGAAGAGGGAACAATTTTAATAACTACAACAACAACAATAACTTCGGAGGAGGAAGAGGAGGTGGCGGCGGCTACGGCGGCCAAGGCGGTGGCGGCTACGGCGGCCAAGGCGTGGACGATCAAACGCTCAGAAGTACGCTCCCAGCGTACGCGAACAGAATAATCACTTGTATTGAGAAAGGCCGTTTCCAACGAAACGCCATCGACGAGCGCATGCTCTCCGCCTTGTCTCAAGTTCGCGACCCCTCGGCGATGGAAAAAATTGTCACGGAAATGGAAACCGCGAACGTGGACAACGTCCGAAACGTCGCCGGGTATTTCATGGGCATCATTAGAAAGAACAAAAATAGCGGTGGTGGTGGTTACGGAGGGCAGTTTCAATAAATACACATTTCTACTTTTGCTTTTACGTTCTCGTTTAAGAAGCACTTCTTCCTCGCTCTTTATGAGAGAGTATAAAAAACCTTTTTTTCCTCGTTGCTTTCATCAGAAATTTCTTCACTTGCAAAGAGAGAGAGAGAGAGAGAAAAGGGTAACGATGCGCCGAGCGTCTACCACCACCGCCTTGGCCGCCGCTCGAAGAGCTCTTTTGAGCGCATGGAAGTCATCGCGCGCGGGCAAAAATTCTTCTTCTCTCGGGGATACAAAACTCGTCCTCGCGTCGTGTTGCTTCTGTTCTTCTTTTTCTTCGAGTCCGTCGTCGTTTCAACAAACTCTTCCCGAGAAAGTCTTCGAAGATGCTTCTTCATCTTCGTTCGGCGGTGGCAACCAAAAGAGAGCGACGGACGCGATACACAGAAGCGAGGAGAAGCCGTCCTCTTCGGCGACAGCTGGAGCAGTCAGTCAGCTGGATTTCGCGACGCTCGTGAAACACCCGGAAGGCGCGGAGTCGCCGATGAAATTCTACGAGCGGTTAGCCGAAGAAGGCGTGTTGCAACGAGACGAGAAACAGGTGAAAGCGCTTTACGTGCTGGATAAGTTTTATCACAAAGTCATGGGGAAAGACGATAGTAATAATGATAGTAATAGCAGCAGTAGTAATAGTAGTAGTCGTGATAACAGCAGCAGTCGCGGAACTAGCAACGAGGAGAATAAATCGTGGTTTCAAAAGCTCTGGGATCGAACGAACAAGTCAGACGCCTCGACGCTGGCGGGTGAAACGAGCGCGGGCGGGGTGTATTTATACGGCGGACCTGGGTGCGGTAAAACGTTCGTTTCCGATTTGTTCATGGCAACGTTACCAAAATCTTTCTCGAAACGCGTGCATTTCCACGCCTTCATGATGGAAACGCACGGAGAGTTGCACAGGTTAGCCCAGATGAAAAAGAAAACGGATAATGTTTCGAACGAAGATACCGTGAAGTGGTTCGCGGATTCCTTGGCGGCAAAAGTAGACGTGTTGTGTTTAGATGAGTTTCAAGTGACCGATGTCGCCGATGCAATGATCATTAGACGATTACTCGATAGATTGTGGGAGAATAACGTGCGAGTGGTGTGCACTTCGAACCGAGCGCCGGACGAGTTGTATAAAAACGGATTGAATCGGAAACAGTTTTTACCATGTATTGAAGGCATAAAAAGTCGAATGCAAGTGCACGATATGGACTCAGTGTTCGATTACCGGATGATTGGATCAGTTAACGTGCACGGGGTTTGGAAAATGATCGGGGAAAGTGATAAAACCGACGAAGAGGCTAAACAAATCGCGCACGATTGGTTGGAAGTGAAGACGCAAAACCTCGCCGGCGAACGGACGTTGAGGGAATTAGAGGTGGCAATTTCTGGTAGAAGTCTACGGATTAAACAAGCTGGGGGTGGCGTTGCGCGAATAGAGTTCGACGAGCTGTGTGACGCGAATTTAGGACCGTCGGATTACGTCGCTTTGTGTTCAACCTTTCACGCCATTGGAATTGAAAACATACCGAAATTGTCTTTAGACCGAGTCGATTTGATGCGCAGGTTCATCACGTTCATCGACTGCGCATACGAGCACAAAGTGAAGCTGATAATCACGGCCTATGCGAAACACCCTGACGATTTACTCGTGATAGCCGACGCAAAATCGTTTGAATGCGACACTCGAGACGAGTTCTTTGCCTGGGATCGCGCGAAATCTCGTCTCAACGAAATGCAAACGGACGAGTACACGAAATCCAGTTGGAAGCCAAAAACCTCAAAATGGCTTTTAGAACAATCTTTTTCTCTTCGAGAGAAAATCAACGTCAACGTTCTGCGAGGATTATGGCAACGCTACGACAAAACCAAAAACGGAGTCTTGGACGAATCCGAATTGGCGTATTTACTCGCCGATTTGAACGAGCTCAAAGTTGGCCATCGAAACGTCTCCAAAGACCAACTGGACCATTCCTTGAGAGAACTCACCCGAAGGCGATGCGGAAGTCGAGGCGATGGATTTGTCACTTTCGACGATTTCGTAGAATACGGAAGGAAAGGCTTCGATAAGATCGAACTCCCGCCCGAGGATCTCGAAAAAATTCGGTGCGCGGAAGGCGACCTGATACCGTCGCTTTAAAAATAATAATTAAAATACTGCACGTGTCGGTCGAATTGGTCGACTTCAAAAAAAAGACCAACCAAATGCGTGTTGGGCAAATTTTAAAGACCACATAAGTATCACACTCCCCAACTTAATACTAAAATGTCTTCGTCTCAAACGCTCATAACGAAGAAGAAGACGAAGAGGAAAAAATTGGACGCTTTTACGGTGTTCACCTTTCTCGCCTTTTACTTCAAGTCCGATTTCGCGTTCTTCGTCGTCGCGTTTCTCATAAAGTACCTGCTTTTTTTCATCCCGAAAAGGAAAACGACATTTTTTAATCGAGGATGGGGAAACTTTGAACTGGTGAAACAAATGCGAGCGTCGGTGGTGAAATCAGTCTCCAGTGGACGCGGGTTTGTGAACGACGCGATGGTCGTCCAGTGGGATCCGTTCGGAGAAATCGCTCAAACCGAGGTGGACGGTTGGAACGTCGTGGAATGTGCAGATATCGATTCCACAGAGAATTCGACATTTTTGTCGAAGATTTTGCCAAAACACAAACGTGTGGGCTCAAGAAGAACATCCGAAAGAAAAGATGAAAAAAAAACAAAAACACAAACAACGAAAACACCCAAAAGTGGTGGACGAAAAAGGGAGAACTCTCAACAAGAAGAAGAAGAAGAAAAAAGAACAACGACGCACACCATCAACTGCGACACCGGGATTTTTAAAATCAAAGAAGTCGCTTCGCTGTGCAAGAAATCCAGAAACTTATCCGCTTTACAAAGTGGGGAGATACTGAGAGTGTGGAAATCGTCCTCGTCTCGGAGATTGGACGATAGGAAAGTGAAACGGGTCGCTATCGTGTTACCGTTTACGGGCGATACGACGTTCGCGTTTCGAAGACGCACGGCGGAGAATTTGCTGACGGCGCATTATAAAGAGAACGATGCGATGGAAGATGAAGCAATGGTCGTTTTAATTCCCGAGTTTCCGTTTTATGGGAACCGGAGAGTGGTTGGGCAACCCACTCATGTTATTAGCACCGTGAGCGAGTACATTTTAATGCACTTGATTGGATTGAGAGAGGCGTGTGGATTAATCGAATGGGCCAGAGATACCTACGGCGACGAAGTTTCCATCGCAATCGGTGGTTGCTCTATGGGCGGTTACATTGCAGCGAACGCAGGTATTCTTACCTCTCGCGGCTTTCATGGGGACGAGAATACGAACACGAAGAAGAAGGTAGGGAACAACGCGAACAAAAAGTTGGGCGTGGTGAGCGTGTGTTCGTGGCACAACTTTGAAAAATCATTCGCTCCAAACTCGTATTTGTATTTAAGATTAGATCGAGAGCAGCTCTTGATTAAGGATAGTTACGTGGAAAACATGATCTCAGAGATCGTGTTATCCTCGGAAAGCGAAGCGTCGAGTTCTTCCGATGAACTTTCTGGCGAGAAAAGACAATCATCTCGACGCGTCTTTGGAGAATCAAACGTAACCTCGGCGCCGGAATCACCTCGCTCGATCAAGAGCAAGAGCACGTCGACGTCATCCAGTTTGTCCAAGGATGACAGCATATTCGAAAACCTAGACTGGAAAGCCGTTCTGAATCGAACGTTGCAACGATTAGTTGGCATCGAGCGTTTGATGAAAGCGAGCGGAGGCGCGGGAATTTTTGAGCACAAGTTGGACGCAATGGTGGCTCACTTCGCCAAAAGAGATAAATTAATCACGTCTGATTACGATGAAGTTGGTGCAATTATGAGCCGGTGTACCGCATTAACGAAACTAGACGGTGTTGCTTTCACGTACGATTCCGGTGATCATTTGAAAAACGTGATCAACTCAAAAGCCGCCATCGTGCCCGCTTTCCTCGAGGCGTTCAAGCGCATGGAATCGTCGAGATGATATGTACTATGCGTGCATACATGTATATTTTTTCTGTATTTATTATTTTTTGCTCAATGACGATACGATTGAGCTCTACGTGAATATACGTCGGACCCTCGGGGTGTGAGGAGGGCGAGATCATGGTAGATGTATACATTTCTATTTTGTTGTGTTGTTAAAAAACTTTTCATGCCTATTTGTTGAGTACCTTGAGAAAATGCGCGTGACGAATGCTCGTCGCCCCTATATCTTCTCTCAACGCGGCCATCGCCGCTTCTCTCACTATTCCTCTTAAATCTGCGCCAGTTTTCCCCTCAGTTCGCTCGGAGACATCTTCGAGATTTACGTCTTCGGCTAAAGAAACCGCTCTGGCGTGGACGTGTAACGCCTCGAGGCGTTCCTCCGGTGTCTTTAACGCTCCAACTTCTAAAATTAAATCAAATCTACCCGGTCTCGTTAGTGCTGGGTCTAAAGCATCTAGTCGATTCGTCGTTGCTATGACTAGAACTGATGATGATGATGACGACGACGAAGGAGAATTGGTGCTCATATTACTAGTACTACTGTTAATACTGCTCAAGCCGTCCATTTCCGTGAGTAAGGCTGAGAGTACTCGAGCTGCTGAATCGTGAGAACCGGCACTGGAAGATCCTTCTCCTCCTCCTCGAGATCCGGACATGCCATCAATTTCATCTAGAATAAGCACCGCGGGTGAGGCTTTTCGAGCCTTTAAAAACGCGTCCGTGAGTATTTTTTCACCTTCGCCCAAGTACATCGAAAAAACATCTGCGGCAGAAAGCGAGAACACGGTTGCACCGGAAGCAGTGGCTGCCGCTCGCGCTAACGTCGTTTTCCCACCACCCGGTGGACCGTGTAATAAAATGCCTCTTGCTGGTTGAATGCCTAATCGTTCAAAACTGTTTTTCTTTTTCAAAGGCCATTCGATGGCGCGCACTAAGCGTTTCTTCACTTCGAACAATCCTCCGACATCGTCCCAGCTCGTTTTAGCTACATCAGCGACCGAAGCAACGTTTCGGATTACTGTCGCCCGAACTTTCGACGCCGCTTCGACAAAATCACTCGAACGCACTTTGACATCATTATTGTCGTTTTGGGTATTCAGTGCACACCGCTTCACCGCAACCATAGCAGCTTCTCGGCAGAGACTTTGTAAATCGGCACCCGAGTAGCCTTTCGAGTTTTTCGCGACCGTATCAATGTCGCGCTCAAAGTCGAAGTTGTTTTCAGTATCATCTATTGGCACGTTCCGCAAATGCACCCTCAAAATCAGTGATCTCTCGCTCGTATTCGGTAATGATGTTTCGATTTCCCGATCAAATCGTCCCGGTCTTCGCAACGCTGGATCGATGGTATTTGGGCGTGTTGTCGTCGCAACGACAACCGGGGACTGCCCCCATTGCTTTGTGCCATCCATGAGCGTTAAAAGTTGTGCAACTACCCTGTTTTGATGCTGTGAAGAATTCTTTGTTCGTCTCGGTGCAACTGCGTCTATATCATCCATCAGAATAATCGATCTTTTGTTCCCTCCCGCGCTACTGCCACAAAATTCTCTCGCTTTCTGAAAGATGTTCCGAACGTTTCTCTCCGCGTCGCCGGCGTATGCGCCATTATTGTATACATCACCTGCGCTCAGAGAAAATATCCGAACATCAATTCCTATTTCACTACATGCTTCCCTGCACGCGGCACGAACTGCCGACGTCTTACCAGTCCCGGGAGGACCGTGGATTAAAACGCCGCTTGGGAAAGACGCGCCGATCGAGGCTGCAATCCCCTCGTACTGTTTAGGCCACGCGATTGCCTCTCTCAGCGCACCGAGAAGTTCATCGCACGCCACGAGTTCGTCGTCCGTGCTCCACGAAGATGAAGTAGAAGAAGTAGACGCACCCCCTAAACGCCTGACGCTTGTTCCGTCGCCATCCACAAGATCGATAATCGTCCGGTGCGTTATTCGATAGCACTGCTCCTCGCTCGACGAAGACGGCTCACACTCTCGCACTCTCAAAACCAAACTCTCCTCCGTTTCTCCAAACATCAACGTGCACTTCCCCGAGACTACTCTGTGCGCCAACGCTCTTCTCACCTCTTCCGTTCGTCTCGTCGTACCGTCCTTCTTTGCTCTGCCATTCATAACTTCCACGCTTACGCGCGAGCAGTTCACCACCGCCGAAGGAGAAGCAGACATCATCGTTTGCACTTCAATCGTACACCGATCGTCCTCGCGCTTCTCGCTCCTCTTCTTCTGTCTCTGTCGCAACGCGTTTAACGTTTCCTTCGCGTCTGTGAAAAAATGTTCCTCTTTCGACGATTCGTCTTCTTTGGAGTGATTTTGCAGAAAGACGAAAACGCCGCCGTCCAAGACTGCTTCTTCATCCGCTTCGTCGTCGTCGTCGTCGTCGTCTATTCTTCTTCTCGCTAACCCGGATTGCTTCACGGGCGTGTCAAGCGCACCACCGTCTTGCCGCCATCCTTGCTCGCGTTTTGGATGTGCCATCGCGAGGAGCGATGTCCTCGAAGAGTTTTCAGCAACAATCGACACGCGAACGAATTCGCCGCATTGCGCGTGCAATCTGTGCAAGTCGGAGGCATTCAAAAAGATTCGAGTCGAAGCCGTCGAAGAGGGAGAAGAAGGAAGGAGTCGCAGGAAAGAGAAGGAGACGCCGCTGGAATGTGTGCGCTCTTCATCCGTATTCTCTTTTGTCGGGGACATTTTATAGTATCGTCGTCATATTATCACACGTAGCGGAGTTTTAGACAATAAAAAATGAAGTTTTGAAGAAGCACAACTTGAATTAAAAACGATATAAATATACAAACGTCGTCGTGCGCGGATCATCATCAGCATCATCATCATCGAGAACTTCGAGTTTCGATTTCGCGTCTAAACTCCAAAGCGATTTCGTCGATTAACTCGTCGCTTTTTTGCCGAATAGCTTCTTTCTCGCGTTGGACTTCCAATCTCGATTGGAGCCTCTCTTCCTCTACTTTTCGCAACAATTCTTCTTTTTCCTTGGCGAAACTCGCTCGGGCGGAGGATAAAGCGTCGTTGACGTCTTTGTTCGATTGTAGTTTCATTTCGGAGACGGTTTGAAAGTTTTTACGCTCAAACTCTTTCGCCTTCGCTTCGGCGGCGTCGACTTTTAACTTCATGGCTGCTTCTCGTTGCTTGAAGTCTTCTTCGAGCGCAGCGAGTTTCGCGTCGAGCTCGAGTTTGTTCCGGGCCAACACTTCTTCCTCTCTCTTTTGCGCCGCGACTCCGTTGGTGTCTCGTTCTTTCGCGAGCGCCTCTTTCGACGCCTTCAAATCTTTCTCCAGTTGTTCCAATCGCTCGCTGTCTTCGTTTTCCAACGCGAGCTTCAACGCAATTTCCGCGTCTTTACGCGCTCTCTCAAACTCTTCTTGGCTTTCTTTCAGTTGTTGAGATAAAGCGTCGATTTTTTGCTTCACCTCCAGCGCCGTTTGCTTTTCCTTCTCGACAAAGTCCTTCTTCATCGCGTCTTCTTTGGCGATGTATTCTTTCTTGAAGAACGCGAACGAGTGCTTGGCAATTTCAGCATCCTTCTTGATCTCTTCAATCTTATTCTCGTAGAATTGCTTCACTTCCATGTTGTCCGAGTTGGCGTCTTTTTGCCCGGAGAAAGAAGGAAGAGACGGTGCCGATGCCGACTTGGCGGAGATAGTGCTATTTGCGACAGCGGAAGACGCCTTGTACATCTCGTTCTCCATGAGACGTTTAAAAGCGTTTCGCTCGGCTTTTGCATATTTCACCTGCGCGACGACGGCTTCAATCTTGGCGTCATTCTCTTTCATGAGTTGCGCAACCATTTCAATTTCTTCGTTTTCGAAAAACTTGCTCACTTTGTTCAACAGAACGTCGTTCTCGCGGCGAATAGTTTGCAGTTTCGAGTCAACGATGGCGGAAATCTTAGCATCGTCGAGATCCTTTTGTCTGCTCAAAAGACGTTTCGATTCTTTCTCTGCTTTTCTCTCGGCAGCTTTTTTGGCTTTGATTTCAGCAGCAATTCGTATCGCTTCTTTATCGGCCGCGAATTTTTCTTCATCTTTGAATCCCGTGTTGACGAGCGCGTTCGCGGTTGATCCAATGGCGCGCGCTGCTCCGCTAATTGCTCCGAAAGGTTTGAGATCGTATTGCTTCATAATAATGCGAGCTAAAAACGAAAATGTCACGAGGAAAAACACGTTTCGCAACGTGTAATCGATGGTGCCGTCGCCTCGGATGATGGCAAGAAATTGTCCCGGAGCTACATCATCGCCTGGTATCATGCTCGCCGCGCGTTTCTTAGCACGGGAAAGCTCTCCGATCGATTGATTAATCGATGCCACTTTTGCTTTCTTTTTTGCAGCTGCGGCTTTTTGTGCAGCTTTCTTCTCTTTCTTCGTCATGGGCATAGCCGGAGGTTGGGTCGAGCGCGAAATATGCGCCAACTTCTTCACCGACGACGTTGCCGCTTGGACCGGTTTTCTCACAACTGGTGGTGCATTTTGATAGCAAATGATACACGTTGCAACGGATAAGGCGATCGCTAAAAACTTTTCCTCGTTGTCCATGCGAGTCCACATGTTCGGAGGCCCGGGCAAATCAAATCTCGCGTCCACGCGCTTCCATGCTTTTTTAATCTGCGCAGTCTGCTCTCTGCTCACGGATTCAGCTATGATGCTAGAAGATGATTGCGTGACTGGTTTTGATTTATACGCGATACCAGAGGTAGAGACTATCGTGTTGTTCTCGCCGATTTTCTGACCCCACTCTTTCGATGTGACGTTTGGCGAGGACGAGGAGGAGGAGGAGGAGGTCGGAGGAACGACTAACACGTCCCAAACGGCGTCAACGGCGTATGCAAACGAAGCATAACCAGCCGAGGAGTAAAACGACGTCTTTCCAACTCGCCCGGAGTGGTCACCTCGCGTTTCTTCTCCGTGATTATCATGATCATTATCATGGTCGTGGTCGTGGTCGTGGTCGTCTTCCATTTCAACGTCTTCCTCTCCAACCCAGGAAAATCCAGCGTATCCAGGCGCGGAATAAAACGACGCCATGCCAGACATGCCTCCATTCTTACCTTGAATCGATAAGTTTGGTTTGCTTGCTTCGCCTCTTTTCGCTCTGAACTCCTCCGCGATGGCGTTCAACCGAGCGTACAAGTCGCCTTCTTCGTCCTTCTCCTCGCGCGTAACTTCCGTCAAAGACGACGCAGAAGCAGTCGATTTCAGGACTTCTTCTTGCTTTTTGCGGTGTTCGCGAATGATCGCGTCCAATCGCCCTTGCATATCGCCTTCCTTCTCTGGTTCGTTTTTGGCGACTGCCGCGGAAGGTCCTTTTTCCTCCTCCTCTCGTAACTTTTTCATCGCTTCCTCCGCGTACACGTCGCAATACTCTTGCGATCTCTTCGCCGACGCTTGAATCGCCGCGTTTATCATCGTTTCCGTGATGTTTTCCTTCGTCGCCGATGATGACGAAAAACTCGTCGTCTTTTTTCTTTGCTCGCGAAAGGACATCGTGATTGCGTTTAAGCGCGCGTTTAAATCTTCTTCTGATGATGATGATTGAACAACAAAATCTCCCCCTTTTGCGGTTGCTTTTGAACTCTGCGCGTTTGCTCTTCCTACGCCTTTACCACCGCCATACGAAAAGCAATACACCGACGATCCGTCTTCGCATATGATCTCCGTGCACTCGTTTGGCCACTGTTGTCGATAATACATTTTCGTGGGTTCCTTCGATGTCTTTTCTGGTCCCAAAGAATACACGATGTTCGCGTTCTCTCCGACGTTTCGTCTCGAGTTCCTCGCGCGCACGGATTTTCTTTTATTATTCGTATTAGAATCATCATCATCATCGATATCGTTTTGTCGACGCGCCGGGTTCGCAAAATCAGCAGATCTCGCTCTTCTTCTTCCTCCTCCTCGAGTCGTCGTCTGCGACGTACTACTCCTCATCATCGCCGGGGCTTTGCACGAGGAGGACGTCTCCATCATAGATATCAATTTTTTTGTTGTCTGAAGTGTGTGGTCTGAAGAAAACAGAGAGAGAGAGAGTGAGAGAGAGAGCGAGAGAAAATAATTAATACTGATGCGGGGGAGAAGAGTCTGTCGTTTTGTCTCATCACTCAGGAAAGACAGAGAGTGCTCACAAGAGGAGGAAGGGAACAAAAAAAGAGAATAAAATGACGTAATATTGTGAAATTAAGCGCACAATTAACTCGGCCACACACACACACACACACACACAAAGGGTATAGTATTCATCACGAACACGCGACATACATACATAAGAAGAAGAAGAAGAAAACTTTGAAAAATAGTTATTAAGAATGGGGATCATTAAAGCGCAATCGTTCGACGAACCGTCCGTTTTGAAGCAAATGCCTTCCGCGGAAGATCCAAAAGTGAACGCCAAAGTGGTTGACTTTGGGACGTGTCAATGCATGAAAATCGAAGTGACGAAAGGCGTGGATTGGAAAAGCTGCATGGGAATCCTCCCGGGCGCGCCGGCCACGTGCCAAACCAGACACGTGGGTATTTGCGTGAAAGGCGAATTGAACGTCGTCATGGACGATGGGACGAAGTTTGACATAAAAGAAGGCGACTCTTACTTGATTGAACCGGGACACATTTTCACGGAAACGAAATCGGACGTGGAAGCGTTTGAAATCGTCTCGAAAGTCGAAGGCGCCGCTTCGGCCGGAGGCGCGTCCACGTACATGATCGGCGACACTTCCGAAGAAGCGAAGGAAAACAACGCGTCGTTCGACGTGAAACGGTTCGACGACCCGAACGTCACGACCAAAGAGATGAAAAACGGGAAAGCGTGCGTGTGCTTTCTCGGTAACAAACAAGCGAAAGGCATGGTGTGTTACCTTCAGCCTGGATGGACCTGGGCCACTGGGGCGAAAGCGTTGTTACCGGAAGATAAACAACATCTCACCGCGTGTCCCGCCAGGCACGTCGGCTTTATTAAATCTGGTACGTTTGGAATGACCGACGTCGAAACCGGAACGGAAACCGTCGCCAAGGCGGGTATGTGCTACTTGTGCGAAGCAGGGCACGAAGCTCGCGTCATCGGTGACGAACCGGTGGAATTCATCGAGTTTGAAAGCGTCGGGCCTTTTTAATTTTGTATTATTTGTGTCTGTTGTCTTCTTCTCTGTATATAATAGTCGATGTTTGTGATATAAATTTGTATATAAAAGCTTGTCTCTGTCTCTCTTGTGTTTTTGTGAGATCTGGCCTCTCAGATATTTTTTTTTTAGCTCGCGCGCGAGAAAGAAACAAAAAATTTCCTCCTAAAACGACGAACTTTGACTTCTTCATAATAATTAAAGCGCAAACACAAAGAGCGGCGATCTTTTTAACATCGTTAAGAAGAAGAAAACTACTTTACTGTCGCATTTATACACGCATCCAAACGACGCGATGATGAATTCTTCTCGTCCTGTTTCTGTCCACAGTGGATTGTCCTCCTCCTCCTCGCAAAAAAGATCTTCTTCTTTGTCTTCTTCTTCCTCGACGATGACGAGTAGTGGAAAAAAGAAATCTGTGTTGGCGGCGATTAAAATTGGAAGACATCCAACTTCCCATCGCCGCGCTTCTCTGTTTTCATCAATCTCCCCGAAGGCTGGCATGACCATGTACGACAAAATTGTCCGCGATCACACGATTGCCACGGAAGATAACGGGACAAAGTTAGTGTTCATCGACAGACACATGGTGCACGAAGTCACGTCGCCGCAAGCGTTCGAGGCTTTGCGTTTAGCCGGGAGAAACGTGAGAAGACCGGACAACACGTTGGCGACGGTGGATCACAACGTCCCGACTTCGGACCGATCGAAGTTTGAAAGCGTGGAAACGTTCATCACGGAGATGGAATCGAGAGTGCAAGTGGTGCAGATGGAGGAGAACGTGAAGGACTTTGGCATCACGTATTTCGGGATGGAAGACAAGAGACAAGGAATCGTGCACATCATCGGGCCGGAACAAGGCTTTACGTTGCCGGGGACCACAGTCGTGTGCGGGGATTCCCACACGGCCACGCACGGTGCGTTTGGTGCGTTAGCGTTTGGTATCGGGACGAGTGAAGTCGAACACGTGTTGGCCACGCAAACGTTGTTGCAAAAGCCGAGCATGAATATGAACGTGAGAATCGACGGCAAGTTGATGGATGGCGTCACCTCCAAAGATTTGATCTTGCACGTGATTGGAAAGATTGGTACCGCCGGGGGTAACGGGTCTGTCATCGAGTTTTCTGGCGAAGCCATTCGTGAGTTGTCCATGGAAGCGAGAATGAGTATTTGCAACATGGCGATTGAAGCTGGCGCGAGAGCCGGAATGATCGCGCCGGATGAGATCACCTACGAATACTTGAAAGGCAGACCGATGGCGCCGAGTGGTGAGACTTGGGAGAAGGCGGTGGCGTACTGGAAAACGTTAGGTACCGATGCGGATGCCAAGTTTGATAAGGTTGTGGTTATTGACGCGAAGGATATTGAACCGACCGTCACGTGGGGAACGTCGCCGCAAGATACCGTCGGCATTTCCGGCGTCGTGCCAAACCCGGACGATTTTGACGAATCCAGGGCGAACGCGATGCGAAGATCGTTGGAATACATGGGTTTGACTCCAGGGACAAAAATGAAGGACGTTGCGGTTGACAAGGTGTTCGTCGGATCGTGCACGAACGGGAGAATTGAAGACCTCAGAGCCGTGGCCGCCGTGGCCAAAGGCAAGAAAGTTGCCAGTTCCGTGTACGCCATGGTGGTCCCGGGTTCGGGTATCGTCAAGGACCAAGCCGAAGCAGAGGGTTTGCACACCGTCCTGATTGAAGCCGGTTTTGATTGGAGAGAACCGGGGTGCTCCATGTGCCTCGCCATGAACCCGGATAAGTTGTTGCCGGGTGAACGATGCGCTTCGACTTCAAACAGAAACTTTGAAGGTCGTCAAGGGAACGGCGGCCGAACGCACTTGGTGTCGCCAGCCATGGCTGCTGCCGCGGCCATTACTGGTAAGTTGTGCGATGTCAGAGAAATCGGTTCTGGTGCCGGTTTGACTGGCGACGACGTCCCGAAGAAAGTCGACAAGGACTTTTTGACAAACCAATCCATCGTGCCGCCGCGACCGAGAGTGGACCAAGCGAAATCTGGCAGCGGTAGTAGTGGTATGCCGACGTTTACGACGCTCAAAGGTAAAGCCGCTGCGATGGACTTGCAAAACATCGACACGGACATGATTATCCCGAAGCAGTTTTTGAAAACCATCAAACGAACCGGATTGGGCGTTGGCGCGTTTTACGAAATGCGATTTAACGCCGACGGCTCGGAAAAACCGGACTTCGTCTTGAACAAACCAGAATGGAAAGGAACCTCGATCTTAGTTGCCGGCGATAACTTTGGTTGCGGCAGTTCCCGAGAGCACGCGCCGTGGGCCATCAACGATTTGGGAATCAGGTGCATTATCTCCACCTCCTTCGCGGACATCTTTTTCAACAACTGCTTCAAGAACTCCATGTTGCCGATTGTTTTGGACGAACCGACGGTGAGAACGTTGATGCAAGACGCCAACGAGATGAAAGAGCTAGAAGTCGATCTCGCGGCGCAAACCATCACGAGAGCGGATGGTTCTAAGATTTCCTTTCAAGTTGACGAGTTCCGCAAGCACTGCTTGTTGAATGGCTTGGACGACGTTGGATTGACGATGTTGAAGAACGACCAAATCGACAAGTTTGAAATCGAACGATCGCAGAAGTACCCGTGGCTGGACGGTGCGAGGGAAATGGCTGCGCGTTAAAAAGCGATTGTTATATTAATACGCTAACACTCTCTATATATTGCTATCATCTTTAATTCATACCTATAACTTTTTGCAAAAGCGACTAAATATTGTACACACGTATTTACTAAAGGATGCAAGAAGGCGAGCTTCATCCCCGTCTTCGTACTTTGTCGCCCACGGCACGTCTCGCACTTTGATTTCGTCTGCCTTATTATTATTATTTATCGCAAACTCTATTTCCTCTGTGACGATTTCGTTTCGAACGTCGTCATCGGAGCATTTGAGGAGCACATGCGCCAACACCGTTTTACGATGGTGCCATAGCGTTTCCCGTCCGCGAAACGCCGCAATCTTTTCGCGCACGAAACGGAATTCGTCAACGATCACTTCATCGAAGAATCTCTTCTTCACTGCATCGTAGTGAAGTAGTCGATCGTAAACTGAGCGAATTACTGCGCGTCGAAAATGCCACGCGCTCGGATCGGAGGAAGAAATGTTTGTTTTTGATTCTCGCAAGACGCTCTTCGCCCGTTCCAAGAGCTCATCCGGTTCGTTCACGTTTTGCTTCACATGGACGAGTTCAAAGACGAACAACTTGTGCGACCACGCGGCGTAATTGCTCAGCTTCCGTCGACACGTTTGTTCGCACGCGAGAGTTTCTCGTTCGTATACATTATTTAATAACAATAATGATAACATCGTCGTATCCCTTCGCGCGTTTCTTGGTATTAGGTGATTCCTTCTCTCCGCGCCGCCGCCGTGAAAACAACACGTCATAATCACCCACCTTCTGTGCGCAAACGCCGCCGTGGACTTTGGAAACTTTGTTTGTACGAACGTGGCAAACATCATTTCTCGTTCCATCTCTTTCATCCTATTCTTCTCTTGATCATCACTCGTCGTGTCACCGTCCTTTTCCAACGCTTCCAAGACTCTTCTTTTTCTCACGTTCCAACCGGATAAACTGTCGCCAGTGAGCACGCATAAAAGTACTTTCAAATCATCATCCAAGAAGGCATCATCGTCATTCTTTTCGTCCTTTTTCCTCCTCAACTGAGAATACACGTAGTTTAATACGGGCACTATAACGTGCGCGTTAATCGCCAGTTTATGTTCTCGGACGCAAAACGAGCGATAAAACAACTTTAACCGCTTTCGGTCGTTTTCGTCTTCTTCATCGTCGGCAAACTTTTCCCCTAACAACTCTCTCAAATGCTTCCACGGAGGCACAAACGCCAGCTCGTTTAAAGAGAAATCCGAGGAGATGATTCTGAGTAACTCTGACGCGAGTTCTTTGCCATCAAAATCATTCGTGTCGTCGTCTTTTCCTCCTACTCCTTCTTCTTCTTCTTTGAATTCTTCTTCGCCTTGTTGTTGTCCCATCATCTTAACATCACATCAAATTTCTCTTCTTCTTCCGAAGAATTTTTCTCAAGCAAACAAATTTTATTATTTGCGTTTTTGTCAAATTGCAAGACAGAAGAAAATATCTATCACTTTTTCTCATCATCACACAGTTCCTTTTGTAGTAAGTTGTAATAAAATTTTACGAGAACTTGACGCGTCCCCTTAAGCATGTTAAGAATATTTTTGATCGCGACCTTTCGGGAAAAAGACCTCCTTTCAAGCTGAATCCGCACTCTTAACCACGCAGATAATTACTGGTATCTTTTGCTCGATCGATTACACCACATACCACATTCGTGTCCTGAACACCTGTATAACGAAGCACGCATACTTTTTCGAATCTACGTTACCTTTGGAAGCGTATCGTGCAAGTTTTCTTTTAGCATTCTACAACCGGCACCGTTGAAAATTGAAACTGCGCACTCTCAAAGTGGTTTTAAACTGAGCGTTTGTGAAACGCCAGATCCTTCGGTTCGATCATGAATAATCATACCTCTTTCGCTCAAATGTGCACGATCATTACACTTCTCTTGTGTTTAATCGTACCGCGTCTCGTTTACGCAGGTTGGCCTATGGTTAAGTATAAAAATGGGACGGTTGGCATTCTGAACGACGATGGAGACGTGCACGTGCAGAACACCAACCTTTTTGTTTATGGTAAGAAGGTAGTTCATCCTGAAAAGTGCGCTCCCCCTGGCGGTAAAAGTCAGTATTTCAACGGAACAGAGTGGATGTGTCTATGTGAAGATGGTTGGTCAGGTTTGACCTGTGAAACACCACCAGCACTTGGGTGTGCGCTGTACTCGCAAGAATCACGCGATTGCGGTGCTGTCGCTCGCATTGAAAACATGACCAAGTACGGGACGGACGCAGACGTTTGTTGCAATACTTGTACAGCAGAAACCTCTTGCGTAGCTTGGGGACACATCGGTGGCAACTCATGCTGGTTCTATTCATCAGGGATATTTGATTCATGCCAAAGCACGAGTGGACATCCCTTCTATATCAAGGGTAACTTTAGCGCCACAAGTACTACACCTCCGAGTGAAAGCACTGGTCCACCTAAATGTGTATCCCCTGGTGGTGATAAATTACGATACAACGGGACAAATTGGATTTGCGTATGTGCATCGGGATGGACGGGTGACACATGTGAAATTGAACCACCATTGCCACAAGTTTCTCTAGAAAGCGTTATTTCGGAGCTCCAAACAAAAGTGGAAAATAGTAAACCGCTAAAATGTGTGCCTCCCGGTGGGGATAAGTTACAATACAACGGGACGAATTGGATTTGCGTATGTGCATCGGGATGGACGGGTGACACATGTGAAATTGAACCAATTGTTTATCTTTGTGGATTTGGGTGGGGTGGAGTGGGATGGCAAGGTTTGACAGGAGTAGAAGCTGCTACCTTCTGTCAGGAACATGGTGCAGAGCATCTTGACATCCGCCCCAATGATGCAAATGCTGCATTAATAGTTGATACATTTAAGTATACTCCCGAATTTGCCGCACTTGCACAAGAATCTGGTAGTGATCCGGGATCAGATAGTGATCAGGTGAGTATATCTTCAAGTGGAAAGGTCGGAGACCGATTGTGGACGTCTGTTGCCCAAGCGGATCACAATCCACCAATTTGCTATAATACAAATTTTTGGAATCCACGAGAGTATGGTGATGCGGGTGTTGGCACGCGCAACTGCAATTCGATGGGAACATTTCCAATATGTGTTTCATTTCTTCAATTGACTTTTGGTAAACCTGAATTTGCCCGTTGTGTTGCGGCTCCAGCTCAATTGCCCCTGCGTTAACATATCGCAGGCTATAGAGAGTAATGTTATGCGAACAACACACGGGCTTCTCTTTTGACGGGTTTAGGTTAATTATCCGGGAAAAGTTTTGTAGAGGGATGGATGGGTGAAATGTCTGTTATCAAACCCTTCATTCGGTCCTCGTAATTTTTGTGTATATTCTTATTCATCTCGTTTATTCGGTATAAAGATGTTGTATAAAGATGTTGTATAAAGATGTTGTATAAAGATGTTGTATAAAGATGTAAAAACCGCTCCTTCAGTTGGAGCAAAGTGTACAGCGTACGTTTATTTTTGGTATCCAGTACTGGATACAATAAGACATCATCAACGCGACACGCGCTGTTCTCAAATTCATATTTCAATTCTTCGTACGTTTAAAGCCCAAGACGACCAAAAAATTCTCTTCTTCGATCTCTCATCAATTTCGCCAGAATTGTATTCGTGTTCTCTCTCTGACTACACTCATCACAAAAGAGAGCACACAAATAGTAATTAATCAAGGATGATGACGACTTACACGAGATCATCCTCTCTCTCGTTCCTCATTTTCGCCCTTTTCACCTTTACCTTTTCCCCGAGCTCTTTCAAAGGAGTGAACGCTTCCGCGTTCCTCGCGACGGACAAAAATTTCGACTCCGCGGTTTTAGGATCGAACAAGAACGTCTTCGTGAAATTTCTCGCGCCTTGGTGAGGCCACTGTAAGAGCATGAAACCCGCGTGGGACAAGCTCGGCAGTAAATACAAAGATCACGCGTCGGTGATGATCGTGGACGTGGATTGCACCGCGGATGGCGCGCAAACGTGTCAGAAAATGGGCGTGCAAGGGTACCCGACGATTAAATACTTCCTCGCAGGGGACAAGAAAGGGAAGGATTATCAACAAGGGAGAGATTTCGACGCAATGCTCGCGTTTACGAAGAAAACCTTAGACGTGGAGAAGTGCGACGTGAAGACGAAGAAAGCGTGCAAACCGAACGAAATCGCGTTGATTGAGAAATTCGACGGGAAGACTTCCGCGGACATCGCGGAAGAGTTGAAGAAACGATCGGAGGAGTTGAAGACGATAAAGTCAGACATGAAGGCGGCGAAGCTGGAACACAACACCAAGGTCGCGACGTGGAAGAAAAGAGAGGCGGCATTGAATAAAGGGGAGGCTATTTTGAAGCAGTTGGAGCAGTTGAGGAAGAAAGACGAGTTGTAATCGTCGCTCTTTCTTATAAAGGCAAAGTTTCCGAACAATGATGTTTAACATAAATAGTGTGTTCTTAAAATCTTCTGCGACGAGAGGAGGCGGAACCAACCAATTTTTTTCTTAACGATATTAAAACAAAGAGAGAGATAGAAATCCAGTAGATGCAAATTAGTGATATCATATTCCAAGAAAGTCACACTGCGTGATTGTGGATTGATTGAAGCGTGTCGAAAGAGATTTTATCAGGGGTGGTTTTAATTGGGAAAAAAATGTTGGGGGGGACGCGAAACGAGGAGAGGAGGAACAAGAAATAATAAGGAAGCACTTAGCGTGCCAATTCATTCAATTCAAGATTCAAGATAATATTTGTGATTATTTTTAAAAGCCAAACTCTTCTATGATGTTTTGTTGTTGTTTTTGTTTCTTCGCAGTACTGTAGCAGTTGTGTGTTGATCGTTCATCGTTTTATCTCTAAAGCTCGTCCTCGTCGTCGTCGCTCGCTTCGGTGATGTCGTAGATTTTTCGCACAATCTTTTGACCGTTGGCGAGGCACAAGCCGTGTCTATCCGCGGTGACTAGAATCGTATCGTCTTCGTTGAATTTGCCCTTCAAGATTTCCGTGGACAAGTTCTGTAACAATTGTTTTTGAATGGCACGTTTGACCGGACGAGCGCCGTATTGCGGATCGTAGCCTTCTCTCGCCAAATATTCAACCGCGGATTTGTCGTATTCAATCGCCATGCGTTGGCCATCGACTCTGTTGGACAAGTTCTTGAGTTGTAATTGGACAATCTCTTCGATTTGCGAATGGTTGAGCGATTCAAAGCAAATAAACTCGTCGATTCTGTTGATAAATTCTGGTCTGAAGTGCGATCGGACGTGTTGCATGACGGCGTCTTTCACGTTACCTCTTCCTCTTCTTTTGTTTTGGTAGTTCATTTCGTCCGAACCCAAATTCGAAGTCATGATAATCAAGCAGTTTCTAAACGAAACGTTTCTACCTTGAGTATCCGTCACGTGGCCTTCATCCAACAACTGCAACAAGACGTTAAAGACATCGACGTGCGCTTTTTCAATCTCATCGAACAAGACGACCGAGTACGGCTTTTGTCGAACCGCGTCGGTGAGCATGCCCCCTTCGTCGTAGCCGATGTAGCCTGGCGGTGCGCCAATCAATCTAGCCACGGAGTGTTTTTCCATGTACTCGGACATGTCCAAACGCACCAACGCTTGGTCCGAGTTGAAGAGATACGATGCTAAAGCCTTTGCCAATTCTGTCTTTCCGACGCCAGTCGGACCGAGGAACATGAACGAGGCGACCGGCCCATTCGGATCGGCGAGATCCGCGCGCGAGCGTTGCACGGCTTCGGCGACGCATGTGACCGCTTCTTCTTGACCGATGACTCTTTCGTGAAGTTCCGATTCCAATTGCAACAATTTCTGTTTCTCCGAAGAGACCAATTTCGCCACCGGTACGCCGGTCCATCTGGACACGACTGTCGCGACGTCTGCATCCGTCACCTCTTCTCTCAACATCACCCCACCACCTTGTAAGGACAACACTTCGCCTTCCGCTTTCTTCACCTCGTCTTCCACGCGCTCTTTTTCCGCTTCCAATTTGGCGAGGTCGCTCTTGCAATTCGCGAGTTGAGCTTTGTACTCGTCTGGCGCGTCCGCGGCCGAGGCCAACTGTACTTTGGCGTTGGCGTTTTGAATCTTTCTCACCGTGTACGCCAACTGCGCTTGCGCTTGTCTGTACGCGTTCATGCACGTCATTTCACTCGTAACTTTCTTTTGCAGCTCCTTTCGTTTCTTCTTCTCGTCGTGCAATTGCGCGGCGAGCTTTTGCAATTCCGCCGCGGCGATGTTGTTTTGACCAGCCTTTGCGTTTTCGCTTCTTTGCTTCAACAACAACTGATTGCGTTCTTTTTGCAACTGCTTTATTTTTCGGTCGCACACGTCTAACGCTTCCGGTTTAGACGATTTGTTCATTCTAACCGCCGCGGCGGCTTCATCGAGCAAATCGATCGCCTTATCTGGTAACTGACGTCCGCTGACGTACCTGGCCGATAACTGCGCCGCCGATAACAACGCGCCTTCCGAGATGGCGATGTTGTGGTGCTGTTCGTATCTCGGTCTCAACCCGCGCAAAATAGAAACGGTGAAATCAACGTCCGGTTCTTCCACTGGAATTTGCTGAAATCGACGTTCCAAAGCCGCGTCAGTTTCGATGGATTTCTTAAACTTATCCACCGACGTGCACCCGATGCACCTCAACAAACCTCTCCCCAACGCCGGTTTCAAAATAGCCGACCCGTTGTTCCCATTCGGCGGCGGCGGAATCAAGTTGTGAATATCGTCGATGAATACAATCACTGGCTGATTCTCGGCTTCGTCGACAACTTCTTGCACGACCATAGACAATCTCTCTTCAAACTCCCCCGGCATTTGACAGCCGGCGCCAACCGCGCCTAAATCCAACTCCAACAACTTCGCGTTTCTCAGCGACAAAGGCACGTCACCAGTCGCGATTCTCTGCGCCAAACCTTCCACAATAGCCGTCTTACCAACACCAGATTGGCCCAACAAAATCGGGTTATTCTTCGTTCGTCTGGACAAGACGTGAATAGCTCTTCTCAACTCGTCGTCTCTCCCGACCAACGGGTCCAACAACCCTTTCTTCGCTTCGTCCGTCACGTCCGTACAAAATCGTTCAATCGCGGATAACTCTTCCTCTTGCCCAGGCATCCCACCACCTTGCATTTGTTGCTGTTGTTGCTGCATCTGTTGCATCATCAGTTGCTGTTGGTTCTCCGCATCGCCGCCATCGGAGGCGTCCCCGTTGCTTTCTTTCTTACTCGCCGCGTTGTTCGTGCTGCCAGATAAGACGCCTGGTCCAGAGGTGGCCACCGCAGCGCCCTATTAAGTTTTTTTTTATTGTAAAAGGAGAGAAATACGGTCGGTCAGTAAATAAGAATACAAACGCATGCATTATGAACAGAGCGTACGCGTCGACTTCTCGCGTTTTGTGAGAACGAACGAGAGAGAGTCACATCAAAACCAGAAAAAAGAAGCCTCTCCGATGAAGATGAAACGATGAAATGATGACGGCGGCGAGAGAGAATTTGGACCCAAAAATCCAATCGCGCTTTTCAGGTTTATCCACTCTCCATCTTCCTCTCTCTCGCGCGACAACACGCGTCGTCCATCTCGCGCAATATCAACACTCGCAAAAGATAAGACGCGTTCGTGTTTTTCTCTCACACGCGAGCAGAGGCATCGTCATCACCACCATCATCATCATCAAAGAGATGATGATGATGATAAAAGAAGACCATCGAAAGACGACGGCTACGACGAAAAGAAGAAGAAGAAAACGCACCATGAAAATATTCGCGATTTGATTCCGAACTTCCCGGTTGTAATAAATCAACGCCACCGCGCTCGCGCCGCACGCGATTAACGTGGCCATCTTTGATTTGTCGTCTCTCAGGAGCGACGCGATGAGAGTATTATTCGTCATTATTGTTCTGTGTATTACTTATTATAAAGTAGTAGTAGTACTAATGTGACGATTTTGGATTCGATTGCTTTTTTTCCCTCTCGTTACAACAAGCTTCTTCCTCGTATTTTTTCATTCATCATCGCAGAAAAAAAAAGAAGAAAAAAAAAAGCAAAAAATTGCAGATGAAGTCTAAACGAGTCTTTGGGTATAGCAGCCAAGAATACGAGGAGGAGGATTTAGCGTACGACACTCCGGAGAGAAAGAAGAAACAAAAGGGAGGAGGAAGGAGCAATAGCAAAGCGGTGAATAATAACGGTACGTTTTTTTGTTTTTACGAGTTTGATTTAAAAATTGAATTTTTATGCGCAGATGATACGACAACGACTTCTAAGAATGAGAATAAAGACGATGGAAGACTTTTAGTGGTGGACGATGATAACTTACCGGACGAGCCGTACTTACCCATGTCGCAAGTGCGAGAGGACGAGGAGAACAACATCAACATTTCTGGTGAAATACCAATGTCGCAAATGCGACAGAACCCGAACATTTTACGCGCGAGTGAACCCCTCATCGTGCAAGATTATTACACGAAATCACGGGAAAGGAATAAAGGGAAAGTCGTGAACGATCCGGTGCATAATCACATGTATTTTAGCGGGAAGTTGTGCGACGTGATCGATACGCCGCAAATGCAAAGGTTGAGGGAGTTGAAGCAGTTAGGGACGGCGTATTACGTTTTTCCGGGAGCTTCGCATAATAGGTTTGAACACTCGTTGGGGACGTCGCACTTGGCGAGCAACGTGTACGAGACTTTGACGAGGTCGACGCGATCGTTGAAATGGGACGCGGAGGATAAGTTATGCGTTCAATTAGCCGGTTTATGTCACGATTTAGGCCATGGGCCGTATTCGCACGTGTTCGATAACGAGTTTTTACCGCTGAGATTAGGCAAAGCCGAGGCAAAGAAGTGGAGTCACGAGGACATGTCGTGTGATATGTTCGAGTGGCTGGTCGAGGACAACGGCGTCGACTTATCGCCTAGAATAGTCCAAAAAGTGAAAGATTTAATCAGTTCGAACGATTCTGGGTATAAACAGAATAAGTTTTTGTTCGACATCGTGGCGAATAAAAGAAACAGCGTGGACGTGGATAAGTTTGAGTATTTGATGCGAGACTCGAAAAACACCGGCATATCCGCTTCGGTAGACATGAACCGGTTGATTTCGTTCATGAAAGTCATCGACGACGAGATTTGTTTCAAAGCGAGCGAGGTATACAACGTGTACAGATTGTTTGATATGCGCGCAAATATGCACCACGTGGTGTACACGCATAAAAAAGCGAAGGCGGTGGAGTATATGATTGTAGACGCCATGGTCGAAGCAGACGTTGGATGGAACAGTCGAATATCGCACGCCATTCGAGACCCGAAGGAGTTTATTAAACTGGACGATACGATCGTGAAACAAATCGAATTTTCGAACGAACCAGAGTTACAAAAAGCGCGCGATATAATTAAACGATTACGAAAACGAGATTTGTACGTTTTTGTCAACGAATACACGGTCCCGGAGGAGTATTTGAGCGATTTCAAAGACGTCACGGAGGAAGATATCTCCACTTCGTACGAATCCAATAGCACTAGCAACACCATACCGGGCGGCTTGAAACCGGAAATGATCATCGTTCACAACGTCAAAATCGATTACTCCATGAAAGACAAAGATCCAGTCTCGAGAGTGAAATTCTTCCAAGAATTAACCGACGAAGAATCCTTCCACATCGACCGATCGAAAGTCTCCTCCTTGTTGCCGACCAACTTTTTAGAACGCAAAGTCAGAGTGTACTCGAGAATTCGCGACCACGACGTGGAAGAAGCCATCGCGAAAGCTTTTTCCAATTTCCAGAGGAAAATGTACGGCGGGTGTGAAATCCAAGCGACGCCGTCGAGATCCCGGAAGAAGCGAGGCCATTCGCTCGGTCACGAAAGCCAGAGAGAACGAGGTACCGCGACGACGCCAAACGGAACCCAGCGTTCGGCGCATACGGATGTATAATAAAAAAAGAACACAACAATACCACATAGCTACTATTGCCGCTGCTTTGACTAGTAATAATAAACACTACTTTGAAATACACATCGATTGCACGACTTCGCGTTCATTTGATTTGACTCGTCTTTTGGTCGTTGAAAAAATTTGCCTTTGTTTTGATGATGTGACTTTTTGCTTCAGAATTCTATCGCGAGGAACGACCCCTCGCACGTTGAATTAACTCTCTCTCTCTCGGTCCTAAGAACAGCTATTGATTATTAGTCACACGACGCGCGAGAGAGCACGACAAAGCCAGCATCGACGTCATATAATCGATATAAACATGGTCGGGGCTGCCTCGGAAGGTGCACTTTCCAGCGACGATGTCGTCGCCGCGGTCACTCCAACGTCCGTTTTCGTCTTGACGCTTCTGATGGCATCCATGACTGGTCTCGGCTCTGTTCCATTCTTTTTACTCCCGAAAGGGGAGAAACTCTCCCCGTTGTACGCCGGGTTAGCGAATGCCATCGCGTGTGGGGTCATGCTCGCGGCTTCTTTCGATATGGTTCACGAAGGCCAACCGCACGGTCCCGGTCTGGTGGTTTTTGGATTGTTCTGCGGGGCAACTTTTATTGCTTTTTTGCAGAAAATTTTACGCGCGCACGAAGACGTGTCGTTTGCGAATTTAGTCGGCGCGGATGCACGGAAAACGTTACTCGTGGTTGGTATCATGACCGCGCACTCGTTCGGGGAAGGGTCGGGCGTCGGGGTGAGTTTTTCAGGAGTCCACGGTTGGGCGCAAGGGTGTTTGGTGACGTTTGCCATCGGCGTGCATAACGTTCCGGAAGGTTTGGCGGTGTCGACAGTGTTGGCGAGTAAAGGCGTGAAACCGATGCAGTGTTTGTTTTGGTCTGTCGTGAGTTCGTTGCCGCAAACGGTAACGGCGGTGCCGTCGTTTTTGTTCGTGGAAACGTTTACGAGCTTGATGCCGTTTGGAGTCGGTTTTAGCGCCGGGTGTATGATTTGGATTGTGTTCGCGGAGTTGTTACCGGACGCGTTTGAAGGCGCGGAGGATGCGAGAGCAGTGGCAACGGCGGCAACGATGAGTGCGGCAGCGTTGGAAGGGTTTCGGATGGCCATGCAAAGGCTGGACAACGAAGATGGGACATTACGAGCTCCGACGTTGAAAGATTTTGGTTTAGGAGGAGACGACGTGGGGAGCGGCGGGGGCGGCGGGAAGAGTACGTTTTATTTAGCGCTTGCGCCGGCGTTTATAGCCTCGTTCGCGCTGTTTACGTTACGCTTTACGAACAAGAAAGGGATGTTGCTCGTCGAGCGCTTGTTTAGGGACAAGGTTCGAAGAAATGATGAAATAGATATGAACAGCAACAACAACAATATTGAAGGAGACGTGTTGAAATCGTCCTCGGCGCGTAGGAAAAGTAGTTTTGCGGACGGTAAAATAGGCGCAACGTTAGGGATTGCGAGTGGTGTGTTGATCGTCATGGGTGTACGCGCGATGTTACTCACGCTTCGCGCTATTTATTACGGAGGAGTAGTGGAGATTGTATTCGCCGTCGTCGGCGTGATGCTGGCGAGATTTATTCTGTTGCGACTCCCAAAGCTTGTCTTCTTGGACGCGTTCTCCTCGAATGAGAGTGCAGAAAAGAACTCGACAACCACAAACAGTAGCAGTAGCCTCGCGAGCCTCGCGAACGGGTGGGATGCCATCGACGGCGCCTTTGAGGCGTTCATCGTGTCCATCACGTGCGTTTCCCTCTCCGTCCTCGATGGCGTCCGCTTCGCCTCCGCCTCTGAATCATTAGAGAACATTCACATCGAATTTCCGGCGTGCATCCGTGCTCTTGTGAGAACCGCTCCAGCAGCTTTGAGCGCGTTTAGCTGTAAAGCCGGTAACGCTTCTGAACTTGCGCTGCGCGCTTCCCTCTCGGTAGGTTTCGCCTTTTTCTTCTCCGCCGTCGTCGCGGCCAAGTTTGTGAAAGTCTTCAAATCCGAGCGCGACTTGAACAAACATCTGGAAGAATCTTCTGGTAAGAAAAACTTGTTCAAAATAGAAGGTTTATTGGAAGCTGCGAGTTGTTTGATGTGCGCCTACGCCTTCTCCAGAGCCTTGTGGCCTCGCGCTACCAGAGAAACCAGAAGAGGGAGCAACGACGAACAAGCCGGTTTGATGTTAGGATTGATGTTAGGGGTGAGTGCGAACGTGGCGCTTTTTGCGTTGGGTTCAATGACGCCGTACACGGACGCGCTTTGATTGTAGTGTATTTATTAGCAGTATTTTGTAGCAGAACGCGCGTGAAGTAGATTCGTGAGTCCATATTTCACTTTTCGCTGAAGTTTCTCGTCTTGTCATAGAAGGGAGAATATTCGCTTTCTAATTCGCGTCAGTATTTAACAGCGGAGAGACTTTACACACGGACAAAACGATGACGAAGATGATATAATCTGCGCGTATTAACCGCATTCTTTGTAAAGAAATAAAGAGGATGACTTCTGGTCTCGCCTTACTTGCACTCTTTCTAAAGGTGCTCCTTTTCGTCGTCGTCGTCCTCTTCTTTTCCACAACGCAGTTCGTTACAGCGGTCCCGAGAGTGCGCTTACGGCACGGAGAACGAATCGATGTTCTCGCGAAACAAACGATGGATTTGAAATACGTGCTCGTGGATGAAGAATACGAGGAGAGGTTTTTGAACGAAACAATGCAAAGAGACGGAAACGAGAGCGACACAGACGACAAAGAGTTGCATTCGCAGACGAGAATGCCTTCGAAATATGGAACGAGAAACGCGTTATTGCGGAGGAACGCTTCGCGAACGAAAAGAGCATCTTCTTCGAATGCTGCTGCTTTTGGTGCGCCGCGATGGAGAAGAAAGATAAGTCGTAAAATTGGTGATGAAACTGGTAATGATGATGATGATGATATTGATGACACGCGTTTGTTCTTAGTGACGCTCGTGGGAGAAGCTTTGTCCACCCCCCGCGCGTGGCGGGATTTGGATATCGCTTTGAACAAAGCTAAAGGTGGTTTGTTGGGACCGATACCGGAACAAACATTTCTAGCGTTTGGACCGCCTTTGGCGGCTGCAGTTGCGGAACGTTTTGGTGGAACGAGTGCGATGCAATATTCAGTCGTAAACGAGTGGCCGAAAGAAAATGCGTCCTCTTTTGCGTTTGAGAACGTTTGCGCAAAAACTATGTGCGAATGGTTCGAGACGATGGTTGCGCCGGCACCGTTTTTCGGTGCAAGAGGTACAATTGCGCGAGAGGAAAACTTTTTGTTCGCTCAGTCAGTGGCAGGGGAGTTGAACGATATCATGAGCTCGCGGAACGCGTCGACTTCGTATTGTCGAGCGTCAGATACGAACGGCGTAAAAGTCCAGTGTACTTTTGGCAGTGACGTAGGAGGAGGAGAACGCGAGAGGATTTTCTCAAATATAATGAAACACAACGCGGTGGTGTACATGCATGAAACGCTTCCAATCGCCACGCACAATTATAACACGCAATCTTTAGTACAGGGAGGTCAAGGACTCACGAGCTATAATCGATGTCCTATGTGGAAACTCGGTTTGACAGGTACTAATCAAGTCGTCGCAATGACCGATACGGGCATAGACAAGTATAATTGCTACTTTAGCGACGTGAAAACGCCAAACGCCAACGCAACGACGTTTTCAAAAATTCTCGACTTGCGCTCACTGAGCGATAGTCAAAATATGGTGGATGGTAGTGGCCACGGCACGAAAGTCGCTGGAGTGTTTTTCGGGTCGTCTGGCTCATTCTATTGGGACAAACAGTACGACGGTGTGGCTAAAAATGCGCGCGTCGCATTTACAGATATTGGATACGAGGACACCGACGGATCAGAAGTCTTGGTAAGTTTATCCAACGTTTCGAGGTCACTTTTGTATGGGTACCCAAGCGATACTTTCTCTGCTCGCGTGCATTCTCATAGTTGGGGTATAACAAATTCATATTCGTACGAATCAAGTGAATATGAAGTCGACCTGTTTTTGAATGAAAATCAAGAGAATGTTGTCGTCTTCTCCGCGGGAAACAAGGGAAACCCAGGCTCCGTGGGGGGGAAAGCGCGCAATAGTATAACGAGACCAGCAAACGCAAAGAATGTCATTTCTGTCGGTGGGACCAGAAGTGTAAAATCACCGAGTCTCTCGCCGTCGCCATATGCGGTCAAAATAGAATTAGGGGATGGTTACGCGCACTGGGCGCACGCAAGCGTGCGTGGTATGGCGAGCGTTAATAAGACGTATGCGTCAACTGATTCGTATCGTATAGTCACAGTGGGGAGTCCAGAGAACGGGTGCGCGGCTTTGCCAAGCGCGATTGATTCGAATCAAATTGTTCTTCTCAAGTCAGACGGAGTTTCTTGTTCGCACGCGGAACGATTAAAAAACGCAGAGACTGCCGGATATTATGGTGCGCTCGTCTATGCAAACGAAACAAAAGCGCGATTGGCATCAATGGTAGATGATCAGACGTCATCATCTTTCTTGTCTGCGTTCATTCCCATGAAAGATGGTCTTCTTTTACGCGCGCTCGTTGAGAAAGGTGATTTGAATGCCAATGACGTGTTTCCCGCGTTGACAATTAAAGTTACCACAATAGAAGCTTTCAGTGACAATCAATACGAGCACGCGGCGGGTTTCTCGAGTGCGGGGCCTACAGATGATGGACGAATCGCGCCTTTACTCGTAGCACCTGCCCAAAATATTGAATCAGTAGATGTGAACACCACAAATACGGCATCCGTCGTGCATTGCAAGGTGGCGTCGTCCATTTCGGGAACATCGTACGCGGCGCCGGCGGTTTCCGGCGCACTCGCAATCACTAGACAATATTTTACCGATGGATATTACCCTTCTGGAGAGAAGATATCGGAAAATGCGTTGACTAATGTCAGCGGCATGTTGTTAAAGGCAGTCTTGATCAATGGAGCTAGACAATTAGAAGGTTTTGATCCCTTGGATAGAACTCCGTTGGAATCGGCACCTTCGATGAAAGCCGGTTTTGGGCGCGTAGACTTGGCAAACTCTTTGAAGCTAAAAGATATCGACTCGAACGTGCAATCTCCGACAAATATCTACGTGATGGATGACTCTGGTTTGATTTTCACCGAAGTAACGGCATCCTATGGCGCTTGCATGTTACTGTCAGACGATACCACGGAAACGCTATCGATGACGCTGACTTGGTACGACGAACCATCACTTTCTGGTTCGGATGGATCACTCATCAACGATCTCGATATCACGCTATACTATTCGAGAGACATGTCGGGCACTTTTGAGACTATTGCACCGTTATATCGCGATTCACTAAATACGGTGGAAAAGATTGTGTGGTCGTATCCAAAAAGGGGGCTATACTATGCGAAAATCAGCGCATCGTCGCTCGTTAGTGACCAAAGCTTCGCGTTTGTAGCCACTGGCAGCTTCGTCACGGCTGAAACAGTGCGCGATATATCCTCGTGCACGCCTCCTCCTCCTCCTCCTTCTCCTCCTCCTTGCCCCCCTCCTTTTCCTCCTCCTAGTCCTCCTAGTCCACCGTTGCCGCCGCCCTCGCCGCCTCCTTCCCCTCCGCCATTGCTTCCGGCTCCGCCTCCACTACCACCCCAAACGTCAGTGGAAGCGCTTGTGCCTCCGCCTGCGCCTCCGCCAGTACCGCCTGAGTCTCCAGGAGGAGAGCAGTTCATGCCTACCGCATCTGGTGCGCAGTCAAAATTTAAAAGTCAATTTGGTGTATTTATATTTTTAGTGCTAGCTTTAGCTTAGAAAGAAGTTGTTCAATCAGCGTACAGTACCGTTGTTTGTATTATTGTACAAATTATCATCTATGCTCAACTACGGTGATATCTTCATTTTCGTTAGCACCTCCTCCCGGAAAGGTGCGTCCTTGTGTGGCCAACTGGCGCCTAAAATTTTCTAGACGAAGCACTTCTGCTTCGGCGTCGACTATGGTCGGAATCATGCGCGATTCGTTGTCGCCATCGTCGTCTGGGTACCAAATTCCTGGATCTCTCGTTGCCTCTCGTTCATTTCGTACAGGAGGTTGAGTCGGTATTGCCCTGAGAAATTCACCCTGCGAATTGGCAATACCGCTTGCGTATCGATCGCGCAGACTTACCGTTGCTTCCGGAGAGAGCGGTTGCATTTGTCCCGTCACGCGTTGCTGTTCATCTCCTTCTTCATCATCAAGCTGCCATATTACGGGCGCCGGTCGTGATCGGTGTCCGGGTAACGTGCGATGGACGGCAACAGGAACACCTACGTTTGCTTGATTTTCCAGACGTTTGGCCTCTGGTGAGCAGCATCGCGCTATTTTGCGCCTGAAGCAAAGGATAAGGAATATGAACACGACGGAAAGTACCGCACCAGCCAAAGCTGCGGGACTCGCAGACTTGGCAACATCAGTTAGTGTCAGCGGTGCTGGTCCAGGCGATGGCGGTGGAGGCGGTGACGGATTCGGAGGAGGGAAACTATACGTCAAATCCCAGTCTATATCCGCTTTGGTAGTTTCAAAAGCATCGTAGTACGATGTCTTCGAGGAGCTTGCACTTGCTAAAGGACCAGTAGAACTTATCGAAGCCTCTCCACTGTGCGATAACTCTTCAATCTCGGAAAGTAAAGAGGGCGACTGTGACACCGTAGCAACCGCCGCGATACTCGCTAAGAAATCATCGATCGATGATCCACTAGCAATAGAATCTTTCAAGTCTAAAAGTACCGTTGCGGCATTTGCAACTGCCGCTGCCATCGTCGCAACGCCTTGCAAAACTTCCGATCCATCATACTCCACGTTTCCTGCATTCTGCGCGACTTCCAACGCATCTGAGACAACATCCGCAATGACTTCGGCGTTGTAGAAGTCTAACAAATCAGTTCGCATAAGCTCGTTCAGCCGACGACGAGAATTCATGGCTCTGTTACTTTCAATGCGTCCATATTGCGCAATTACACGTTCTGCGATCGCCTTGACGGCGTATGCCTCGCACGTAGACAAAGCTGTGTTGGACTTTATGCCACAAATCATTCTCGAAGTCGAAGCAATCAGATTCGCCAAATTCACGTTCGTCGTGGCAACGTGCACGTATTCCTCAATAACGTCATTTTGCGCTTCAGCTAAAGAATCTCTATCGAGCAGGTCCACTTGCGTATTATCCCATCCAAATGCAATCTTCATTTGATCATAAGCAGACACCCGAGGATAACTGCCTATTTTCGCCATCATCGCGACCAAAATTGTCGACAGTGGCGATAGCATTGTCGAACCCGGAGGTGCTTTTAATATTGAAAGTGCGCTCGTTCGTTTCGTATAGGCATCTGTACATGACGTGCTGCTGGTATCGGCAATCAATATCGTCGATGCTACTGAATAACTAACCGTTGGAGAGAGCGTAAAAGCACCGAACTCGTCTGTTGTTGTTTGCGGGTCAAGCGTGAAATCTCGTTCGCCATTCTTATTAGTATCGAGATACACGGTACACTTCGAGAGATATCCGCTCGCATACGCGCGACCTGAAACTTTCGCGATTGGCGGAGGCGGAGGAGGTGATGGTTTAGACGAGTCTGGCGGTGGGCTCGGAGGAGGTGACGGCTTCGGACTTGGCGGCGGCGGTGACGGCGGAGGTGGAGGAGGGGAAGGCGGTGGAGACGGAGGACTCGAGGGAGGCGGAGACGGTGGTGGCGGTGGATTGTCCAGAGAGCAACTGTCATACGTCCTGTCTTCCAAATGCGTAAACGTCCCCGTAGCAACGACGGCATAATTTTGAATACTCCCATTTCCAGAGCCAAAGTTTCCATATTTCTTCACTTTGATCCAATACCTACCTTGCTGAGGATTCGAGTGAATAATTCTTTCGACGTTATTCATATGATCCTCCAAACCATCCAGAGGAAGGATTTTGGACATACCTATAAAGTTTGATCCAAAGTGTAACTCTAAATCGAGATCGTTCACGAGTCGTTCATCAGCGACGTCGGCCCAAACCAACGTCACGCGGAGCTCGAACTTGGCGGCGTAGGGGTTCACCTCTAAACAAAAACCATCCTCGTAATCATTTGATGCCGACAATATCTTGTTATCGTGGATGTACATGGCCTTTGGGGATTCCGGTATATCGTCAAAGTGGAGGGAATTCGTGAGATTGAGTCTTCCCCATCCCTGCTTGAACGAAGGAGGTTGCTCAAGTGGTTCTTGATATTCTTCGTCGATACCGGTCATGGCCATTGCCCCGTTAATGACAATAGCTTTCATGAGTGATCCAGACGGTGCATAACTCGCACTCGAGCCCGCAATTCCACCTGGGTAGTATCCCTTCTCAAAATATTCTTGCACAAGTGCTGTCCCGCCAGCTGCTATGGGGCATGCCATTGAAGTTCCGGATATTGTAGCCGTCCCGCACACGCTGTTGATATATGCCGATGTAATACTATCTCCCGGCGCAATAATATCTGGCTTAATTCGCAAATCATCGTTATCCGAACCAAACGGCCCCGAAGACGAGAACGAGGCTACATCTTCAAAACCTAAATCCATATTTGTCCTGGTATACCTGGAAAATGTAACTTTGATACCAGTAGAACGCTCCGACAACGCCTTCAAGATCAATCCATCGCGATGTGTGATGAACCCCACCGCGGCTGAGGTGAAAGCAAGAGGATAAGCAGCTTCATCTCGACTCATGTGAATTTTATACCCGTTTTGTAAATTGGTATCGTACTCGTAATTGTAAATCAGTATACCTTTTGCACCAGCAGTGTATGCGTTGCGCGCCTTGAGTTCGAACGAACACGTCCCGCGTTTTACAAGCACGATGGCATCCGTGTACACGGCGTTACTTAAAGCTGCGCAACCCTCTTCCGGGGTTGCGTGGATAACAGATCGAGCCACAGTTGCGTACGCTTTTGACGTGCTGTCCCAATCCGATCCGAAATCTGCCGCTTGTAGTAAAATAATTTTCAAATGCGAAAAGTGTGTATCGCTGGCAATATTCACGTTGTAATATTCCGTACCGGCGGCTATGTATGCAGTCATGTATGAACTTGGAGTAAGCGACGCCCCGATCGATAGTATATTTTTCCCTCCCGCTGGCGTCGTAACTGAAGATAAACCGTAGTCACCGCTGTTACCTGCGGCAAAAAACGGAAGAAATTTCGGCGTATTTCGAGCGTATTCGTCTATCTGTGTCGTCTCACTTTCGTACTCATAAACGTCGTATCCCCAACTATCTGAATGGATTCTCGCTCCAGCATCGTAAGCAACTTGATAATACGTAGATCCCATATTTGGCGTCGCCGTCATGACAATATCTCCAAACTCATCTGTGTAGGCAAGATCAAAAAATGCAATTTGGGCTGAGGTTGCCATGCCGTCGTAAATTGCGGTATCAATGGTCGAGTATCCCGCGACTGAAGCAGCCACATGCGTGCCATGACCATCTTCGTCCTCTCCGTTTCCATACTCTGTAATATAATGTTTAAACTTGTTATTCCCCGCGAGATAGCAACTGTTTCGATCCGCTCCAGTATCGCCAACACCAACAATGACTGAATCCCCGAGCAAATTGCCTTTGCTCCAAATAGGGGTCGCCACCATCGTGGTAATCCCGCTTTTCCAAATCGACCCTTGGATTATACCCTTGGCGTTCCTATTCGACGTCTTTCGCGCATACATTGGTGCTACACGCACTATAAATGGAAGTGCGGCTATAAATCTTGCGGCGTCGGCTAATTGCGTCGTGGGAATATTTCGCAAGTTGAAAAAACCACCGTCTGGATCAAAGACGACGTTGCGTCTGCTATGTTTCGCTCCCATAGTGACGTTTGGTCCGAGCTCGTAAGACTCGTCATCGACTAGAACATTGATTCCCTTTTCGATTAAGATTGCTATTACTTCCTCGCTCGCATATTTTGCGAATACTTCGTCGTCCTTGGCGTTACCTAGTCGCGTAACGTCGACGCGCAAGGAATTGACGCTCTCACCGATTCTATTCTCCCTCGTTTCCAAGCCAATTTCCTTGAAAAGTGACTTCAGACGCTTCTCACTGCCCCACGTTTCTCCCTTTGCTTCTTCTGTTCCTTCGCTCGTCTTCGCTCTCTCCGTCTCCACCTCGATGACTGCATCGACGACGTCGAACGAGGCGTCTAAACTAAGTTCCGGCGTCCACGCGTCGACCCACGCTGCAGCTTTTGAAACCTCAAAAGCCGCTTCCGGAGGTCCAAACGCAAGGTACCCACCGCTTTTACCTCCAACAATAACTGGAAATCCATTCGAATCTTTCACGAATCCGCCTCTGTTTTTGCGCAAGATTTGTTCCGCTCTCTTCGTATCCGTTACGCCTTCTTCTAAAACGACGTAAAACTGTTGCGATGCAGTCACGTCTTCATTCACGGCGTTGAAGTAATCCTTCATTCTCCCACCAACACTTCCATCGCTACGTTTCCGCCTCGCTCGTTTCGAAGAAATTTCCTCCCCGTACTCCTTCGGCTCTTTCCCAAACGCCGACGACGCAAAGTTCCACTCTACGTTTTGCTCGGCGGCGGCCGTTGAAGGCGCTGTTCGTCTTCCGCGTCGTAACAATCGTTCGCGCGAGACCGTTTCTTCTTCCTCTTCTTTCATTCTATCCTCTTCTTCCGTTAGTGTTTGTCGAACGACTTTCGTCTTTCTTGTAAAAAAAAGTTCCTCTTTTTTCTTTGCAAAGGAGGCACCTTGGTCGTCTATCGCCACCACGTCGCGTTGAAACACGAGCCGGCGACGACCGATGGTTTCCTTCTTTTTCTCGTTCGTCCTCGCGCGTCTCTTCGCGTACACGTCGCGCGCGAGTTCTCTCGCTGTTTTATTCAAAAGTCGCCCGTTTTCGTTTTCGTCGTCAGTCGTCAGTCGTCGTCTCGAGTCCACCGCGTCGGACTCTTTCTTCTTCTCTTCGGGATTGGATTTTGCGTGTACCGCATGAACAGAAGCAGACGCAAAAAGGAGGAAGACGAAGAGAAGAAAAGAAAGGAAAGAGACGAAAACAAAGACTGTTCTTGTCCCGTGTCCTCCTCCTTTTCGCCGCCGCTTTCGGCGAAAAGCGATGTCATCATCGGTCATGATACTTTAATCTGCGCGTAAAAAAATGAAGTTTTTTAGTTTTCTGCTGGCGATTTATTCTTCTGAAGATGAACAACAACAACAACAAACAGAGTGGTTTTTGTCTCTCTCGCTACTATTATACTACTAAGGAAGGACGGCGCTGCTCCCGTCGGCTAAGTGGACGCACACCCTCCCGTGACTCGGAACGAACTGTCCGGTGATGAGTTTAATCGCCTCTTGACTGGCGACGCCGCCGACGACGGAGGCGACGGCGTGGATTTCGCCGCCTTGAGAGCGAACGACTTCCCAGGCGAGCCGTTCCAAGAATTTACCAGCCTCTTCGGCTTTGGCAGCTTTTATGTTGTTTGAACCATTTCCACCGTCGTCGTTTACGGCGTCGGCGTCATCGGAGGGTGGTTTTTCTACGACGTCCATTTTCGTCGGGGAAGTGGACGTGGAGAAGGATTGGAACATGGCGGCTTCTAAATTTTTGGTGACGAGCGCGCGAAGTTCCGCGCAGTCGCTCGTCATGCGATGGAAGAGCATCGATTTGCCTTTTTCCGTTCCCGAGGAGGCGACGACGTTATCGACGCCTTCTTCGGGCGCGTATGTGCCGGCTTTTCGACACAATTTTGCCTCGAACGCGTCCGAGGCGCGCAAAAGCGCGTAGGAATACGCGCACACGCGTTGCGGACTGTCGACGGCTAGGAAGGAGGCTACTTGCGCCTTCTTGCCTTCGTGTTCTGGTTTGTTCTCCCACCTCCAAATGTCGCGTTCGTCTGCGAGCGACGTGAAGGAGACGAATCGAATATCGCGCGCGTTTTTGCAAAACTTTATGCAAAACTCTTCCAGCTGCTTTTCGTCCACGTCCTTCTCGATAACGTCGACGATTTTGCTCCCGTGACTAACACTGGTACTATTATTATCGTTGGATCTCGTCGTCGTCTTCAAATTGGGAACGATCGTTTCTTTAACGATGCGCAACATCTCGCGTTGGTCCTTTTGTGCCTTCTCGAGGTACACTCTTTGAAGTCCGACGAATGCATCCGTCGTTGACGTCATGTCCGGCAACGCGCCCGCGTCCAACGGGAGAAACTTTTTGTTCCTTTTCGTAAACTCTTCCAACGCGGCGACAAAGATCCAAAACAACTTTGTGCTCACATCGCTCGCTCCTACGTCCGTTATCGATACTACGTCCGAAGAGGATAGCGTCGTCTCTGTGTCCATCATCACTACTCCATCTCCTTCCTCAGTAACGCTTCGAAATTCCCTCGGCAACTTTTCAAAACACTCCGAAACGTTCTCCGGCACATCCGGTTTCTGCCACGCCATCCTCACGTTCTCCAACGCCTCTTCAAAGTTCAGCTCCGTTTTCGTCCTTCGCATGGATTTCAAAAACTCCTTGAACTGCTTCTGCGCCTCGTAATCGCCGTCTTCTAATGTCTGCCTTTGCTTCTCGTCGAACCTTTTCTTCGCCACGAGCAACAAAACCGCCCACGGCACGTGCGCGAACCTCTGCTCGTCCATCGCCTCCAAATCCTCAAACTTCTCCGCAAACTCCTCTAACTCTGTAAACACGCCGCTCTCGCTCAACCGTAAATCCATCTTTCGATTTTCCGGTTTCGCCTCGACTACGCAGTGCGTCTTCGCCCCGGATATCTTCACCGTCCCGAAACATCCGTTCGACCGCAGCGTCAACAACTTTTTCCCTAGCTTTTGACAAATGTCGTCGAGTTTAATCATCGTCGGTTCGTCCAACTGCGACGCGAGTATCACATCGAAATCTTGCAATCGATGGTGACGAAGTTCTTCTTTGTCTTCTTCTTTGTCTTCTTCGCCTCGTCGAAACCGTTCAATCATCTCTCTCGGATCTTCCTCCCAAAAGTTCACCTCTACGTTTCGGTTCAACAATTTCAAGTGTTTGCACACCATGTCGCCCCTTTTTATTCTCTTCGTCCGTTCTAAAACCAACGCATCATCGTTCGCATCATCATCTTCCTCGTCCTCGTCCCCTTTTTCAAAACTCAAACTCGTCATGAAGTTATTCCCCAAGTCTCTCTCTTCCACCATCCGTTTCGGCGAATCGCACATCGTCAGTTGCGAGATTCCACCCAAGATGAGATTCTTCGCCGCTTCCGCGCTCGTCGCCCCGGCGTCCAAGACCAGAATTTTCGCGGACGAGAGTAACTTCTGACCGTTTTCTCCCCATAAGCGCATTTGTCGGTCGTATCTCGTCGAACTCATCTTTTGTCCTCTTCTTCTTCGTCTTCGTCTTCTCGTTCTCTCTCTCTCTCTCTCTGATATATATGAAAATTTTGTCAGCAGTTTCTTTTGGTGCGTGCTCTTTTTTTCTCTTTTTTTGTCGTCTGTTTTTGTTTTTTGAACGAACCATAAAAAAGTTGACTTTGTGAAATCGTGCGAGAGGAGCGACTTTTTTTTTAACAACAAGCAGAAGAGAGAGGACGGATGCGTCACACGAAAAGAAGCGTCGTCATTCATCATTATTTCTCTCATCATCATCAATAATGACGACGACTTTTACGATGACGACGACGATGCGCTCAGGGTCAAAACCGTTGCACGATATTAATACTACTCAGAATAACAAAAAGAACAACTCGAGTTTGAGGAGGAGGATTTTGAGGACGACGAGAGGGAGGAGGACGAGGATAGGGGATTCTTCTTCTTCTTCACCTGTATCTTCTTTGGATGATGTTGAAAATGATGACGACGAGAATAAAAAAGGCGACGATGCGAATACGAATCCATTCGCGAGTACTCTTTTCGCAGGGGCTCTGTGTTGTTGCATCTTCGGCGTGACTGATGTTCGAGTCGCGAACGCGGTGACGGAGAACCAGCTCTTATTCTTGGAAGCGTGGCGGGCGGTGGATAAAGCGTACGTGGACAAGACGTTCAACGGGGTCAGTTGGTTCAAGTATCGCGAGCAAACGGTGAAAAACACACCAATGCCGTCGAGAGAAGACGCGTACGAGGCGATTAAAGCGATGTTGAAGAAATTGGACGATCCTTTTACGAGATTTTTGGAACCGGATCAATACGCGGCGGTGAGCGAGAACACGATGAACGCGAACGTGAGCGGGATAGGGGTGGAGTTGACGATCGATTCGGATTTGAGCGTGAAAGTGGTGACACCGACGATTGATGCGCCGGCGTACGTGGCTGGAATTAAGCCGTTAGATAAGATTTTGGAGATTGATGCGACCGATGTGACTGGGTTGTCGTTGTATGAAGTCGCGGAGTTGTTGCGAGGGCCGCAAGGTTCGGACGTTTTGTTGAAAATCGAACCGAGCGCGACGCCGGGCAAAACGAAAAATTTGAGCGTGACGAGGAAACAATACGCGGTCGTTCCCGTGAAATCGGATTTATGCACATCGAAAAGCGGTGGTGATTCCATCGGGGTGGTTAAATTGCAAACGTTCAACTCGTTATCGGCGGCGAAAACCAAGGAGGCGTTGAGCGATTTAGCGGCAAAAGGCGCCAACTCGTTCGTTTTGGATTTACGAGACGACTCCGGTGGTTTATTCCCGGGCGCGTTAGATATCGCCTCGCAGTTGATGAAGAAAGGTTTGATTGTTCAAATCGCCGACGCCGAAGGCGTGCGCGATACGTTCGAAGTCAACGGCAAACCCCTCGAGAATGTTTACGATAAGAAACTCTCCGTTATCGTCAACAAAGGCACCGCGTCCGCCTCGGAAGTCTTAACCGCCGCCTTGCGCGACAACAATCGGGCGACCGTTTTCGGCGACGAACCAACGTATGGTAAAGGTTTAATCCAAACCATCGTCCCTCTGAGCGACGGGTCCGCCGTAAACGTCACCGTGGCGAAGTACCAAACGCCTTTAGGCACAGATATCAACAAAGTAGGCATCGCGCCGGATAAAAAATTACCGGTTGGGAAAGACGGGCAAATCATGCCCGCAAAATTAGACAAAATTCCCAGTACGAACGATGCCGATGCTAGCGTTCTTAGTTTCTGCGAGTACGTCAGTTCCTTGGAAGACGGGACTTTCTAATCAATTTGGTGTTTTAATACTATAGATTTGTATTTGTTCGCGTTGTTGTTTGTTCTTTGTTTTTGCACATCGTCACAAATTAATGCAGACGCTTTACGCGCTCGCAGCGAGAAGGTCGCGCGACCTCAATCGCGTATACCGCCCTATAAACAACACCAGCACTACTACTCGCCAAAATCCTCTTTTCATCTCCTCCTCCTCCTCCTTTCCTTCTCGAGAAAGAGACGACATTAAAACCCCTACCCCTACCGGGAAAGTGCGTCTCCTGTACAAAGGTCCAAACGTGAAACTCTTTCGAGCGATTGTTCGATTCAAACTGCTGCAGGTATTCTCAATCGGGGCGGTGAGCACACCTCTTTTGCTCGTGTTTGGAGGAGGAGATGGAGGAAATATCGAAAACGTGACTGCGACGACGCAGATGGTGTTCGCGTCCGCCAGTGCATTTGGGGCGATTGGGTGCTCGTTCGCTTTGCAAGAGTTTGCGAATCGATACGTCGGCGAATTAGCTTTGTTGAGTAGTCATAGTAACAGCAGTAGCAATACTAATAATAATGATGATAATAACACTAATAGTAATAGTACGAGTGGCGATGCGGAGAAGAAGTTGCGAATATCTTCGATGGACTTTTGGGGGAATCGAATCGAAACGGTGGTGAAGTATCCCGAGGCGGTTAAAGCGCCATTGCGGAACGTGCCGGAGAGTTCGTACGGTGAAGTAGCTGAAGCGACATTTTTACCACTAGACGTGTACTTAGACGAAGAGAAGAGGGAGAAGAAACAGTTCATGGTGAGCTTGAGACACGGGAAGTTGATCGATAAGAAGAAGCTACTGGATGTCTTGAGCGGTAAAAACTAAAAGCTATGACTATACAATTTTTACATCATTCAAAAAGCTAATTCATCATCCGTGTTTCTTCCTACCTGTCGTGTATTTTTGCGAAGGGTGCGAAGGCATGTCTATCTTAGATCGCGTGAGACTTTCTCGGGCGTGGTAGAGTCCCCCACCTTCTCTCCCGCTCGCTTCAACTGCCGCGACGACACCCGCGTGGTGCAACGCGCGAACGCAAAACTGTTCTTTATCTTCCACTTCCTCGGGAGATTCCGCCCGCAGATGCGACTTCGATAACAGTTTACGACGCAAACCTTTCTTTGCTGCGGTCATTTTTCGGTCTTTATACTCACCAAGAGAGTATCCCGCAAAGGAAGCACCGGAGCCCATCAGTCCAGGTTTGTGTAATCCACTCGCTTCAATCGTCACTTGGTCCGGAGCGATTCTGTTGAACTTTGCGTAAAAATAACCATTCGGCGATTCCTTCTCAAACGACGGTTTCTTCGTGACCCCTCTCTTTGCATTTGGAACGTTTCCGTACCGTCGCGGCAAGTGATACTTCCCATTCATCTCTCCTAAATAACTCGTGTGCTTCGTTTTGATCAAATCTCTTTTATCGTACAAGTTGTATCCGTACACGTGCACTCGTGCGCACACGTGCGTCAACGCCAACAAAGCGATGAAGAAATCCGACGGCGATTCGTCTTCTTTCAGCTCTAAGCTCGTGGATACCGCGTCGACAAATTTCGGATTGAACAGATGGGCTTTCATCTTTGCCGCTTTGAATACGCTCTCTTTCCTGCAATGACTCTCGTGATTCGCTTTGCCGTGCAATGCCTCTTGTTTCGTTTTACACCAGTGCAAGGCGACTAAACTCTCGTCGGGAAACTCCCTCGCCGCTCGCTCTAAATTTTTATCGTCCCGATCGTTTCTTCGAAAATACTTTTCGCCTAAAAATCGAGCAGAGGTGAAACTCCCAACGTCTTCTTCGTGACCTCTCACCGGCGCGTCGTTCAAACGAATCACGAGATGGTGTTTATCTATCCTGTGTCCCAAACCGCTTCCTTTCAATTTCCCGTCGCTGTGGACCAACGCGCACGCGTTTGCCAACGCGTACTTCCCGGGCGATTTTCGCGTGTTATTCAACCAGTCTGCGCTGGGAAACCCACCGTACGTCGCATCAACTTCCCTCTTAATTTCCCCAAACTCTGCTCCATTCGCAAACAGTCCGTGCAACGACTGCGCTTTCCCGGCTAAATCTCCTTCGTTCCCGTTTCTCCCTCCCGTGTGGAGCGACATCCACGCGTCACTCTTAAACGGCAACGCGTTCATCGTCTTCACGCATTTTGGCAAAGTGTTCTTTTCCACGCACTGCGCGCCAGCGTACAACGCCGCGCACGGCGAAAACGTTTGCGTCGCTTTCGGCGGTTTCTGAGTAAACGGCACCTCGTAATCTAAACCGCCGAAAATTTGACCGCTAATCGCTCTCAGCGACTCGCCGTCGTTCATCTCTTTCGCGACGTCGTATTGCTCTCGCGACCAGTCGTGTTTGCTCTGCGCAATTTTCGGTGCTGGAGGTGCATTCGGTGCCGTGGGAGACGGTGGTAAGTACACCGGTAAAGTGAACGTCTCCGGATCAAAATACTCTTCTTTGTCTTCGTTCAGACCAAAAGCAGCTCTTGGTGTTCGATTTTCGTTCTCGGAATACGACTGAGTATTCTCGGTCATAAACACCGCGGAAACGATCAAAAGAGTCAACAAGAACACACATCCAGTCGATATTTTAGTATTCGTCGCGTTTGATGCTATTATTTGTCGAAAAGTTTTCTCAGAACTCGTCGTCTGAGTCGTCGTAAACGTCGCCGATGATGATGTTGCCGAAGAAGAAGATTTCTGCACGCTCGCTCTCGCTTTCTTCTTCATCATCTTTTTCTCTCTCCGTGTATCCTTCTTAATAATACCAATAACACAAGCCCCGCGACTTCTTCTTCGTCGTCTTCTTCTTTTCCTTCATCATCTTTTCTTCATCATCTGCGCGTGAGTAAATGAAGAGTTTTGTTAGGGGAAATCTGATTCTTCATTTATCCAACGCACGCACATGAACGCGTGCGTTTCCTCTTCAACTGCTTGTTTGTCACGACAACGAAGCAGTTTCAGCGCGATACTACGACTACAAAAACTCTCTTGTAGTTCTTTTTCTCTCACTTTTACTTCTTTCACTGCTTTGACAAGGCCTGAGAGTAAGAGGAGGATTAGGCGTTCGTTTTCAACGAAGCTCCCCGTGGCGGCGAAACAGACGACGACGAACGACAACAACAACAACAACAACAACAACAACAACAACAACAACATTAATAAGAACGATATGGGAGCGAACGCGTCGAATAACAACAACAACAATTGTTCTCCTCTCGGTGGTGGTAATCTGATGTTGTTCGCGTGCTCAAAATGCCGAGGCGAGGGCGTTTTGATTTCGCAATCCCGAAGGCAACGGCAGGAGAAGAAGAGGCAAGAGAAACGAGAGATGTATCCAAACTCGTACCATCGCAACAGGGATGGTGACGATTCAGACGACGACAAAGTGAAGGAAAGAGGCGATGGTGTAGAAAATAAGAAAAAGAAACAGAAGAAGAAAGGAATGGGAGAGAAACGGGCGACGTGTGCGGATTGTCAAGGGACCGGGTTGGTGGATGTAAACGACGACGACGCGAGCGACGAGAGCGCTCTCAAGTATTCAAGCGCGCAAAGCCAAGGTCACGTGTCCATCATTGGCGGCGGCATCGGCGGGATGGCGTTGGGCGTCGCGTTGCAGCACCGAGGCATTCGGTTTACGATATTCGAGAAAGACGAAGAGTTCAAAGCGAGGAGGCAAGGGTACGGGTTAACCATGCAGAGGTACTCGGGGGCGTCCGCGTTGAAGCAGTTAGGATTGGAGTTGAACGGAGTTGGATCCGATGCGAACGTGGCGTTGCACAGTAACGGGAAGGTGTTGGGAGAGTACGGGCACTCGGTCGAGAAAAGGAAAGAACGAACGGCGAATGATGCGAGCGCTGCAAATAGCAATAGTAAACACTTACCGAGCGTGGCGCACTCGTTGAGGAACGTGCACATTCCGAGACAGGAGTTACGAAAAATGCTGTTGGATGCGGTGAATCCGGAGAACATTCGTTGGGGGATGAAGTTTGATAGTGCCAAGACGATATCAGAAGACGGGGAAAACAACGACGACCCTCGCGTAGAAGTGACGTTCACAAACGGTGAAAAAATACTCTCCGATTGCGTTGTCGGCGCGGACGGTTTGTTCAGTCGCGTTCGCGCGCACAAGTTTGACAACCTCGACGCCATTCACGAGGGGTTGAACTACCTCGATTGCCTCGTCGTCCTCGGCATTTGCCACGGCATGGACCACGAGTTGTGTAAAAACAAAGCGTTCCAGATTCTCGACGGGCACAACCGTTTGTTTTGTATGCCATTTTCAACGAACGAGATTGCGGAAGATATACTGGGCTACAAAAATGACGTCGACCCGACGTACACGAACATCCCCCACGCGATGATGTGGCAACTTTCGTTCCCGTGCGAGTACGACGAAGCCGTGGAGCTTTCAAAAGATCGCAAAAAATTATTGGAAGAGTCTCGAAAGCGGTGCGAAAGTTGGTGCGAACCCGCCCACACGTTGTTGAAATCGACGAGGAGCGAGAACATGTCCGGGTACCCGGCGTTTGATATGCTCATAGAAGACGAAATCGTGTTTCGGAATGGTAGAAAGAAAGATACGTCGGATAAGGAGGCGTCGAATGTGGATGTATTCACTACGCTTCTGGGAGATGCGGCGCACCCCATGTCGCCTTTTAAAGGGCAAGGCGCGAACCAGGCGTTAGTGGACGCCTTGAATCTTGCCCGAGCGCTTTCCAGAGCGCCTAAATTTCTCTTACCCGGTGAACGCACCAACGGCACGCCGCCTAAAGTCGCCAACACGAAAGAGGCGTTAGTTATAGCAGAGGACGCGATGTTGAAACGGTCGCGAGGGAAAGTGGAAGGTTCGAGAGTTGCCGCTAAATATTTACACAGCGAGGCGGCGTTAGCGGAAGGTGATTTCGTGAGAGCGAACGTGGCGGTGTCGGCCGCGGCGGGCGAAGTGTATGATGGACGAAACGGATAGATATAGGTTTATTAATGACAAACAACAACACATAACACGTAGCATATTAGTATATAATAGATTATTAGAGCGCCTTTTTCGCACTGCTTGCGCGACTAGATCTTCTCGTGGCAATTGGTTTTTGTCCCATCTTGTGTAAAAACTTGAACATCTTCACGGTTATCGGAAACAAACCAAAGATACCCGGGTGACCATGGTACGGCACGCCGGCTTTCTCGCACTCTTCTTTCACAATCGGCACTAACTTCGGGTACAAGTTATGTGCCATCCCTGGGAACAAATGATGTTCGATTTGTAAGTTCAACCCGCCGGATAAGAACGACCAGAACGATTCCCCCCAACTCGCGCTCGTGCGGATTTGCCACTCAGCCCAATCGTTTTGCGCTCTCTTCGGCAATGCTGCCGGCGTTAAACCGTCCAAGTTATGCGAGACGATGAAAAACCAACACAAAATGAACGACCCAAACGTGGAATACGCGACGAGTGGTAAAATGCACGCCTTGATGCCAAAGTTATACATCGGCAACGCGAATTTCACCCCGTAGTGCAACGCTCTTCCCAAGTAAAACAATGCCAGCTCGTGTTTCATTAATCCCAAATACTCCACTCCAGGGCTCGACTTAGTGATTACTACGTTCACGAAATCCCCGGTTTGCGCGGCCAAATACAAAAACGGCCACGCGAAGACCGAGTAAAACGCTTGATACTTGTGAAACCACTTCCACTCCAAACTCTCATCCAATCGCATGAGAGGAAAGGACGTGTACACGTCTTGGTCTCTCGTCGCCTCGTTACAGTAGGAATGGTGCGATACCATGTGATGGTATCTCCACTCGATAGAACTTTTCCCTAAAATCACGTCGCATCCGAACCACCCCCAAATGGCATTCACAAAACCGGATTGCGTCAACCCGCCGTGGTTGGCGGTGTGTTGCAACCCGGTGCCGCTCCAATACGCCGAGAAGCCTAAAAACATGCCAGTCAAAACCGTCGGATTCATATTAAACATGTATAAAGCCACGGCGTAGCACAAAATGACGCAAAACGCGTCGAATTTCACCCCACCCGCACCTCTCGCTTTCCTTCCGCTTTTCCTCGCTCGCGGCTCCACCACTTCCTCTCTCACTCGCTTCTGTATCTTTTTATACAAACTCGAATCGAGTGGTTTCGGAAAGGTTTCATCCGGACACCAGCTCTCTTCCACGTTTACGGTCGGTAGCGTCTTCAAAACTTTCTCCACGATTTCTGATCGCAAATGGTGCGATTCGAACAAAATCGTCGCGTCTCTTCCGTGCGCCAGCATCAAGAGTTGACTCCCTCCGGGATGACGTTTCGCGAACTCGGTGATGTCGTACGTTTTCCCCCGGATTTGCGTGTACTTTCTTCCCGGAATGATATTATTATCGATCATTTTTTCGCCATCTCCCTCCTTCTCTTCTGGAGCGGCGTCGACGACCATCGATGGTGCGTTCTTTCTCACGACGTCGATGACTTTGCCGCCGACTTTAGAAGACGAGTTTGCCCCTTTGCCCATTTTTATGATTATCTTTTTTTGTGACTTCCTTCGACCGCAAATTTGGGAGGAAATCATCGTCGTCATCACCATCATCATCACCATCATCATCATTCATCGAATTTCAAAAATATGTTGTTGTTGTTGGAAAAAGTTCTTTTGTGTTTCTCTGGTGTGAGTACTCTATTTTTACAACGTTTTAGTAGTGTTATGCGCGTGTCTCTCTCTCTTTCTCTGTTCGTCTGTTTGTCTGCTTCACCGTAATGTCTAAGCGGCGCTCTTATTAATTTCCTCGAAGACGTTTTGTAACCATTTCGATTTACTCGCGTCGCGTTCCAACTCCGTTTTGAGTTTTTTGACGCGTTCGATGACGTCTTGCGGCGCGAGTTGCGGTAACGGGATGTTTTTGAAATCGTTCAGGAATTGCATGGCGCGTTTGCGACCGTACGTGGCGTCGGCATCGTCGATCCCGTCTGATTTATTGCTGTTGGTGGTGTTCTCTTTGTCGTCGTTTCCAGCAGAGTTACCACCGTTTTCCAACTCTTCGGCGCATTTGCGCGCGTCTTCCAACGCCTCAGCCGGGAAGCCGGAAAACTCGGCGCAGTGAATGCCAAAGGATTGGTCGCACGCGCCTTCCTCTAAAGCGTACAACATGGCAATTTTCTTACTCGCGACGTCGATTTTCGCGGAAACGTGAAAATTCTTAACGCCAGTTTCGCCTTTTAATTCCGTCAACTCGTGGAAGTGCGTGGCGAACAAACACGGCGCTTTGACTTCGTTCGCCAAGTGCTCGGCGATGCCCCAGGCTAAACCGAACCCGTCGTACGTGGACGTGCCGCGACCTAACTCATCGATGATAACCAACGACTTTTCCGTGGCCGAACGTAAAATGGACGCGGATTCAAGCATTTCCGCCATGAACGTGGAAACGCCGCGTAATTGAAAATCTCCGGCGCCAATGCGGCAGAAAATCGCATCCCGAACTGGAATGATTGCTTTTGAACACGGAACGAATGACCCGACTTGCGCCAATAAAACGTTCACACCGACTTGGCGAATAAACGTAGACTTACCGCCCATGTTCGGACCGGTGATAATTTGAAACCAACTCTCGCCTTTGATCATTTTGCACGAGTTTTGCACAAACTCGCCGCAGGATTCTTGCACCTCCACGAGCGGGTGTCTCGAATCGAGCAACACGAGTTCTTTTTCGTCCGCGTTGGTCATTTGCGGTCTCACGTACGGCGTCGGAGCGTTTTGCGCAACCTCGGCGAACGCGCACAAGACGTCCAACTCGGCCATCACCGACGACGCTTTCAAAAAAATATCGACGAAAGAAACCGCCACGTCCAAGACGCGTTGGACCAAATGTTTCTGCTTCGCCTCGTACGTTCGATCGATTTCTAACCTCTTTTGACTCAACGCGCGCAATTTTTTATTCGTAAACTTAGAGCCGTCTTTTTTTGCCTCTAAGATTTGGAACTGCGCGGATTTCGATAACTTTGATCGCGCCGCGGTTTCGTCCTTCTTCGTCAGACGAAAAAAGTACCCGTGTTGGTTGTTCTTTTCCAATTTTAACTGCTTGTCTCTTTCCATCGTCAAATCTTCCGCGGCTTCTTGCCACACGACGTTGATTTCCTCCTCCGTGGATATCTTTTGCTGCTCTAAGAGAGCCAACGTGTCGTCAAACTCGGCGGAGATGACGTACTCGTCTGGGATCTTGTTCAAATCCACCGCGTGCTCAATCAAAGCTTCAAATTTGCCCAACTTTTCCTCTTCCACGCACTCTTTCAACGGCGAGATGTATTTTGAGATGAATAACGCTTTCCTCGTCTCGTCGGAAAAAGGAATGCGCTCTAAACAATCGATCGCGTGCGGAATCGCGCTCGAAGCTTGGTATAATTTACACAAATCCATCAGCGTCGTTTTCTTCTTCTCCAATTTCCTCGCCAAGCGCTCGACGTCTGGTAACGACTTCAAGTGCGCGTTACGCAACGAGTCTCTCAAAGCGCTTTCCTCAGAAAACGTCTCCACGACGTCGTGCCTTTCCGAAATCTTCTCCACGGAAACTAACGGTTGTTTCAACCATCGATACAACACTCTCTTCCCCATCGGCGACGTGCATCGATTGAGCAAGTTGTACAAGGAGAATCCTCCGCCGCTCCCTTTCCCGGCGGTTTCCCCGAACGATCTGTCCCCGCCGCCACCGCTGCTCGGCAACACGTTCAACGCTTTCAACGCCGCCGCGTCCAATCGCACGTGAGCTCCGCTGTCAAACAACTCTAACTCGCACCTTCCGTGGTTTTGCGCGTCGTTACCGATATCCGCGAATTTCATCACCGCGTGCAAACACTGCACGGCCAGCGGCAAGTCCAAAACGTTTCTGTGCGCTTGCACGTTATCGCCACTTTTTAGCAGCCTCTTCAAATCGTCCTCGACGTCGTCCGTTCGAAAATATTCGCTGTTCGCTTTTGCCGTTCGCATGGCGTCGCACCTATCGATCACGTCCGCGATTCTCTTCGCGTCCGCCGTCATCGCCCCTCCGCTCGCTTTATCAATTTCGTTCGGCACAATCACCTCTCGGGCGTTAATCTGCGCCAAAATAGACTCCAACTGCCCTAATCTCTCCTCGTCCGAAAACTCCAACGCTCGCAACGTCCTCGTCGAGTACTCGAAAAACGCTAAACCGATGCGTCTTTGCTCTTGTTTCAAAACGCACTTCACCGCGCAAACGATCGGTAACGAATCCGTATCCGCGTTTGCGTTGTTCTTGTTATTATTATTATTCAAATCGTTCTCTTTGCTCCCGTCGAACAAGATATCTTCGAAATCCAAAACGTTCCCAGGACTCCCGCGTTTCGTCAACTTAAAATCCCCTCTACTATTCGGTTCGCTTTCGTACACCTCCACCGTCCTCTCTCTCGTGTGTAACAAAACGTCTCGACAAATCGTTTCGAACAAGTTTTGATTGATATTCACGGACGGTAAAATAAACTGCGAGTTTCCCCCCGCGTCTTTGAGATACTTCACCACCGTGGTCGTTTTATAAAACCTCCGAGCGACGTAGAACGCGTCGTCGGCGCACACCGACCATCCTTCGTGTTTCGAACGGTTGAAGAATCGCAGCGAATGATGATGTTTTTCTTCTTCTTCGCTTTCTTTTTTGTCGTCATCATCATTCTTCTTCGAGAAGACGTTCGTAAAAGTTGTCTCGTAAAACCGAACGAATCCAGACGCGTCCGGAAGAATTGCATCCTGTTCGCGCGGGGCAACAGAAGTCGTCCCCATTTTCGTCGTCTTTCTCTCTCTTCTGCCTCCTTTCTGTGATGGGATGATGATTCTTTCGCGAAGAGAAAAGCGTGGTGAGAAAATGTGATGGTTTCTGATCCGAGACGGAACGTTTTCATTTTTTTTTCATTTTTTTGAATTTTTTTCTCTCATCAATCCTCTTCCTCTTGCTTGTTGTTTGGTCTCCTCCCCCCTTGTCGTCCAACTTTTTTCATACATATTTTTTCGAGAAAACGACACAGAAAAAGCGTTTACAGAAAAAAGAAAATGATGAGAGAAGAGGACGAAGAGAGGGGTGGCGCTTTAGATCCTCTTCTTCTTTCCGAGGAAGTCGATTCAGAAGAAGAAGACAAAGAAGAGACGGGAGAGATTGACGACTGCGAGGCGTGACCACCACCAGCACAAACGACGACGACGACGAATATGCGAAATTCGTCTTTTTTAGTCTCGAATGAGCAACCTCCTTTTAATTCTTCTTCTTCGGGAGGAAAAGGAAATCTCGCGACGGTTGTTTTGACGATTCTGTTTTCCTTCCCGGCGATAATCGGGTCGTGATGTTGGCCTTTACTCGTGGCTGGGATGGTAGGGACGGTCGCGACGCAAGCGTCGAAGCAAATGGCGCATTCGATCAGTTTCGGCATCAATTTAGCGGTGACGACGAACGTGTTCCAACTCGTTTGGCACCAAAACCGAAACGCAACCAAAGGTGGTGGTAATGGTAATGGTGGCGGGAGCAACAAAACGACTTCAAAACGACCGGTTTTCTTGGTGTTTTGTTCGATTCCTTTGATCATGTTGGATAACGTGCGACACGTTTTGCAAGACGGCGAAATGATTGGAAAGTGGAGTTCTATGTATCGTAGCGACAAGAAGTGCTATCATCACGACTTTAGGTGTTTATCGTTGGTCGGTTGGACGTGTCAAATTGCCACGACGGTTGGCTTCGCTTTGCTTTTACTAGGCGTGTTGATGAGCAGCGGCGCGTGGGTGAAGTTGAAACGAAGGTATAGGGAGTTGAGAGGTACTCCTACGAGGAACGTTGGTAGTTCGAATGCTTAAGCAGAAGAAGAAGAAGAAGAAGAAGAAGAAGGAAGAGGAAACGTGTTTTCTATTTTCATAACGGTGTGAAGTGAGACGCGGAAAAATGTGCCGCCGGCAAATCCGCGACGACTGATAAATGTGTGAAAAAATGAATTCAAAGTTTTGTTTTCTCCCTACGACGCCTGCACGAAAGCAGTGGCAAAGTTGTTATTTAACTTACTTGTATTGTATGTATATGTTGCGCGTGTATATTATTACGGTTTTTTCTACGTGTTCTAGTATGTATCTATGCGTGCATGCGTCCTAAAATTTAATCTTAATCTCTCATCAAGAAGACTTGTGTCTTTTCGACATCTCCTCGGCTGGCGTGGCGGTGACTTCTTCTTCGTCGTCGTCGTCGCCATCCCAGACGATTTTGTTTTTGTTGCTTTTATTCTCGCTCGGTGAACCAAACGGTGGTCGAACAGAACCGCCTTCGGTCGTTTGCGAAGGCGGCACAACCGATGACCCGGGCGTTTGCGGAGGGACGTTATTATAGTTGATCGTCATCCTCCCAGCCGCCTCGTCGTCTTTTCTTCTCGCTTCTTCTTCTTTTCGTTTCTCTTCTTCATCATCCTCTTCTTCTTCTTCTTCATCCGGTAACATCGCCGCCAACACCATCTCCGCGTCGAAATCAAAGTGCGGTATGCCTGCTCTCGGATTCTCGCCGCCGTGCATTTGTTGTTCCGACGAGGCGTAATGCCCTCCGGCAAACTCCCTCGTCGGTCTCAACGATACCGGATCGCCGTCTTTATCGCACGACATCAACACGTCTTGTTCGATTGACTCGCACAATTTCACCATCGCTAAAGTATCTTTCAAATTAATCGTCACTTTTACGAACTCTTTATCGTACTGTCGATTCTCGTACCTCAAAATCGCTTCCTCGTTTGCGTCTAAATGTACCGTCGTTTGCAACTGTTGAAACGGTCCGCCGGCTATATTCTGTTCGGCTTTTTTATCCACGTACGAAGATATCTCCACGCACTTCTTCGCCTTGTGCTGTTGCTTGGAGAAGCTCCCACCTCGAGACTGCTTGCTACTGAAAGCGTTGACGACTCCACCCGCGGCGGCCGCGCTCCCTGGCGTCGTCGTCCCCGTCCCTGTCGCGTCCGATCCGTCACCTTCCCACTCGCCGTTGTAAAACGTAAACGTCGCGTCTTGTTGCGTCCCGACGTTGAAGTGACTTCCTAAAAACTTACCTAAACTTCTCGCTCTAAACACGATTTGAACGAGCATGGAATCGCTATCCACCTCTGCCGCTAAGTGTTCCGCGTCCTGTATCGCGTAAATGTTATACGTCTTTTGAAGTTGTCCTCCTTGTCCTCCTTGTCCTCCTTGTCCTCCTTGTCCGCCCGTGCACACAATCTCAACTTTTTCTCCGTTACTTTCTTTCATTTTTATTCTCACGCGATCGACTCGATTCGATCGCAGGCACCCCAAAACGTGCTTCGCCAACAGCGCCGTCTGCACTCCCGTCACAACAAAATCGTCGTCGTCGTTTTTATCCGCCGCTTTTTCAACGGCGCAACACTCGTACCCATCAAACGCGTTCGTCCTTAAAATGCAACTCAAAAACGCCGAGTGATTTTGATTCACCGCTTTGATGCGTAACCCGCTCGAAGGGTGCGCTTCGATGAGCACTTCCGGGGAGATTTTCGCGCAACACCCGAGCGTTTTGAACAGATATTTCAAGGGAAGTGCCGCGAGAGAGGCGGAAAAGGCTACCGTTGAGCTCCCTCCGGTTGGTGGTCCTCCTCTCTCCATCTTTGTTTTGTTGTTGTGTTGTTGTTTTCTCTTTACGAGAGACAACTGTCGTTTTTTGTGCCAAGAGCAATTTTTTGAAAAAAAATGTTTTGGTTTGTTTTTTGAAATTTCCAACAACCATCCAAAAAAGAGGGGAATCAGAATAGAAAATTCAAAAAAGCACAAACAAACACCACTTTAAATTTACATGTACTCTCTGATTCTCTGCTTTTGATAACATATAACGAAGAAGAAGACAAAGAAGATAAAGAAGAAGATGGCGAAGATGAAAAGAAGAAGCGCATCATCATCGAGTAAGTTGTCCTCTTTTTTGACTAAAATGAAGAAAAAAGGAATAAAAACGAAGCGAATGAAAAAGCTCATTTTCTCTCGAGCGAAGAAGGCGACGGTATTTCTGAAATCGAATTTGAGAATGAATTATCTGAGAATGAAGAGAATGGGACGGAGAGTTTTAAGATCGAAACGCATTCGACGGTACGCGAAAGTGGTGAAGATCTACGCGTGCGAAAGTGGGAAGAAAACGATCCAAGTGGCGAAGGAGGCAAAGGAGAAAACAGTGAGTTTTGTGAGCAAAAAAACGAGCGAAATGTGGACGAGTTTAGATACAGAGTTTTTGTTCAGGTGCGCGACGACGATTTTGATTTGCTATTTGAGTTTGTACGCGATGAGTCACGCGAGAAGCCGAGAGGAAAAGAGTGGTTTGAAAGCACTCGTGGCGTTCGTTTTGGCCGCGTTTTTATCGGTGAAGTATGAAGTCGTTCCGGAGGAATATATCGACGGGGTCGCGAAGGCGTTGAAAAAAGTGCCGACGTACACGGCGTGGACGCGGAAATACGCGAGAAAGATGGCGAAAACGTACGTCGATCCGAAAATGCTAAAGAAAATCGATACGTTCGTCAAAATGTATTCGCTAGAGGTGAAAATTGGCTTGTGCGTGTTGTTTTTCGTCGGATGGTGGTTTTTGTCTGCGTTCGTCTTTGGAACCGCGAGGACGAATAAGAATAAACCGAATTCTCCCACAAACAACAACAACAACAAAAAGGAGAAGAAGAAACGCGCGAAAGGACCGATTGAAGTCAACGTGGCGTTAGTGACGGGTGCCTCCGGGAACGTCGGCTCGAAAATTCTCAGTCAAATGCGTAAGAAGTACCCGGACTATATCGTCTACGGTACGTCGCGATCCGGGTCGGTGGATTTCAAAGCCGGCAACGCGTTGCAATCAATGTTTGACATGATGTCACCAAACTCAAAAAACGTCGCATCGACGTCTTTAGTGAACGTACCTTTGTGTTGTTCGAATATCGACGAAGTCCCGCCGTTGTTGCGAATGGACGTGACCGATGACGATTCGGTGAACGCGGTTCGAGATGCCATCGTCGCCAGGCACGGGAAAGGAAGTTTGAGAATCTTGGTCAACAACGCGGGGATTAGCGCGGCATCGTTAGCGATGAATACTCCCGTCGATATGGCCAAGAAAGTTCTTGAAACGAACTACTTCGGCGTGCTGCGCGTCGTTGCCGCGTTTTACCCGGAAGCTATTCCGAAACACCAAAACGCAACCATCGTTAACGTCGGATCCATCGCGGGGAGAATCGGCATTCCGTACCAAAGCGCGTATTCGAGCTCAAAAGCCGCCGTAGAAGTGTACACGGACGCCTTGCGAATGGAATCCAAATGTGATGGCATTCGCGCGTGCTTAATTGAACCTGGGGACTTACAACCGGGCATGGAATGCGAACATGCGCCGGAAATTGAAACCGACGAAGTCGCGAAGAGAGCGGTGAACATCATGCGCTCGGACGAGAAGAACGGGTCAAATCCCATGAAAGTGGCCTACGCGGTGTGCAAAGCAGCCAGACCGTGGCGAACGCCGGGTGCGAGAATTTTGGTCGGTCCAGACGCGTGGTTAGTTCAGTTCTGCACGAGCTATTTGTGGAAGTCTGTGCAAGAGATGTTTTTAGCCGCGCATTATAGAATACCGCCGAGACACAATTCGTTGTGGAGATTTATCGTTTAGAGGAAGGAGGAGGAGGAGGAGGTAATCTATAGTATTCGTGTTTCGCCTCGCTCGCTCGCGCGCAATGTTGCGTTTAAATAAGAGTTGAGAGAGAGAAAGAGATGAGAAAAAGAAGAAGTCAATTGCTGTATATACTCCATGATTGTAGAGGCTTTAATTTATTTATTCACCATCATTCAAAACGTCTGCGAGCATTTTCTCTCTTTCCACGAGACTCTTTGGAACTTTCTTAGCTTTGTTCCTTCTCACGTGTCCGGGCTTGATGCGTTTTCTGACCTTCTCGCTCGCTAATTTCGTCATCTCGTCCGAACTCAATTGCGGTTGCAAACCCAACTTGGCGGCTTCTGAACCCATGGCCGCAGACATTTGCTGCATCTTCACTCGCATGCCGCCAAACATAACAATCAACTCGGCCAAATCTTCTTCCGTTTTTCCCGCCCCTTTCACGATTCTGTTTCTTCTACTTTCCGCCGTACTCGAGGCGACTAACATGTCCGGATACTTTCTCTCTTCCGGCGTCATGGACATGATCAACGATTTCGCGATTTTAAATGACTTCTCCGCCTCTTGCATGTCTTTATCCGATAACTTATTCGCGCCTGGAATCATCTTCATGAGTTGCGACATCGATCCCATGTCACCCATCATGTCCATGTTCTTCAAAAAGTCATCGAAATCAAACGTCGCTTTCATAATTTTCTCCTTCATTTGTTCCGCGTCCGCTTGTTTCACCGCTTCTTGCGCTTTTTCTACGAACGATACCACGTCGCCCATACCTAAGATTCTGCTCGTCATTCTTTCCGGGTAGAACGGGTCTAACGCGTCCATTTTCTCACCAACTCCGGTAAACTTAATAGGTTTCCCACTGACTTCTCTCACCGACAGCGCTGCGCCACCTCTGGTATCCCCGTCCAATTTGGTTAAAATCGCGCCGGTAATATCGATGGCATCCGCGAACGATTTCGTCAACGTCGCCGCTTCTTGACCAGTCATCGCGTCCACCACCAACAACGTCTCGTCCGCTTGCGTGCTCATTTTCGTCGCAATCAACTCGTTCATTAACGCCTCGTCGATGTTCAGTCTCCCCGCGGTATCGACGATGACCACGTCGATATCGCCTCTCTTTTTCGCCTCTGCTACACCGTTCGCGGCAATCGACGGCGGCGACGCGTTCGCGCCTTCGTCGTACACCGGCACGTTCAAATCGCTCCCTAACTTTTTCAGCTGGTCAATCGCCGCCGGCCTGTACACATCCGTCGCTACTAATAAACACGTCTTATTCTGTTTCTTCAAACTCAGCGCCAATTTCCCGCACGCCGTCGTCTTCCCGACGCCTTGTAAACCAGCCATTAAAATAACCGTCGGCCCGTTCCCTTCCTCGCGAAAGTTAATCCCATCCGCGCCGACGCCGCCCATCAAAGTGCACAACTCGTCCGCGACTAACTTTACCAACTCCTGGCTCGGTTCCACGCCTTTCGTAACTTTCACCCCCGGCGCTCTCTCCTCCACTTTTTTGATAAATCTCCTCACCACCGGTAAACTCACGTCCGCTTCTAACAAAGCTCTCCTCACGTCTTTCAAAGGCGCTTTGATATTTTCCGGCGACAAATCCGCCACCCCTTTCATTTTCGCCCACGCTTCGTCTAACGTCGCCGATAAGTTGTTAAACGCGTCCGCTCTGATGACGATCGAAGAAGCGCGGTCGTTTTTTTTCTTCTTAATGAATCCCAGCGCGCTCTTTCTTCTTCCTCTTTTTGTCATCGTCGTCGTTTCGCTTCTCCATCTTCTCCCGTCGTTGTTGTTAAAGCTCCTCGTCGTCGTCGTCGTCGCCGCCGTCGCCGTCGTCAAAGCACCACCAAAACTCGTCGTCGTCGTCATTTTCGCGCTCTTCTTCTTCTTCTTCTTCTTATTATTCTCTGTATACTATATGTAGTGGTGTATTCTCTCAGCGTGTGATAGAGTGAGAAAAGAGTGGATAAAATACACAGAAGAAACAACAAGATGGAGCAAAAATGAGACAGACCACCCAGATTTTTTCCTTTTTTTTTCTTTTTTTTCCTTTGGCTTGCTTGTTTTTTTTTCTGCTTTTTTAAATTTCGTTCGTCATTTTTTTTTCTCCAACCACATAAAAACGAGGAACCAAGAAAAAAAAAACAATGTCTTCTTCTGAAGACAAAGACTTTTATCTCGCCGCTTACCAGGAATTTCGGG
>Ga0181554_1000198_pt1 | contig 59209 bp, 66 predicted proteins | sample 011ome_16_FD_145602 | JGI IMG/M metagenome (GOLD analysis project Ga0181554, IMG submission 145602) | Coastal salt marsh microbial communities from the Groves Creek Marsh, Skidaway Island, Georgia - 011503CT metaG (spades assembly) | ecosystem: Environmental > Aquatic > Marine > Intertidal zone... | reverse complement strand
TCATGCGAAAGCCCGGCGATAATTGCGCGGTGGCGGTAATCCCAATGCGCCAGTGGCAGCCCGGCTTCGTCGCGGGTGGGCGAACGGCGTCCTTCCGCCGCGCACATCAGCGCCGCTGCCAGCCGCCGTCCGTCTGCCAGAAGTGCGGATACGCCGAATTCGCCACGCTCGCGCTTCACCACCTGGGCCGGTGCGTACCAGGCGATAAGCGGTTCATCCTTCGCCGCTTCAAACAGGGCCAGACGCAACTCGCGATTGGCGAACATGCGGCCTAGCGATGCCTCATCCGGTTCGGGGCGGAAATCGATCCGGCCCGGCTTCATCCCGTCCGTCACCGCGATCGCGTCGATCGGGCAGCCATGCGGGGCAAGGCGAGGGCCAAGGCCGATATTCGAAAAGAGGTTCCAGCTGGCAGTGGAAATGGCGGAAGCGCGCCCGTCAAACCCCGCGTGAGTCAGCTCTGCCGGGTCAGCAAGATCGACCACATGGCTGGACAGGCCCCGGTGTGCAGCAGCCAGCGCCAGCGTCATGCCCACCAGCCCACCGCCCAGGATCAGGAGATCGCGCTTGTCCGTCATTGCTCAGGCTCCTAGATCGGCGGCATCATGCGCGCAAGGATAAGGCTCACCGGGATCGTCATGGCGCTGGCCTGCGCGATCATGACGCTGTTGGCGCCGCCTGCTGCCGCGCAGCCCGCCCGCAATCATATCGCTGCCGAATTGCTGGCCGAACCTGTGGCCGGTCGCGCGGATGCGCTGAACCTGTGGCTTCACTTCACGCCGGAACCGGGCTGGCACGGTTACTGGCGCAATCCGGGCGATGCGGGATTCGGGATGGAGCTTGAGTGGCACCTGCCCGCCGGCTGGACTGCGGGGGAGGCGCTTTACCCGGTGCCGCAGCAATTGCTGATCGGCGGGTTGATGAATCATGTCTATGAAGCGGATTATGCGGTCCTGATCCCGCTCAGCCTGCCCCGCGGCGGGGCGGGGGACGGCCCGCATGCGGTGGAGGTGGTGGCGCATTGGCTGGCCTGCACGGACCGCGTCTGCGTGCCCGAACAGGCGGTGCTGAAGGCTGATATACTGCCGCGCAGGGGGGCAGGCGATGCGCGGTTTGACCGCTGGCGCGCCGCGATTCCCCCGCTGCTTGGCGGCAAGGGGACATTCGCGCTGGCGGGCGACAAGCTGCGCCTGGCGATCCCCTTGCCCGCAAGCATGGATGTGTTTCAGCCGCACGTCTTCATCGCGACCGAAGAGCTGGTCGATTATGCGGCGGCGCAAGGCTTCAGCCGCAAGGGTGACCGGCTGATTGCCGAGGTTCCGCTGCGCGGCGGAGCGCGGCCCCGCACGGTCGAAGGGATCGTCAGCTTTGGTGAGGGGGAAGGGCTGCGCTTCGCGGCCGTCCCCGGTGCGGTTCCCGCAGATGGCGCGCCGCTGTCCGAACCTCCCGCCCCCGCCGGGTCTTACTGGCTGCTGGTGCTGGGCGCGCTGGCGGGTGGTTTGATCCTCAACATCATGCCCTGCGTCTTTCCGGTGCTGAGCCTCAAGGCGATCAGCCTGGCCCGGGCCGGGGAAAGCCAGGCACAGGCCCGCGCCGAAGGGCTGGCCTATACCGCAGGCGTCGTGCTCGCCTGCCTGGCGCTAGGGGGCGTGTTGCTGGCGCTGCGCGCGGCGGGTGCGCAGCTGGGCTGGGCGTTCCAGCTGCAGGACCCGGGCGTGGTGGTTGCGCTGCTGCTGCTGGCGGTGGCGATCACCGCCAATCTGGGCGGGCTGTTCGAACTGCCGTCACTCTCCATCACGCGCAGCGGTGAACCGGCCAGCGCCTTTGCCACCGGCCTGCTGGCCGCGCTCGTGGCGACCCCGTGCACCGGTCCCTTCATGGCTGCGGCGATGGGCGCGGCGCTGCTGCTGCCGCCGGTCCAGGCGCTGGCGCTGTTCGCGGCGCTGGGGCTGGGGCTGGCGCTGCCCTTCCTGGCGCTGGGCTTCGTGCCTGCGCTGCGGGCGATGCTGCCCCGCCCGGGGCCGTGGATGGAAGGCTTCCGCCACTGGATGGCGGCCCCGATGGGGCTGACCGCGCTGGCGTTGCTGTGGCTGGCGAGCAGGCTGGGCGGCAAGGGCTTTGCGCTGATCGCGCTGATCGTGGCGGGTGGGCTGCTCATCGCGCTGATGGTAGCGGGGCGGTTGCAGCGGGCCGACAGGATGGCCTGGCCAGCGTTCGGGCTGGTCGTCACCCCCTTCCTCATTTTCGGCGCCTTCGCGCTGCCCGCCAGCCTGTCCGCGCCGATCAAGGCGCAGGTCAGCCTGCCCGGTGCGCGCACGTTCAGCGAAGCGGGGCTGAGCGAAGCGCGTGCCAGCGGGCAGCCGGTGTTCCTGTGGTTCACGGCGGACTGGTGCGTGACCTGCAAGGTCAATGAAAGCGTGGCGATAGAGCGCGAAGCAACGCGCGCGGCCTTCGCCGAAGCCGGGGTGATCCCCATGGTCGGGGACTGGACCCGACGCGATCCGGCGATCACGCGCTTCCTTACCGCACATGGCGCGGCGGGTGTGCCGCTCTATCTGTGGTATCCGCCGGGCCGAGAGGCACGGCAATTGCCGCAGCTGCTGGGACCGGACAGCCTTGTCGAACTGGTCAGCCAGGCTGGCGGCAACGCGCCAGCAGCTGGCCCGGCAGGGGTGAACCCGCCAGATTGAGCGTGCCCGCGCCCGCCAATGTCGCCGCGACCGGGCCAGAGCCTACAAATACGCGCAGCGCCGAATCCTGTGCGCGCAGCACGCTCAGCCATTCACCTTCGCTCTCGTCCGCCTTGATCCGGGCGACCGTGCCATTGCCGATCAGCGCGAACAGCGCCTTGGCCGCAGGTTCTGCCGGGGCGTGGCGGGTGATGTGCGCAGTTGCGCCGGAACAGGCGAGGGTGAGCAGTGGCTGCGCGCCCGGCTTGCCGAATGTCAGCGCTCCGCCCGGCTGTTCCGCCCATAGTGCCCCGGCAACGTCAGGCGAGGGGAGCGGCTGCGATGCGCGCACGGCAAGATCGTCCAGCACGATGCGTTGCGCGGCATGGTCATCCCCCTGCCCGCAGGCGGCAAGGGCGAGTAAGGAGAGGCAGGCGAGGCGGCGCAATGCGCGCGCTGATATTGCCCGCCGGGCATCACCGGAAGGAGCTATTCGTTCCCTGCCGCGCACCCTGCGTCGGGGATGAGACACGCGTGACACTTTGCCCACCACGGCAATATTGTCCCTCTGAACCGGTTTCAGGTTCCGTTCCCCCACCTGTTCAGGTTGGTCCCGGAGGCGCGATGGATGCTGAAGCAAGTTCAGCATGACGGGTTGGGAACGCGTCACCTCCCCCACTTCCGATGGGTCTTGCCATAGCGCAGTTTGCGTGTGCCGGGGCGGCCTTCATTAGACCTGCCGACCCAGGGTGCCTTGTGTTCCCCTTCCGGCAATCCAAGTTCGGTCGCTTCGAGCCGCCTGATTTCGTCCCTCAATCGTCCAGCTTCCTCAAACTCCAGATCGGCGGCGGCGGCGCGCATGCGGCCTTCCAGTTCCTCGATGTAGGCCCTGAGATTGTGCCCGACGAAGTTGTTGCGCTCCTCATCCTCGATCTCCACCAGCACGCCATCGCGGCTGGCGGTATCGGCCACGATATCGTGAATGGCGCGGCGGATGGTTTCGGGGGTGATGCCGTGTTCCTGATTATAGGCGCGCTGTTTTTCGCGGCGACGATCGGTTTCGGCGATGGCGCGTTCCATGCTGCCGGTCATCCGGTCAGCATAAAGGATTACCCGGCCATCCACATTGCGCGCGGCGCGCCCGATGGTCTGGATGAGGCTGGTTTCGCTGCGCAGGAAACCTTCCTTGTCCGCATCGAGAATGCAGACCAGCCCGCATTCGGGAATGTCCAGCCCTTCGCGCAGCAGGTTGATGCCCACCAGCACGTCATAGACGCCAAGGCGCAGGTCGCGGATCAGTTCGATCCTTTCCAGCGTTTCCACGTCCGAATGCATGTAGCGCACGCGCAGGCCAGCCTCGTGCATGAATTCGGTCAGGTCTTCCGCCATCCGCTTGGTCAGGGTGGTGACCAGCGTGCGATAACCGCGCGCGGCGGTCTGCCGGCATTCGTTGATGCAGTCCTGCACCTGATCTTCCACCGGGCGGATTTCCACCGGCGGATCAATCAGGCCGGTCGGGCGGATCACCTGTTCGGCAAAGGCACCGCCCGATTGCTCCATCTCCCAGCCGCCGGGGGTGGCGGAGACGGCCACGGTCTGCGGGCGCATCGCGTCCCATTCGTTGAAGCGCAGCGGGCGATTGTCAATGCAGCTGGGCAGGCGAAAGCCATATTCCGCGAGGGTAATCTTGCGGCGGTGATCGCCCCGCGCCATCGCGCCTACCTGCGGCACGGTCTGGTGGCTTTCATCAACGAACAACAATGCGTTATCCGGCAGGTATTCGAACAGCGTCGGCGGCGGTTCGCCCGGCAGGCGCCCGGTGAGAAAGCGGGAGTAATTCTCGATCCCCGCGCAGCTGCCAGTGGCGGCGATCATCTCCAGGTCGAAATTGGTCCGCTGTTCCAGCCGCTGGGCTTCCAGCAGGCGGCCTTCGGCGTTCAGTTCCTTCAGGCGTTCGGCCAGTTCGAAACGGATCGCCTCCATCGCCTGCTTCATCGTCGGGCCGGGGGTGACATAGTGCGAATTGGCGTAGATCCGCACTTTGTCGAGGTTTGCCCCCTTCTTGCCGGTCAGCGGATCGAATTCGCTGATCTCCTCGATCTCGTCCCCGAAGAAGCTGATCCGCCAGGCCATGTCCTCGTAATGGCTGGGGAAGACTTCCAGACTGTCGCCGCGCACGCGGAAATTGCCGCGGGCGAAGGCATGGTCGTTGCGCTTGTATTGCAGGGCCACCAGCTTGCGGATGATTTCGCGCTGGTCCTGCGTTTCGCCGGCCTTGATGTCGAAGATCATGGCGGAATAGGTTTCGACCGAGCCGATGCCGTACAGGCAGGATACAGAGGCGACGATGATCACATCGTCCCGTTCCAGAAGCGCGCGCGTGGCCGAATGGCGCATCCGGTCGATCGCCTCGTTGACGCTGCTTTCCTTCTCGATGTAGGTGTCGCTGCGCGGCACATAGGCTTCGGGCTGGTAGTAATCGTAATAGGATACGAAATATTCCACCGCGTTGTCGGGAAAGAAGCTCTTGAATTCACCGTATAATTGCGCGGCAAGAATCTTGTTGGGCGCCAGCACCAGGGCGGGCCGCTGCAATTTCTCGATCACCTTGGCCATGGTGAAGGTCTTGCCCGATCCGGTCACGCCCAGCAGCACCTGCGTGCGTTCGCCTTCGCGCAAGGCCCCCACCAGTTCGGCGATAGCCTGGGGCTGATCGCCCGCCGGTTCATATTCGCTGACGATGCTCAGCCGCTTGCCGCCCAGCGTTTTTTCGGGCCGGGCGGGCTTGTGCGGAACGAACTGTCCGGAGGTGTCGGGTTCTTCCAGCCCCCTGCGAATGACGAGTTCTGCCATGGGCGCTGATATGGGGGAGGCTGGCCCAGCGCGCAATGCCCGTTAGCAGGTCGGCATGCGGCTGTTAGACCGGCGCCAACAACACAGCCGGTCGCGGTATCAACAGCCGATCAGGAGCAGTCCATGCGTTTTTCCTCTATTTGTCTTTCGCTTGCCGGGGCGGTCGCCCTGGCCGGGTGCGACAGTTCCGACAAGGCGGCCGATGGCCCGATCTCGCCGGAAGAAGCGGCCGCATCAATGGCCGATCTCGAAACCCCGCGCGCCGGGCAGTACAAGGCCACGGCGGAGCTGCTGGAAATCGACATTCCGGGTCTGCCGGACGAGCAGGTGGCGCAGATGAAAGGCATGATGACCGGATCGATCCGCGCGGCATTGCCGAATTCCTGATTCTCGACCGCCGGTTTCCGCGCAGCCTCACCTTCTGCTATGGGCAATTGCGCGAAAATCTGGCCGCGCTGGCGCAGGAACATGGTGCGGAAATGCCCACACAAGCCCTGCTGCGCGATGCCGATATCCGGCTGGAAGCACTGACGATCGAGGAAATCTTCGATCAGGGGCTGCACGAATGCCTCGTCGATTTCATCGCCCAGAACCTGCAGATATCGTTCGCGATCGGCGAAGATTACCGGTTTACGGCCTAGATGAAGGGGAAGGGACCAGCCTGATGCGCCTCTCGATCAGCCACACCACGACCTATCATTTTGATCGGCCGGTCGCACATGCGCTGCAGCGTATCCGGCTGATGCCGAAGGAAACACAGGGGCAGACCATCCGTGAATGGTCGATGCGGTTTGCAGGGGTGATGGAAGAGCTGAGCTATGAGGACCAGAACTGCAATCATGTGCACCTCCTTTCAATCCTGCCCGACGCGCTCGAAGTATCGATCACCAGCGAAGGGATCGTCGAAACGCTCGACCATGCGGGCGTGATCGGCAGACATTCCGGGCATCTTCCGCTGTGGAGCTTCGTCGGCCAGACGTTTCATGCGCCGATTTTCGCCCTGACATGGTTAATTTTTCCCTAACAAATGTGCTGCATTGCGACAAAATCCTGTGGCCAAATCCCTTCCGGCTGCGTTTGGCGCTTGACGCATTGCAGCAGGCCACTATTGCCGCCCCCGGGCCACGCGGTCCCAACGCCGCGCGTGCTCTCTGTAAGGAGAGTCTGAAATGACTGAGATTGCCAAGCCGCAGACCAAGCCTGCGCGCCCTTATTTTTCTTCCGGTCCCTGCGCCAAGCCGCCGGGCTATTCCCTCGACAAGCTGGCAACAGACGCGCTGGGCCGTTCGCATCGCGCGAAGATCGGCAAGGCACGGCTGGCCTATTGCATCGATCTGATGCGTGAACTGCTGGGCCTGCCTGATACGCATCGCATCGGCATTGTGCCCGGTTCGGATACCGGCGCGTTCGAAATGGCGATTTGGACCATGCTGGGCGCCCGCCCGGTCACCACGCTGGCATGGGAAAGCTTTGGCGAAGGCTGGGTGACTGACGCGGTCAAGCAGCTCAGGCTCGATCCCACCATCATTCGCGCTGATTACGGGCAACTGCCCGATCTTGCGCAGGTCAACTGGTCCAGTGACGTGCTGTTCACCTGGAATGGCACGACCAGCGGCGTGCGCGTGCCCGATGGTGACTGGATCGCCCCGGATCGCGAAGGGCTGTGCTTTGCAGACGCGACCAGCGCGGTTTTCGCTTACGACATTCCGTGGGACAGGATCGACGTCGCCACTTTCAGCTGGCAGAAGGTGCTGGGCGGCGAGGGCGGCCACGGCGTGCTGATCCTGGGGCCGCGCGCGGTGGAGCGGCTGGAAAGCTATACCCCCGCATGGCCGCTGCCCAAGGTGTTCCGCCTGGTGAGCAAGGGCAAGCTGGCCGAAGGCGTGTTCAAGGGCGAAACGATCAACACCCCCTCCATGCTGGCGGTGGAGGATGCGATTTTCGCGCTGGAATGGGGCAAGTCAGTGGGCGGTCTCGACGGGATGATTGCGCGCAGCAAGGCCAATGCCAAGGCGCTTAACACCATTGTCGAAGCGCGCGACTGGCTGGGCCATCTGGCGCAGGATTACGCCAGCCGTTCGGGCACCAGCGTGTGTCTGACGGTCGAAGGGGCGGATGCGGATTTCATCAAGAAATTTGCCGGCCTGCTCGAAGCCGAAAACGTCGCCTATGACATCGCCGGCTATCGCGATGCCCCGCCGGGGCTGCGCATCTGGTGCGGCGCCACGGTGGACGCGGCGGATATCGAAGCGCTCGGCCCCTGGCTGGACTGGGCCTATTCGGTCGTAAAGGCCTAGGCGCAGGCAGCCCACTCCGCCTAGCCTGGATTGGCACCCTGAACTTGTTTCAGGGTCCATTTTTCCGTTCCAAACCGTCGCTGCTGGTTGCGCGATGGATGCTGAAACAGGTTCAGCATGACAATGTTGTGATTGGATAGATCAATGACCAAGCCCAAAGTACTCATTTCCGACAAGATGGATCCCAATGCCGCCCGCATTTTCGAGGAAAACGGCTGCGACGTGGATGTCATCACCGGCGAAACCCCCGAACAGCTGATCGCCCGCATCGGCGGATATGACGGTCTGGCGATCCGCAGTTCGACCAAGGTGACGAAGGAGGTGCTGGACGCGGCGACCAATCTCAAGGTCATCGGCCGCGCCGGGATCGGCGTTGACAATGTCGATATCCCCTATGCCAGTTCCAGGGGCGTGGTGGTAATGAACACCCCCTTCGGCAATTCGATCACCACCGCCGAACATGCGATCGCGCTGATGATGGCGCTGGCCCGCCAGATTCCCGAAGCCAACGCCCAGACCCAGGCGGGGCTGTGGCCGAAAAACGGGTTCATGGGCGTGGAAGTGACCGGCAAGGTGCTGGGCCTGATCGGGGCGGGCAATATCGGCTCGATCGTGGCCAGCCGCGCGCTCGGCCTGAAGATGAAGGTCGTCGCCTTCGATCCCTTCCTGACCGCTGAACGCGCGGTGGAAATGGGGGTTGAAAAGGTCGATCTCGACACGCTGCTGGCGCGGGCCGATTTCATTACGCTGCACACGCCGCTGACGGATCAGACGCGCAACATCCTGAGCAAGGATAATCTGGCCAAAACCAAACAGGGCGTGCGCATCGTCAATTGCGCGCGCGGCGGGCTGGTTGACGAAGCGGCGCTGAAAGACGCGCTGGACAGCGGCCATGTGGCGGGCGCGGCGCTGGACGTGTTCGAAACCGAACCGGCCAAGGAATCGCCCCTGTTCGGCACGCCGAACTTCATCTGCACCCCGCATCTGGGCGCATCCACCACTGAAGCACAGGTCAATGTGGCGCTGCAGGTGGCGGAACAGCTGGCCGATTACCTCGTCAATGGCGGCGTCACCAACGCGCTCAACATGCCGTCGCTGTCGGCTGAGGAAGCGCCCAAGCTCAAACCGTACATGGCGCTGGCTGAAAAGCTGGGCAGCCTGGTCGGCCAGCTGGCGCATGGCAACCTCACCGAAATTAGCATCGAACGCTGCGGGGCGGCGGCGGAACTCAACGGCAAGCCGATCGAGGCGGCGGTGTTGGCGGGGCTGATGGGCCAGTATTCGGATAGTGTGAACATGGTCAACGCGCCGCATCTGGCCAAGGAACGCGGGCTGGACGTGCGTTCGGTCCGGCATGACCGGGAAGGGGTCTACCACACGCTGCTGAGCGTGACGGTGGCCACCAGCCAGGGCCCGCGCACCGTGGCGGGCACGCTGTTTGGCAATGCCGCGCCGCGCCTGGTCGAGATATTCGGGATCGGCATCGAGGCGGATCTGGACGGCCATATGCTCTATATCGTCAATCAGGATGCGCCGGGCTTCATCGGTTCGGTCGGCACGCTGCTGGGCGAAAACGGCATCAACATCGGCACTTTCCACCTTGGCCGCCACAAGGCGGGCGGGGAGGCGGTGCTGCTGCTGTCCGTCGATCAGGCGCTGCCCGAAAGCGTGCTGAAGCAGGCCTGCGAACTGCCCGGCGTCAAGGTGGTGAAGGCCCTCTCTTTCTGAGCGGGGCCTGCCCGCCGCCGGGCGCGCTTTTCTGGGTTCGACAGGATCGCGCCAAGCGGCTAGGGGCGTTTCACCATGACGGATACCGCACCCGATCTGCTGCCCGAAGGGCTTGAAGACCAGCTGCCGCGCGAAGCGGCCGCCGCCGCACGCATCACCCGCGCGGTGATGGATGCGCTGGACAGCCACGGCTATGACCGGGTCAATCCGCCGCTGATCGAGTTTGAAAAGAGCATGGCGGGCCGGATGGCCGGGGTGCAGCCGCGCCGCATGTTCCGCTTCGTCGATCCGGCCAGCCTGCGCACGCTGGCGCTGCGTTCGGACATCACCGTGCAGGTCGGGCGCATCGCCGCGACCAGCATGGCCGCTGCCGCCCGGCCGCTGCGCCTGTGCTATGCCGGGCAGGTGGCGACGATCAAGGGGGACGGGCTGGACCCGACGCGCGAACGCACGCAGCTGGGCGCGGAACTGATCGGCAGTGACAGCGTGGCCGCAGTGGCCGAACTGGTCAGCCTGGCAGTGGACGCTTTGACGGCTGCGGGCGGGCGGGGCATTTCAGTGGATTTCACGCTGCCCGATCTGGTCGATACGCTGGCGGCGGGGCCGCTGGCGCTTGACCCCGGACAGGTCGATGCGGTGCGGCGCGAACTGGACGCCAAGGACGCGGGCGGGTTGCTGCAGGCGGGCGGCGAAGCCTATCTGCCGCTGCTGTATGCGGCTGGCCCGTTCGATCAGGCGATTGAACGGCTGGCGGCGATTGATGCGGGCGGGGCGCTGGCCAGCCGCATCGAAGGGCTGCGCGCGGTTGCCGCGCGCGTCAATGGCAAGGCGCGGCTGACGCTTGATCCGACGGAGCGGCACGGTTTCGAATATCAGAGCTGGTTCGGCTTCACCCTCTATGCCGAAGGGGTGCGCGGCGCGCTGGGGCGGGGCGGCACTTATCGCATTCTGGGCAGCGGGGGCGAGGCGGCGACCGGCTTTTCCCTTTACACTGACCCGCTGGTGGAAGCGGGGCTGGACCAGGCCGCGCCCCGCGACACTCTGTTCCTGCCACCCGGCCATGACCGCGACGTGGCCGCGCGCCTGCGCGCCATCGGCTGGCGCACCATTGCCGCGATTGACGCGGCGGATGATGCGGCGGCGCTTGGCTGCACGCATGTTCTGGACCAGGGCGAGCCCCGGAAACTCTGAGGAAAGAAAAGACTTTGGCCAATGTAACCGTGATCGGCGCCCAGTGGGGTGATGAAGGCAAGGGCAAGATCGTCGACTGGCTGGCGAGCCGGGCCGACGTGGTTGTGCGCTTTCAGGGCGGGCACAACGCCGGACACACGCTGGTTGTGGGCAGTACCACTTACAAGCTTTCGCTGCTGCCTTCGGGCATCGTGACCGGCACGCTCAGCCTGATCGGCAACGGGGTGGTGCTGGACCCGTGGGCGCTGCGCGACGAGATCGCCCGGCTGGAAGGGCAGGGCGTTTCGATCACGCCCGAAAATTTCGGCATCGCTGACAATTGCCCGCTGATCCTGCCGCTGCATCGCGATCTTGACGGGCTGCGCGAAGCCGCGGCGGGCAAGGGCAAGATCGGCACTACCGGGCGCGGCATCGGCCCGGCCTATGAAGACAAAGTGGGCCGTCGCGCGATCCGTGTGTGCGACCTTGCCCATCTGGGCGAACTGGACGCGCAGCTTGACCGGCTGTGCGCGCATCATGATGCGCTGCGTGCCGGTTTCGGGCAGCCGCCGGTTGACCGGGCGCAATTGCTGGCGGAACTGGCGGGCATCGCCCCCTTCGTGCAGAAATTTGCCCAGCCGGTGTGGCGGCGGCTGAACGAGGCGAAGAAGGGCGGCGCGCGCATCCTGTTCGAAGGGGCGCAAGGGGTCCTGCTGGATGTCGATCACGGCACTTATCCCTTTGTCACCAGTTCCAACACGGTCAGCGGCACAGTCGCATCCGGTTCGGGCCTTGGCCCTGGCGCGGCGGGCTTCGTGCTTGGCATCGTCAAGGCTTATACTACCCGCGTCGGCAGCGGGCCGTTCCCCACCGAACTGGATGACGAGGTGGGCGAAACGCTGGGCCGCAAGGGGCATGAATTCGGCACCGTTACCGCGCGCAAGCGGCGCTGCGGCTGGTTCGATGCGGCGCTGGTGCGGCAAAGCTGCGCCATTTCGGGCGTAACCGGCATCGCGCTGACCAAGATTGACGTGCTGGACGGGTTCGAAACCATCAGGATCTGCACCGGTTATCGCCTGCGCGGCGAAGCGATCGATTATCTGCCCGCCAACGCCGTCGAACAGGCGGAACTGGAACCGGTGTATGAAGAGATGGACGGCTGGAGCGGCACCACCGTGGGCGCGCGCAGCTGGGCCGATCTGCCTGCCCAGGCGATCAAATATATCCGCCGGATCGAAGAACTGATCGAATGCCCGGTGGCATCGGTGTCCACCTCGCCCGAACGCGAGGACACGATTCTGGTGCGCGATCCGTTCGAGGATTGATGCGCGGCACCGTGCCGCCTATCCCGTGGGGGATGGTGAAGCCCGGTTTCCCGGCGTGTCTGGCGCTGTTGCTGGCGGCCTGCGCACCGCGTCTGGCGGACGCGCCCGCGCTGCCGCCTGCACCGCGCCCGCCTGCGCCGGTTGCGGTCGATTTCGTGTAGGTCGACAAGTCGGACCGCAGCCTGACCCTGTTCGGGCAGGGGCAGGCCCTGCGCCGCTACAGCGGGTTGCAGTTTGGCGACGCGCCGCAAGGGCACAAGCGCTTCGAAGGGGATGAACGGACCCCGGAAGGGCGCTACATCATCGACTATCGCAATCCGCAAAGCGCCTATCACCTCAGCCTGCACATCTCCTATCCCGACGCGCAGGACCGGGCCTATGCCCAATCCTTCGGCCGGTCGCCCGGCGGCCAGATCTTCATTCATGGCCAGCCCAACGGGGTGGAGCATCGCATCGCCGGCGACTGGACCGATGGCTGCATCGCACTTGCCAATCACGAGATTGAGGAAATCTGGCGCTTCGTTCCCGATGGAACGCCGATAGAGATTCGCCCCCAGGAAATATACTTGCTCTGAACCCTGTTTGTTCCTACTATGTTCTGGATGTGGAACGGAGGAGCATATGGCTCAGGCGGATTTTGCCTATCAGGCAGCCAATGATGCGGCTGGCATGGTGCTGGGCGTGTCGATCTTTGCCGATCGCGCGCATCTGCGCGAACAGATTCGCGAAGACGCGCAGATGGCAGGTTTCAGGACCGTGGGCTGTGCCGGGATTGATGCCTTGCTGGATGGCGCTGCGCAGCCGCTGGGCGATGTGGTTTTGCTCGATTGTCCAGCCCCGGATGCGGCGGCCATGGCGGCGCTGTCGCGGCTGGACATGCGCGTAGCGCATGCGGGCGCGCAGCTGGTGGTTTCGACCACTGTCGCCGGACTGGACGATGTCTTCGCCTGTCTTGACCAGTCGTGCCCGCAAATCCGTGTCGATCCGGGCCGGGCGGAAAGGGTGATTGCGCTTGGCCGGGTGCTCGGCCGCATGCCCGGTCTGCGGCTGCGCGAATTGTCCGAGGAAGACCGGCTGACCCTGTTGCGGCTGACGGAACAGGTTGGCCAGATCGCCGAACGGCTGGAAAGGCTGGGCGGTGCGTCCGCGCAATCGCGCGCGTCAGACAGCGCGTTCCGCTTCGAATCGCCCGCGCCGCCATTTCATGGCGAGGACGGGCAGGGTGGCGATGGCAGTGACCGGCTGGTGCGTGCGGCCCGCCCGCCGCTGCCCGATCCGCGGCTGGTGCGCAAGATCATCCGGCAGCGGCAATTGCGCGCGCGTTTCTTCGATGGCGATCTCTTTGCCGATCCGGCCTGGGACATGCTGCTGGACCTGACCGCCGCCCGGGTGGAACATGCGCGCGTGTCCGTTACCTCGCTGTGCATCGCGTCGGGCGTGCCGCCCACCACCGCGCTGCGCTGGATCAGCCAGATGACGGAGGCGGGCCTGCTCGAACGGGTGGAAGATGAAACGGACCGGCGGCGCGCCTTTATCGCGCTGACCGATCGGGCGGCGGATGCCATGGCCCGCTATTTTGCCGAACTGGGCAAGGGCGCCAGCCGACTGGTCTGACCGGTCTTTCAGCGCGCTGCGTGCCTCGCCGCGCGGGTTTGCACGCAAAACTGTTGTGCCGGAGCGGCAGATGGCTGAAAAATTCATGTAATGTTATATCATTATGCGCTAGGGGCACTGGCGTGACACATCATCGCCCTGCCATCCGCCGCATTTCGCCCGCTCTTGCCTTGCTGTTCCCAGCCTTGCTGCCAGCGCCAGCATCGGCGGCGGAGCCTGCGCCCGGTCACGTGGACGATCATCACGATCACGATCAGGACATCGTCGTCACCGGCCTGCGCAAGGCGGCAAGCGATGCGGTCAGCGGCGTCACCGTGCTTGACGGGGCGGCGCTTGCCGGCGAAGTGCGCGCAAGCCTTGGCGAAACGCTGGCACGCCAGCCCGGCGTCAGCGCGACCAGCTTTGGCCCCACCGCCTCGCGCCCGATCCTGCGGGGGCTGGGCGGGGAACGGATCGGCCTGCTGACGGACGGGATCGGCAGCCTCGATCTCTCCTCCTCCAGCGGCGATCATGCGGTGGCGATCAACCCGCTGACGGCGGACCGGATTGAAATCCTGCGCGGGCCGGGCGCCCTGCTGTTCGGCTCGTCAGCCATTGGCGGGGTGGTCAATGTGATTGACCGGCGCATCCCGCGCCGCTTGCCCGAGGCGCCGTTTCATGCAGAAGGTTCGGCCGCCTATGGCAGCGCGGCGGATGAACGCTCGGCCAGTCTTGGCCTCGATGCGCCGCTGGGCGGCGGCTTCGTGCTGCATGCCGACGGAAACTGGTCGAAGAGCGACGATCTGGAAACCGGGGGTCATATCCTTGCCCCTGCCCTGCGGCAGGTGGCGTCCGCCAGCGCAGACCCGGCCATCGCTGCGCTGGCCGGTCTGAAGGGCAGGCTGCCCAACACCGCGGCGCGCGCATCCGAAGCGGCAGGGGGCCTTGCCTATGTCGCGGGCGATCTCAATCTGGGCCTCTCGCTCGCGCGGCATGATGCCAGGTATGGGGTGCCGATCCGCTATGCGCTGGAAGCGGGCGGCGAAGCCGAAGCACCGACCATTGACCTGCGCCAGACGCGGCTCGATGGTCGCGCCGAAATTCCGCTGTCCGGCTGGCTCCAGAAAGTTAGTCTGCGTGGCAATTATGTGCACTATGCCCATGATGAGATTGAAAAATCTGGCGCAGTCGGCAGCCGGTTCCGCGCCCGGGGCGGGGAAGCGCGACTTGACCTCGCTCAGGCCGAAATGGGCGGATGGGGCGGGACCAACGGCGCGCAATATATGGAAAAATCGGTCCGCATTGCGGGGGAGGAGAAATATCTTCCCGACGCGCGCCAGCGCCAGTTCGGCCTGTTCACCCTGCAATCGCTCGAATCCGGGCCGTGGCGGTTTGAAGGGGGTCTGCGCTTCGAACACAGCCGCCTGACCGCGAACGAGGATGACGATCTTGCGACCCCCGCGCGGGCGCGCAGCTTCGATACGGTCTCTGCCTCGCTCGGTACGGTGGTGGATTTCGCGCCCGGCTGGAAGGGGGCGCTCAATCTTTCGCGCGCGGTGCGCGCGCCGGCGCTGGACGAATTGTTCGCGCATGGGCCGCATGCCGGAACCCAGGCGTATGAGATTGGCGAGCCCGATCTGTCACCCGAACGCAGCCATGGCGTGGAATTGAACCTTCGCCACCGCGCCGGTCCGCTTCGGATCGATCTCAGTGCCTTTTACGCGCGCTTCAGCAACTTTATATACCTCTTCGGGGATGGCACGGAGCAGGATGATCTGCCGGTATACAGATACCGTCAGGGCAAGGCCCGCTATCTGGGTTTCGAGGCGGAATTGCAGGCTCCGCTGGGCGAATTTCTGGGCGTTGAATGGGATCTGGACGCGCAGGCCGATTATGTGCGCGCGCGGATCGACGGCTTCGGACCGGCCCCGCTGATCCCGCCCATGCGACTGATTGGCAAGCTCTCGGGGCGCAGTGGCCCGCTGGACGGCTCGATCGGGCTGGAGCACGCACTGCGCCAGTCACGCACAGCGCCCGGCGAAACCGAAACACCGGCCTATACGCTCGTCAACGCGGCGCTTGAATGGCATGTGCTCGATGGCGCGCATCAGCTGACGCTGGGCCTTGCCGCAGACAATATCTTCGACGTCGTCGCGCGGCGCCATTCCAGCCTGCTCAAGGATTATGCGCCGCTGGCCGGGCGCGATGTGCGCCTCACGCTGCGTTTTGCCTACTGATCGGGGAAAATGGTGGGCGGTAACGGGCTCGAACCGCTGACCCTCTCGGTGTAAACGAGATGCTCTACCAACTGAGCTAACCGCCCGGCACGCCGGAAACCGCGCCTTTAAGCCAATTTTCCGTCCCGTCAATGGCGCAGCGTCAACCCGGGTCTGGCACGGCCTGGTCGATCAATCGGGTGGCCTCGGTGCTGGTCCAGTCGAAATCGCCCGCCAGGCGCCAGACTTCCCTGCCGCTGGCATCGTAAAGCACGCTCATCGGCAGGTTTGCGCCGCCGAAATGGAACGCAAGCTCGCTTTCCGGATCCAGCCAGGGTTCGAGATGCGCGAATTTGCGCGCGGTGAAGAAGGGCGCGACCGCTTTATCCCCTTCCATGTCCTGGCTGACCGTCACGACCCGCAACCTGCCCTTCATTTGCGCCGCCAGCTGGTCAAGCAGCGGCATTTCAGTGACGCATGGCGCGCACCATGTGGCCCAAAGATTGAGCAGAACCGGGGTTCCGCGCAGCGCCTTCAGTTCCAGCACCTTGCCGGCCGGATCGGCAAAACGGAAGTCGGGCATCGCGGTTCCGGCATGGCTGGTGTCCACGCTGCCATCCGCAACGCGTGTTTCGCGCGCATTCGGTTGCACCGGAGCCTCGCTTTGCCTATCGCAGCCAGCACTTGTGAGGGCGAGGCCCAGGACGGCGAATGTGAGCGAAGGTGACGACATGCGGGGCACGGAAAGCTCCAACAAGATGTGGGGTGGCCGGTTCGCTGAAGGGCCTAGCGCGATCATGCGCGAAATCAACGCCTCTATTCCGTTCGACAAGGCGCTATGGCGTCAGGATATCGCCGCGTCCAAGGCGCATGTCGCCATGCTGGGGGCGCAGGGCATCGTTTCGACTGATGACATGGCTGCCATCAGCGCTGGACTGGACCAGGTTGCGGCCGAATATGCGGCGCAGGGCGTTCCGGAAAACTGGGACCTTGAAGATATCCACATGACCACGGAAAGTCGGCTGGCCGAGCTGGTCGGCCCCGCGGCCGGGCGGCTGCACACCGCCCGCAGCCGCAATGATCAGGTGGCGACGGATTTTCGCCTGTGGGTGCGCGACGCGATCGATCAGGCTGACGCGGGGCTGGCGGCCCTGCAACGGGCGCTGGTCATGCGTGCGGGCGAACATGCCGACAGCATCATGCCCGGCTTCACGCATCTGCAGACTGCGCAGCCGGTGACGCTGGGGCATCATCTGATGGCCTATTATGAAATGGTGCGGCGCGATCGCAGCCGCTTTGCCGATGCGCGGGCGCGGATGAACGAATGCCCGCTTGGTTCGGCTGCGCTGGCCGGCACAGGCTTTCCGATTGACCGGAAGGCGACGGCGGCGGCGCTCGGGTTCGATGGCCCGACGGCAAACAGCCTTGATGCCGTGTCCGACCGGGATTTCGCGCTGGATTACCTCTCCGCCGCCATGCAGGCTTCGCTGCATCTCTCGCGGCTGGCGGAGGAATTCATCATCTGGGCGAGTCAGCCGTTTGGTTTTGTCGCGCTGCCCGATGCGCTCAGCACCGGCAGTTCGATCATGCCGCAGAAGAAGAACCCCGACGCGGCGGAGCTGGTGCGCGGCCATGCCGGGCGGATAGTGGGCTGTCTGACCAGCCTGATGGTGACGATGAAGGGGCTGCCGCTTGCCTATTCCAAGGACATGCAGGACGACAAGCCGCCGGTGTTCGAGGCGGCAGGCCTGCTGCGCCTTTCCATCGCGGCGATGACCGGAATGGTGGCGGACAGCGCGTTTCGCACCGAACGAATGCGGCAGGCGGCGGAGCTTGGCTATGCCACGGCGACTGATCTGGCCGACTGGTTGGTGCGCGAGGCGGATATTCCCTTCCGCGAGGCGCATCATATCACCGGCGCTGCGGTCAAACTGGCTGAACAGCAGGGCGTGGCGCTCGATGCGCTTTCGCTTGAACAATTAAGGGCGATTGACGCAAGGATTGACGAGCGCGTGTTCAAGGCACTGTCAGTCGATGCATCAGTCGCCTCGCGCGCGAGTCATGGCGGGACCGCGCCCGATCAGGTCCGCCTTCGCGTTGCCGAGGCCATGGCCGCCCTGGAAGGAGAATCACGCTGATGCGTCTGGCAATCTCCCTTGTGCTGGCACTGGCGCTGTCCGCCTGCGGCAGCCGCGGTGAATTGAAGCCCGCCGTGGATGCGAACCTGCCGCCGGCGCCTTATGGCGCCGATGCTCCGCACAGCGCCAAGGAGCTGCTGGAAGTGCCCGCACAGGCCGATCTGGGGCGCAGCATCGAATTGCGCAGGCGATCGGAAGAGCGCGAGACTGACCCGTTCGACCTCCCGCCGGAAGGATAAGCGGTGGATCATTTCCAGCTCAAGTACGGCATCCTGCATGCGGAGGATGTACCGATTGACCGGATCGCGGACGAAGTCGGCACGCCGGTCTATATCTATTCGCACGCCACGCTGACCCGTCATGCCCGGGTGTTCCGCGATGCGCTGTCGGTCCTGCCGCGCGTACACCTGGCCTTTGCGGTCAAGTCGAACCCGAATCTCGCCGTGCTGAAAGTGCTGCAGCGCGAAGGGTATGGCGCCGATGTGGTGTCCGAAGGGGAAATGCGCCGGGCGCTGGCTGCTGGCATGCGTGCGCGGGACATCGTCTTTTCCGGCGTCGGCAAGAGCGCTGCGGAACTGGCGGCGGGGCTGGAAGCAGGGATCGGGCAGTTCAACCTCGAAAGTGAGGAGGAAGGCCTCGAACTGGCTGCGCTTGCGGCCGCGCGCGGCATTCGCGCCGTGGCGGCCCTGCGCGTCAATCCCGATGTCGAGGCGGGGACGCATGCCAAGATTTCCACCGGTAAGGCGGAAAACAAGTTCGGCGTAACCTATGACCGGGCGGCGGAGATCTATGCGCGGCTGTCCGCGCTGCCGGGGATCGAGATGCGCGGTCTGGCGGTGCATATCGGCAGCCAGCTTGCCCGGCTCGAACCGCTGCGTGATGCCTTTGCCCGCATGGGCGATTTGATGCGCCTGCTGCGCGGCCAGGGGCTCTGCGTCACGCATATGGATCTTGGCGGCGGGCTGGGTGTTCCTTACCGGGCGGACGAGTCATTCCCCAGCCCTGCCGAATATGCCGCGATGGTTGCCGAAGCGACCCGGGGCTGGGACGTTACGCTGATGTTCGAGCCGGGGCGCGTGATCGCGGGCAATACGGGGGTTCTGGTTACCCGAGTGATCCGGGTGAAGGCCGGGGTGAACTGCCCCTTCGTGGTGGTGGACGCGGCCATGAACGACCTTGCCCGGCCCGCGCTCTACGACGCCTGGCATGATTTCGTCGCGGTGCGGCCCAATGGCAAGCGCATGGTGGCCAGCATCGTCGGCCCGATCTGCGAAAGCTCCGACACTTTCGCGAAGGAACGCGATATCGATGCGGTCGCGGCGGGTGATCTTGCTGTTTTTCGAACCGCCGGCGCCTATGGCGCGACCATGGCCAACACATACAACAGCCGCCCGCTGGTGCCCGAGGTGATGGTGGATGGCAGCCGCTACGCCATCGTCGCTGACCGGATTGATCCGGCGGCCATTCTGGCGGCGGAGCATGTGCCGGACTGGCTGGCCTGATGCGCAGCCTGCCGCTTTTCCACCGCGTCGCGGGGCAGCGGGTAGTGGTTCTGGGCGATGGTGACGCAGCGGCGGCAAAGCGGCGACTGGTGGAGCGGGCAGGAGGCATCCCGGTTGGCGAGCCGGAGGCGCATCATGCACGGCTGGCGTTCATCGCGCTGGAGGAGGAGCGCGAGGCGCGCGCGGCGGCGATGCGTTTGCGTGGTCTTGGCCTGCTGGTGAATGCGGCCGACCGGCCAGAACTGTGCGATTTTACGGTGCCCAGCCTGCTGGAGCGTGATCCCGTACTGCTGGCGATCGGGACGAGCGGAGCGTCGGCAGGGCTTGCCAAGCATCTCCGGCTCCGACTGGAAGCACTCTTGCCTCAGGGCCTGGGGCGCCTTGCCGCCGCGCTGGAGGGCGCGCGCGATGCCATGCGGGCGCGCTGGCCCGATGCCGGGGCGCGGCGCAATGCACTTGATAGGGCGCTGGGCGAGGGCGGCAGGCTCGATCCGCTGCGCGAACATGGTGGCGGTGCGGTTACGCAATGGCTGGATCAGCCCGATCGGTCGGAGCCAACGGGCCTGATCGAACTGGCCATCGTCAGCGCCGATCCCGACGATCTGACGCTGCGGCAGGCCCGGCTGCTGGGCATGGCAGATGTGATTTATCACGATGATTCCATCTCGCCTGCGATTCTCGATCGTGCCCGCGCCGATGCCGCCCGTCGACCGCTGGCGCAGGCCACGGCGGCGCAGGACAGGCTTTCGATCGTGCTGAAATCAGCCTGAAACCCATAGAATTCCGGCGATTACAATCTTTTAATTTGGCGTTATTATACAAAGGATACCCATTCCTGTGCCTAGGATGATATCAAACAGTGAGAATCGCCCACGAGCGTTTGGGGGCGGGGAGTCACGAGGCGAGCGGGTTGTGAAATTTGCGTACCTAGATGAAGCGGGCATCGGCGGTGAGCCGTGGACTGTCGTTGTAGCGATAATGATCGACCCTGACCTTCAGTGGCTGGGGTTAAAATCATATCTCAGTGATGTCGCGAAGGCGCACCTTCTACCTGAGGATCAGCAAGAAGTGATCTTTTTCTACCTGAGGATCAGCAAGAAGTGATCTTTCACGCCAAAGACATTTGGCATGGAGCAAAGAGGTTTAGTCGTGAAAAGTATAATCGCAATGTCAGACAACAAATTCTGACCGAATTGTGTCGAATACCGAGGATTCAAGGGATTCCTGTGTTTCTAGGTATCGTTGACAACACTAAATATGCCGAAAACAATCCTGATAAAACTCCAAAGGAACGCGCTATTGAGGGGCATTGCTTGGCTTACTCGAACTGCGTTTGCCTTGTGGATTCCTTCATGAAGGAACATTGTCATGAGGACGAACTGGTAACTCTAGTTCTAGAAAATAACAATCAGGCCAAATCGGCTATTCGGAAGGTGCAGGATTACTTGGCGGACCCCGGATTAATCGACTTTTTAGGCAACCATGAAATGGTTCGGTTTCTAGCAATTTCGAAAGTGGTCGATGTGCCTCATTTCGTAGAGAAGGCGGACTCGCCGATTATGCAAATCGCGGATGCGTGTGCATTTGTATTCAGCCGTCATCTTGCCGGGAAGAGCGATGTTGATGATTTAGCGGCTGAGATCAGGCCGCAGCTAATACTACCTTTCCCTGAGGGTGGAGTGGGGCTGGGATGATCGTACCATCCGATCAAGCGCCTCGTCTGCCTCGGTGGGGTTTAGTTCGCCAGCGGCGATCAGCTTTTCCACCTCGGCGCGGAACCTGGTGCTCTGCTCGGCCTGCGTTTCCTTGTGCTTTTTCTTCGGCATTACGCCCTCGCAGAAGCTGTTTGGTAGGTAAGGCGCTTCCCGATCACACCCATAAGCAGGTTATCGGCGCGCTCGGTGTCCTCAATGCCGAGAGCAGAGCGGTTGTTATAGCGGAAGTCAAATTCCGCCAGATAACGGTGCAGATGCTGTTCGCCACAATGCTGATAGACGCCCTTCATGCCGCGCTTGAAGATCGAGAAATAGCCCTCCACGGTGTTGCTGTGGATGGTCGGGTTGGCCGGATCGACATACTGCCCGCGCTTGTGAGCGGTGCGGCTATGCCCTGCGAAGTAATACTTCACGTTGCTGTAGGCCCAATGCTCATCAGTCATAATGGTGGCTTCACGGGCCACGTTCTCCATCACCAGCGGCATGATAGTGCTGGTGCGGACGTCATTGATGACCATGGTGCGCGCCTTGCCGCTGTCGCGGTCAACCAGTGCCAGAACCTTCATCTTGTGATGGAAGGCGCGCTTGCGGGGCTTGCCTTTCAAATGGCCGATGAAAGTTTCGTCCACTTCAACGATGCCACCACCGCCACCGATGGGTTCAAGATCGCCAGCGCGCATCGCTTCACGAATACGGTGCGACATGAACCAAGCGGTTTTCAGGGTAACACCAAGAATGCGGTGAAGCTGGTTGCTGGAAATGCCCTTCTTGCTGCCAGCGATCAGATACATCGCCTGCAACCAGATATTCATGGGAACCTTGGAGCCTTCAAAGATGGTGCCGATCTTGACGGTAAAGGGCTTGCGGCACTCATAACACTTCCACAGGCCAGCGCGGGTGGTCTTGCCTTCCAGCTTGCCTGCACGCTCCACACCGCCGCAATGTGGGCAGACGGGGCCAGTAGGCCACAGGCGGGCTTCAACATACTCATATGCCTTTGCTTCATCATGGAAGTGCGGGGCAGAAAGACCAGACATTTCAGTGACTCCGTATTATGGATTCACCATACGTTCCGGAGGTGGGTATGTCAAGTATAATAACGCCTTTAATTTAACCCGAGCACGCCCCCCCGGCAGCATCTCCCCGAGGCGAAATTGCCTCACCAACCAGGGGAGACCTTTCCATGAAACTGCCTCAAATCGATTTGTCCCAGCTGCCTGACCTCGACACGCTGACCGGCCTGTTCGGCAGCGGCAACGCCGGCTTGCCGGGCACGGATGACCGCATCGTCATCATGATGACCTATCTTTACGAAACCTTCCCGGTTTCGGGCCTCATCTGAACAGGCGCATGAGCTGAGGAGACTGGCGATGCGGATTGATCCAGCGCTGTGGGCGATGCGGACCAATGACGAAGCGCAACGCCAGGCTCAGCACGCAATGGTCGAGGCAGCCGCCGCATGGCGCCAGCAATCGTGCTGGCGTGATGTCGCTGCCGGGATCAGGGTGTTCGGCGAAGGCGCAGGGCTTGCGCAATGTCCGGCGCTCGTCACCCTGTTTGCGCCAGACGGCGCAGGACAGAAGCTGGCGCGCGCCTTCGTCGAACATTTTCTTACAGTGCTGGCTCGCGAACCGCTGGCCCAGGTGCCTTCGCGCTATGCCGCCAATGGCTCGGTAATGACGCTGATGCTGGCGGCGAGCGGACGCGCCACGCTCTCGCTGGTGCTGTTCGACGGTGCGCGGCTGGCCGAACGTCCCGCTCCCCAGTCTGCCGGATTTGCCCAAGGGGAACGACGGGAACCGGTGATTGCCGGTTGCGGTGAAGGGCGGCTGGTGCATCAATCCGCCGGGACAATCGGCGAAAGCGCTCAGGAACTGATGCTGGCCCTGCTGGGGCGAATGAAGCGCGCCGATGCCGTGCCATTGATGGCCCGGATGAGCGGCGAGGGCGGCGAGAGCTTGCGCTGGCAGGCACTGCGCGAATGCCTTGCACTGGATAGTGGGGCGGGGTTCCGCGCATTATGCGCGATTGCAGCAGATCCGGGCGATGTGCTGGCGGCGCCAGCCGGGGCGTTGCGCGCGCAATTGCTTGAAGCCTATTCCGTGCTTGCCGGGATGCTGGAAGCGGAGGACATGCCATGCCCCGCATAATCGAAGGTGCGGACAGCGCCTGCTGCGAACTTGCCGAATGCGTTGCCGCGCTGGGCGAAACCGGGTTCGAGCCTGAGGATGAAGCCAGCCTTGCCATGCAGCCAGCTGGCTGCGGCGGCTGGGCAACAATCGCACATTTCTGGGTGACATCATGCTGAAGCGGCTGGCGGAGCGCCATCGCGAAGACCCGGAACAGAGCGCCTATGGCCCGCAGGTCATCATGCTCTCGCGCCCGTCGGGCGACTTCTTCCTGCGCGCCAATATCTGGCCTTCGCAAGACGAGCACATGTTTCGTGCCAGCGGCGGCGGAACCTTTGTGTATGGTGTGCCGCACGATCACAATTTCGATTTTCTGACCGTCGGCTATTTCGGACCCGGCTACTGGAGCGACTATTACGAGTTCGATTACGAGCGACTGCATGGCTGGACCGGCGAGAAGGCCGAACTGCGGTTTGTGGAGCGCAGCCGCCTCGAACCCGGCAAGCTGATGCATTACCGCGCGCATCGCGACGTGCACAGCCAGCTCCCCCCCGATGCGCTGTCAGTCTCGCTTAACATCATGCACATGCGCCCCAGCCAGGCCTGGTTCGATCAATATCGGTTCGACACGGAGAAGGACGAGGTCAGCGCGATTCTCAATCACGGGGCCAGTGAAATCTTCCTGCGGATCGCGGTCGCGCTGGGCGGAGAGGAGGCGCTGGACCTGGCTGAACGTTTCGGCGGCCATCACCCCAGCGACCGGATGCGTCTGGTTGCATGGGATGCACAGGCAGCCGCGCTTTGCGATCCGGCCGCGCGCGATGCCCTGTGGCGCCGGGCCGAAGCGTCTGGCAACCGGATGGTGGCGATGGAGGCGCGGGCGCGCCGCGCCGCCTTGCAGACCGCCTGAGTTCGGGCAGTCAGGCCGCCGATCCGGCCAGCGCGTCAATCGCGCCCTGCAGGATCACAGCCGCTGCAGCCGAATCGATCCGTTCGGCCCGCTTGGCGCGGCTCATGTCCTGTTCGATCAGCCCCCGTTCCGCGCTGGCGGTGGACCAGCGTTCGTCCCACAGCAGGATCGGCAGGCCCAGCACCGACAGGTTGCGGGCAAAGGCTCGGGCCGCCTGCGCGCGCGGGCCTTTGCTGCCATCCATGTTGAGCGGCAGGCCAATGACGATGCCCGCCACGCCGCGTTCTGCAATCAGCAGTTCGAGCGCCGTCTTGTCGCGGGCGAATTTTCCGCGCGGCAGGGTCTTGCCGGGCGAGGCAAAATGCCAGCCGCTGTCACAAAAGGCGGTTCCGATCGTTTTCGTGCCGTGATCGAGACCAAGCAGCACGCCGCCCTGGGGTAGCGCATCGCGAAATTCCGCGGCGACTGTGGTGATCAATGCCCGCCCGCCCATGCGTTTACCCGGCGGATCGTATCCAGGCGCAGATTCTCCCAGAACAGGGGGATGTCGTAGACGTGGTAATTGTTGCCGGGGAAGACGAGATTGCCCATCTCGGGCGGCTGACCGATCAGCAGCAGTCCGCGCGAATCGCATCTTGCCGGCACCATCGCGGGGCGCAATGTCCCGCTCTTCATCAGCAGATCGGGCACCAGTGTGCCGCGATTCAGCCCGGCGTCAGCAGTACCACCGGTGGTTCCGGTCAACGGATTGAAGCACAGGATCGCCTCCTCGCCGCGCGGCTTGCCATCGAAACCCGAAGTTTCGCTGAATTTGGCCAACGCCAGGCCAGGGTCGGCAGGTTCGGCAAAGCTCATCCAGCTGGCGATGCAGCCGCTCTGATCCGGCTGTGCGCAGGGTTGCAGGCCAAGTTCGGGCAGATCGTGCGACAGTGAAACCGGCCAGCCGACAGCATACGCCGCCGCGATGCGCCCCGCCTCTGGCGTTCCTTTCACATGTTCGCGCAGCAGGCGCAGCAGGTGCAGCGCGCCCTGACTGTGCCCGGCAAGGACGATCGGCGTGTCCCGGTCAATGCTTGAAAGGAAGAAGGCAAAGGCCTGCTCGACGTCAGCATAGGCGGCATCAAGGGCCTTGTCGCCATCCGGCGTGTCAGTCAGGAACGCCCCGAACGCTGCCTGACGATAGCGCGGCACCCAGATTTCGCGGGCGGCGTTGAACGGGCTGGCAGTGAGATGAATGAGATTGTGCGCCCGGTCCTGCGATTCCACATCGTCGAGCGGTGCGTTCCAGTGGCTGGTTGCCAGATAGCTGGTCGGGTGAATGTAAAACACCGCAAAGGCAGGCGGGGGTGCAGGCGCGGGATCGGACGGGGTGGGCAGTCCGGCGCGATCCTGTTCCGCCATCGCCGGTTGCCAGCGCGCCGGATCGCCGGTGCCGAGCCCGGGGCGGGAAAACCACATCGCCGGGTCGTTATAGGCATTGTCATCGAGCGGTTGCTGCTGTTCGAAAACGCTGCGTGGAACGAAGGCAAACCGGGTCAGTTCATTCGACCAGATGCGCAATACGAACAGGCCTGCGATCACCAGAATGACGGCGATGGCGACGAGGTAGAGGAATTTGCGGGCCATGCGCGATCCTTATCCGGTGGTGCCGGCCGGCGCGGCGAGGGGCGGGCGCAGGCTCGTCCATGCGCGGCCCTGACGCAGCGATCTGAACCAGGTCAAGGGGTTCAGTGTTTCTTCTCCATCCAAAGAAAAAGTGATGAATTCCGCGCGTCCGCCCACATTTTCCAGCGGAACCGGGCCGCCTAGGCCACGTTCGAATGTTTCCGCCCGGCTGTCTGCAGAATGATCGCGATTGTCGCCCATCAGAAAGACGTGATCTGCCGGAACTTCGATCTCGGCCATATTGTCCAGCCGCTGGCGCATGTGATCGATCACCAGATAGGTCGCGCCATTGGGCAGCGTTTCGCGCAGCACGGGCAGTTCGCACACCGCCTTGCCAGATGGCTTGCGCTTCCTGAGGCCGGGATAATCCTGGTCGGAACAGGGCGAATTGGGGTCGACCGGCAGTTCGATCGCCGGTTCTACGGCCTGGGGCACGGGCTTGCCATTGAGGATGATCTGCCCGTTCACCACCGCGATGCGATCGCCCGGCAGGGCCACCACGCGCTTGATATAATCCTCGTCCCGGTCAGGCGGCACGGCAATCACGATGTCGCCATATTCGGGCGTTGCCCCGAACAGGCGCTGGCTGAAGCGCGGCAGCACATGGAAGGAGGCCGAAACCCATGACCAGCCATAGGGATATTTGCTGACCACCAGCCGGTCACCGACCTGCAGCGAGGGCATCATCGATTGCGACGGGATATAAAATGGCTTGGCGATCAGGCTGTGGAAGGCAAGCACCGCCAGCAGCATCAGGGCCAGCCCGCGCAATTCGCTTATTAGGTTGATGGGTTCTCTGTCCCGCGCCGGCGCTTCGCGCTGTTCCTGCAATTCGGTCATGCGATGCGCGTCTCGATCACGACGAAGGCTTGCGCCCATGGGTGATCGTCCGTGAGCGTGAGGTGAATGACGGCTTCGTGTCCGTCAGGCGTCAGCAGGGCAAGGCGCTGCGCGGCGCCACCCGTCAGCGCCAGCGTGGGCGCGCCCGAGGGTGCGTTGACGACGCCGATATCCTTCATGAACACACCGTGCCTGAATCCCGTTCCGACCGCCTTGGAAAAAGCCTCCTTGGCGGCGAAGCGTTTCGCATAGGTTCCGGCGCGCGTATAGGGGCGCCGCGCTGCCTTTGCCCGTTCCAGTTCGGTGAAGACGCGCAGCTCAAAACGCTCGCCGAACCGGTCCAGCGATGACTGGATGCGTTCGATGTTGCACAAGTCCGATCCCATGCCGATAATCATCGTGCGTGATCCATCAATGAGCGCATCCGCCTGACCGATTCTTCCAGCCCCACGAAAACCGCTTCGCCGACCAGATAATGGCCGATGTTGAGTTCGGCCAGTTGCGGGATCGCGGCGATCGGCTGGACATTGTCATAAGTCAGCCCGTGCCCGGCGTGCGGTTCGATCCCGTTTCTGGCGGCCAGCGCGGCCATATCGGCGACGCGTTTCAGTTCGGCTGCGCGCTGTGCGACATCGGCATGCGCATATTCGCCGGTGTGAAATTCCACCACAGGCGCGCCCAGTTGCATGGCCGCTTCCACCTGACGGGGGTCGGGGGCGATAAACAGGCTGACACGGATTCCGGCATCGCCCAGCCTCGCCACGATCGGGGCCAGCTGATTGTGCAGCCCGGCTGCATCCAGACCGCCTTCAGTGGTACGTTCTTCGCGCTTTTCAGGGACGATGCAGGCGGCATGCGGGCGATGGCGCAGCGCAATGGCCAGCATTTCTTCAGTCGCGGCCATTTCCAAGTTGAGCGGCAGGTCAGTCGCCGCCTGAATCCGGGCCAGATCGTCGTCGCGGATATGGCGCCGGTCCTCGCGAAGATGAGCGGTGATGCCGTCCCCGCCCGAGGCTTCGACGATCTGCGCCGCGCGGACCGGATCAGGATGGTCTCCGCCGCGGGCATTGCGAATCGTGGCGACATGATCGATGTTAACGCCAAGACGCAGACGGTGCGGTCGTAAAAGGTCAGTCAAGCGTCACGCCCTCACGGTCTGGCACGGCTTCCGGGCTTCGTTACCGGTACGGCGGAAAGTTCGGCAGGAACTTCACCGTCAGCATAGGTCGGAAAGCTGATGGTCACGAGCGGATAGAATGGAACCGGAAATTCGACTGATCCGCCCGAACGATCCACGAGTGAGGCCATAGCGATCACTTCGCCGCCCGCCGCCTCGATCGCGGCGATCGCCTCGCGCGACGACAGGCCAGTGGTCACCACATCCTCGACCATCAGGACTTTTTCGCCGGGTTCGACGCTGAAACCGCGTCGCAATTCGAAGGTTCCGTCGGGCCGTTCGAGGAAGACCGCATCCCTGCCCAGGGCGCGTCCCATCTCGTGACCAAAGATGATTCCACCCATGGCGGGCGAGACGACCTTTTCGATCTGCTGCTTCAGATCGCGAGGCAAATTTGCCGCCAGGGACATGGCCAGGCGCCCCGCGCGATCCGGATTCATCAACACCCGCGCGCATTGCAGGTAATGCGCGCTGTGCCGGCCGGAAGAGAGCAGAAAATGCCCTTCAAGCAGTGCGGAACTGGCGCGGAACTCCGAGAGAACCTCGTCTTCGTTCATGATTTTTTCTCGTTAACCTCGCTGGAATTGGTCGCTTCGCCTGCGGGCACAGGCCCAAAGCTGTCAAAAATATCCCTAGAAGCGCTTGAGGCATGGGGCAAGCGCGCGTATAGGGCGGCCCAATCGCGCCTCTCAGGGGGTAATTGTGGTCTTTCGAGACCTGATAATGAAGAGCGGAAAGCGTCAGAGAACATGAAATTTGGCGATCGTGCCCTTAAGCGGGCGATGACCTTGAAAAATATCCTGCTTTCCATCGCCCTGGTGGCTCCGCCGCAAGCCTTGATGGCGCAGGACGCCGCTGCCGGTGCGCCCCCGGTTGACGCGGCTGCGACCGCCGCCCCGGTTGCTGCTGCCGCCCCGGCATGGACCCCGATGATGCCGACGCCGGGCAAGGGTATGCCGGTCGATCAGGGCATCACCTTCCAGACCCAGTATTCCCCGCTCGGCGAATATGCACAGTGGATGCACGATGGCGTGCTCATGCCGATCATCACGATCATCAGCCTGTTCGTGCTGTTCCTCCTCATCTGGGTGATGGCGCGTTACAACAGCAGGGCCAACCCGGCCGCCTCGACGAACAGCCACAACACGCTGATCGAGGTGGTGTGGACGCTGGTGCCAGTGCTGATCCTGGTTGGCGTTGCCGTTCCTTCGATCGATCTTCTGGCCAAGCAGTTCAAACCTGCTCCGGCTGATGCGCTGACCGTGAAGGTGACCGGCAACCAGTGGTTCTGGTCCTACGCCTATCCTGATAATGGCGACGTCGAATATGACTCCAAGATGCTGAACGAGCCCGGCGGGCCGGTGATCAACGCGGGTGTGCGCGAAGTCGGCTCGCTGCCGACTGACGGTCCGGGCAAGCTTGAAGTGGACAATCGCCTGATCCTGCCGGTGGGTGAACCCATCCGCATGCAGATTACGGCGTCTGACGTCATTCACTCCTTCGCCATCCCCTCACTCTGGTTCAAGCTGGACGCAGTACCGGGCCGACTGAATGAAAAGGTACTCTTCATCGAAGAGCCGGGCGTCTACTATGGTCAGTGTTCGGAACTGTGCGGTGTGAAGCACGGCTATATGCCGATCGCGATCGAGGCGCTGCCGCGCGAGAAGTTCAATCAGTGGCTCGTTGCCCAGGGCGGCGCCGTTGGCGGAAAGCAGGAGGCTCAAGCCGCACCGGCGCCCGCTGCTGCCCCGGTCGAAGCCGCGCCGAGCGCAGAAGCAACCGGGCCTGCCGCCTGATAAAGTGATCAAGAGATAAGGTTACGCTGACTATGGCTACTACCGCCGATTCGTTCCAGGCTCATGCCGAACCCCACGACCAGGAGCACTATCATGATCACAAGCCGGCCTTTTTCGCGCGCTGGTTCATGTCGACCAATCACAAGGACATCGGCACGATGTACCTTATCTTCGCGATCTTCGCGGGGGTTATTGGCGGCGCGATCTCGGGCATCATGCGGCTTGAGCTAGCCGAACCGGGCATTCAGTATCTGCAGTGGTGGGCCAATTTCCTGGGCGGCAAGGAAGCCAACTTCGACGAAGCGTTGCACCTCTGGAATGTGCTGATCACCGCTCATGGTCTGATCATGGTGTTCTTCCTGGTCATGCCGGCCCTGATCGGCGGGTTCGGCAACTGGTTCGTGCCGCTGATGATCGGTGCGCCAGACATGGCGTTCCCGCGCATGAACAACATCAGCTTCTGGCTGACCGTTGCGGGCTTCATCAGCCTCATGGCATCCTCGCTTGTGCCTGGTGGCACGGGACAGGGCGCGGGCGTGGGCTGGACGGTCTATGCGCCGCTTTCGACTTATGGCTCGCAAGGCCCGGCGATGGATTTCGCGATCTTCTCGCTGCACCTGGCCGGTGCCGGATCGATCCTTGGTGCGATCAATTTCATCACGACCATTTTCAACATGCGCGCACCGGGCATGACCTTGCATAAAATGCCGCTGTTCGTCTGGTCGGTGCTGGTCACCGCCTTCCTGCTGCTGCTGGCGCTGCCGGTGCTGGCGGCCGCGATTACCATGCTGCTGACTGACCGCAATTTCGGCACGACCTTCTTCGATCCGGCCGGCGGCGGCGACCCGGTCCTTTACCAGCACCTGTTCTGGTTCTTTGGACACCCCGAAGTGTACATCATGATCCTGCCTGCCTTCGGCATCATCAGTCAGATCATTGCCACTTTCTCGAAAAAGCCGGTGTTCGGCTATCTCGGCATGGCTTACGCCATGGTGGCGATTGGCGTGGTCGGGTTCATCGTGTGGGCTCACCACATGTACACGACCGGCCTCAGCGTCGACACGAAGATGTATTTCACCGCCGCGACGATGGTGATCGCCGTGCCGACCGGCGTGAAGATATTCAGCTGGATTGCCACCATGTGGGGCGGCAGCCTTGAGTTCAAATCGCCGATGGTTTGGGCGATCGGCTTCATCTTCCTGTTCACTGTCGGCGGCGTGACCGGCGTGGTGCTGGCCAATGGCGGCGTGGACGACAATCTGCACGACACCTATTATGTCGTCGCGCACTTCCACTATGTGCTCTCGCTCGGTGCTGTCACGGCGCTGTTCGCGGGCTTCTATTACTGGTTCCCGAAGATGTCGGGCCGTATGCACTCCGAATTCCTGAGCCACCTGCAGTTCTGGGTGTTCTTCGTCGGGGTGAACCTGATCTTCTTCCCGATGCATTTCCTCGGGCTTCAGGGCATGCCGCGTCGCTATCCGGATTATACCGCCGCTTATGCGCACTGGAACGAAGTGGCGACCTTCGGTTACAAGGTCATGGCCGTCTCGGTGGGCCTCTTCTTCCTGAACGTCATCTATGCGTTCACGATGGGCCGCAAGGCAGAAGGCAATTACTGGAGTGAAGGTGCGACGACGCTGGAATGGACGCTTTCCAGCCCGCCGCCGTTCCACCAGTATGAAACCCTGCCGGTGATCGAGGACAAGGGCCATCATTGAGTTCTGCCGGTCCGGGATGCGGACCGGCGGCGAGAAATCAGGCGGGGGCTGGCCGGTGCCGGCCCCCGTTTTGGCTTGCAGCGACAAGGCCGACTGACACGATGAACAGCACTGCTCCTGCCATTGCCCTGCCTGCGGACTGGCGCGACTTCCTCGCGTTGACCAAGCCGCGGGTGATGAGCCTGGTGATCTTTACCGGCCTGTGTGGCATGCTGGCCGCGCCGGGACATATCCACCCCGTGCTCGGCTTCACGGCGATCCTGTGCATCGCGATTGGCGCAGGCGGCGCGGCGGCGTTGAACCAGTGGTGGGAGTCCGATCTCGATGCGGGCATGCGGCGCACCGCTGACCGGCCCTTGCCGGCCGGGCGCATGGACCGGGAAACTGCGCGCGATTTCGGCGTCGGCCTGTCAGCGGCATCCGTGCTGGTCATGGGGCTGGCAATCGGCTTGCTGGCAGGGCTGATTCTTGCCATATCGATTGTCTATTATGCGGTGGTCTATACGATCTGGCTCAAGCCGCGCACGCCGCAGAACATCGTGATCGGCGGGGGCGCTGGTGCATTCCCGCCGATGATCGGATGGATCGCCGTGACCGGGGACATCACCCTGATGCCGGTGCTGCTGTTCGCCATCATATTCATCTGGACCCCGCCGCACTTCTGGGCGCTCGCCCTTTTTGTGCAGAGCGATTACGCCAAGGTCGGCATCCCCATGTTGCCGGTGGTCGCCGGAGAGAAGGCAACCCGCCGCCAGATTCTGCTCTATTCGCTTGCACTGCTGCCGATTGCTGCTGCGCCATGGCTGGTCGGCGGAACCGGTATCGTTTACGGCATGGCTGCGCTGGCGCTTTCCGGCCTGTTCCTGGGGTTTGCGCTGCCGGTCGCATTTCGCACCCGCACTGGCGAGGATGATCCCATGCGTCCGGAAAAGCGGCTATTTGGCTACAGTGTGCTATACCTTTTCGCGCTCTTTGCAGCACTGGTTGCGGATCGCGCGATTTGGGGGCAGGAGTTTGTCCGATGAACAAGCAATTCGAACCCGATGAGGAATATCTGCGACGCCAGCGCACCCGCAATATTGTCCTGGCGTTGATTCTGGCCGGATTCGCGATCCTGTTTTTCGCGATCACTCTGGTGCGGATCAAGGAAGGCGGATGACCCGGAACGCGCGCACCGCAGTTTCGGTCGGCATGCTGGCGGTGGGCATGCTGGCGCTGGGCTATGCCTCGGTGCCGCTCTATCGCATATTCTGTCAGGTGACCGGCTTCAACGGCACCACGCAGCGCGTGGACGAGGCGCAGGCGGCCACTGTTATTCCGACCAGCAAGCAGATTTCAATCCGTTTCGATGGCAATGTCGATCCCGATCTGCCCTGGAATTTCCGCCCTGAGCAGACGACGGACCGGGTGACCATTGGTGCCCGTGACATGGCCGTTTTCCTGGCGAAGAACACGTCTGACGAGCCGGTGACTGGCGTGGCCAGTTTCAATGTCGAGCCCGAATATACGGGCAAATATTTCAACAAGATCCAGTGTTTCTGTTTCAGCGAGCAGACCCTGCAACCGGGCGAGGAAGTGCGCATGCCGGTGTTGTACTATGTCGATCCCGAACTGCTGAAGGACGACGATGCGAAGGCCGTGGAGCAGATCACGCTCAGCTATACTTTTCATCGCAAGGTGGAAGAAGGCAGCTAGGCTCTGGACCGCAGCGTTTGAGGGCGATATTGGGCGCTGGAAACCGGATTGCGCCGTAGATTGAGAGAGCAAGATTCATGGCTGGCACAAAGAACCACGATTATCACATTCTGCCGACTGATCCCTGGCCCCTGATCGGCGCCATGTCGGCGGTGACCATGACCAGCGGCGGCGTCGTTGCCATGCATCCCGATGCGTTCGGTTCGTTCGGGCCGATGGGCAAGTATATGTTCCTGCTGGGCGCGCTGGGTCTGGTTCTGACCTTCTTCAGCTGGTTTTCGAATATCGTGCGCGAAGCGCATGCCGGCGATCACACGCCGGTCGTGCAGCTTCACCTGCGTTATGGCATGATCCTGTTCATCGCTTCGGAAGTGATGTTCTTCGTCGGCTGGTTTTGGAGCTGGTTCGATTTCTCGCTGTTCCCCTCGCAACTGGCCGAGGTGGTCGGCGGGCAATTCCCGCCCAAGGGGATTGAAGCGGTGATGGACCCGTTCGACCTGCCGCTGCTGAACACGCTGATCCTGCTCTGTTCGGGCACCACCGTTACCTGGGCGCATCACAGCCTGATTCACGGCGATCGCGAAGGCTTGAAGAAGGGCCTGTGGCTGACCATCGCGCTGGGCATCCTGTTCAGCTGCATCCAGGCCTATGAATATGCGCATGCGCCGTTTGCCTTCGGCGGCAACACATACGGTTCAGCCTTTTACATGGCCACCGGCTTCCACGGCGCGCATGTGCTGATCGGCACGATCTTCCTGATCGTCTGCCTCATCCGCGCTTACAAGGGACACTTCACCCCACGCCAGCATTTCGGCTTCGAAGCGGCGGCGTGGTACTGGCACTTCGTGGACGTGGTGTGGCTGTTCCTGTTCGTGGTCGTCTATATCTGGGGCGGCTGGGGCGCTCCGATCCACTGATGCCTTCCGGCAATCCGGACACCAAAGGGCAGCCTTCGCTGGTCGAGGCTGCCCTTTTCGGTTTGTGCCCGCGTTGCGGCGCGCGCACGCTGTTTGACGGGATTGCCCGGTTTGCGCCGCGTTGCCGGGCCTGCGCCCTGGATTATTCCACTTTCAACGTGGGCGATGGCCCGGCCGCTTTCCTTACGCTGATCGTGGGCGGGCTGATCGCGGTGCTGGCAATCTGGCTGCAACTGGCGGTGGAACCGCCGTTCTGGCTGCATGTCCTGCTATGGGTACCGCTGGCGACGTTGATGGTTATCGGCGGGCTGCGCGCGGCCAAGGCGGCGCTGTTGCATGCCGAATATTCCCGCGACGCGCGCGAGGCGGGAAGCGGCGATTTATGAGCCGGCGCGTTCCCGTTCTGCCCACGGCCTTCGTGCTGGCCGCTGTTACTGTCATGGTGGCGCTGGGTGTCTGGCAGATGTTCTGGCGAGCGGAATGGAAAGACCGCCTGATCGCGCGTTACGATTCTGCGCTGCGACAGGATCAGGAAATAGCCTTCCCGTCTGTCGGGCAGGACACGGCGGGGGCGCTTTATCGACGCAGCCGCGTGAATTGCGCGCGGGTTGTCAGCCTTGATGCAATCGCCGGGCGTAGCGCAGACGGACAGGCTGGCTGGGCGCAGACTGCATTGTGCGGAACGGGATCGCAAGAAGTCGAGATTGCGCTGGGCTGGTCCCGCGATCCCGCACCCGCGCCTTGGAAAGGTGGCGAAGTGACCGGCATGATCGCCCCGGCTGCGCAGGGCATCCGACTGGTCGCGGACCCACCGCAGGCGGGCCTGCGCGCGCTCGTCCGGCCTGATCCGCATGAGTTGCCCAATAACCACCGAGCCTATGGCTATCAGTGGTTCTTTTTCGCCGCGACTGCGCTGGTGATCTATGTTCTGGCGCTGCGGAAGCGCCTTGCCGGATCGGGCGCTCCCGGCTAACCGCGCGTTCCATGGAATATGTCAGCACACGCGGCAGTGCGCCCGCGCTTGATTTCGAAGGTGTCACTCTCGCTGGTCTGGCCAGCGACGGCGGGCTGTATGTGCCGCGCCACTGGCCGCGCTTTTCCGCTGAAGAGATCGCGGCCATGGCGGGCTTGCCTTATGCGCAGCTTGCCCAGAAGGTGATGCAGCCCTTCGTGGGCGACTGCCTGAGCGAGCAGCGTCTGCTGGAACTGTGCGAGGCTGCTTATGGCCGCTTCGCGCACCGCGCGGTGACACCGCTGGTCCAACTCGATCAACAGCACTGGCTGCTGGAGCTGTTCCATGGCCCCACGCTGGCATTCAAGGACGTGGCGCTGCAATTGCTTGGCCTGCTGTTCGAGGAATTTCTGTCACGTCGCGATCAGCATCTGACCATTGTCGGGGCGACATCAGGCGATACCGGATCAGCGGCGATTGATGCGGTCGCCGGTCGTGAGCGGATCGACATCTTCATGCTGCATCCCCATGGCAGGGTCAGCGATGTGCAGCGCCGCCAGATGACGACGATGCTGGCGTCCAATGTCCACAACATCGCCATCGCAGGCACGTTTGACGATGCGCAGGCGATGGTGAAGCGGGTGTTCAATGATCCGCAGATGACCAGTCGCTTTGCCATCGGCGCGGTCAATTCGATCAACTGGGCGCGCCTGATGGCGCAGGTCGTATATTATTTCGCGGTTGGCGTGCAGATGGGCGCACCGCAGCGCAAGATCGCCTTCAGCGTGCCAACAGGCAATTTCGGTGATGTCTTCGCCGGCTATGTCGCGGCGCAAATGGGCCTGCCAGTTGAACGGCTGATCGTGGCAACTAACGTCAACGACATTCTTCACCGCGCGCTGAGTGATGGCGACTATTCGCAAGGTACCGTCACCCCCACCGCGGCGCCGAGCATGGATATTCAGGTCAGTTCCAATTTCGAACGTCTGCTGTTCGATGTCGGCGGGCGCGACGGCGCGGCGCTGGCCGAACAGATGCGTGGCTTCGAGGCGAGCAAGGCGATGCGCCTGACCAATGCCCAGCGCGAAGGCGCGGCGGCGCTGTTCACCAGCGCGCGGGCAGATGCCGACGAGATGAGCGGCGCGATTCGCTGGGCTTATGAGGAATGCGGCGAGGTGATCGATCCGCACACCGCCATCGGCCTGCACGTCGCACGCACGGCGGGGATCGATCCCGCCGTTCCGGTCGTCACCCTGGCGACCGCGCATCCGGCCAAGTTTCGCGATGCGGTGGAGCGGGCCTGCGGCTTGCGGCCAGCGCTTCCCGCGCGTCTGGGTGACTTGTTCGAACGCGAAGAACGCTTTTGCGAACTGCCCGGCGATTACGCGGCGGTCGCGGCCTATGTGGCCGAGCACGCCACGCCGAAAGGCTGACAGGCCATGGCTCAGCTTTCCCTGCAGCCAGTTCTGCTCGCCGGGGAAGGCTGGGCGGATTACGGGCTGCTGGACAGTGGCGACGGGCGCAAGCTGGAGCGTTACGGCCCTTATCGCTTCATCCGTCCCGAACCGCAGGCGATGTGGGGCCCGTACCTTGCTAAGTGGGACGCCGATGGCGAATTCGTGCCCGGATCGGATGAAGATGGCGGCGGACGCTGGCAGTTCAACCGTCAGGTTCCGCGCGATGGCTGGCCGCTGGCCTGGAACGAAGTTCGGTTCACCGCACAATGCACACCGTTTCGTCACCTCGGTTTTTTTCCCGACATGGCCCCGGTGTGGCGATGGATGGGTGAACGCCTGGCTGGACGCGAACAGCCATCGACGCTCAACCTGTTTGGCTACACCGGGGTCGGCACGCTGGCGCTGAGCGCGTTTGGCCCGGTTACTCATGTTGATGCCTCCAAGAAATCGGTGGCGCAGGCGCGCGACAATGCCGCCCTGTCCGGAATGAACGATCGCCCGATCCGCTGGCTGGTCGATGATGCGGCGAAATTTGCCGCGCGCGAGGTGCGGCGCGAAAAACGCTATGACGGGATTATTCTCGATCCGCCCAAATTCGGGCGCGGCCCCAATGGCGAGATCTGGCGGCTGGAAGAAGGATTGCCGGGCCTGATTGCGGACTGTCGCAGGCTGCTGGACGAACAGAGCCGATTCCTGTTCCTCACCGTCTATGCGGTTCGGATGAGTTCGCTGGCGCTGGCCGGTCTGCTTGACGAAGCCTTGGCAGGATTGCCGGGGATGATCGAGCATGGCGATCTGTGCGTGCATGAGGATGGTGAGCGCGCACGGACGTTGCCCACCGCGATCTTCGCGCGCTGGTCCAATCCGGGCTAAGGCGGCGCATGGCCGATTCGCTGATCCTTGAAGTCGCCGATTACGAACAGGACGTTCTGACCGGCATCTATTCCGAAGAAACCGGAAAGCCGCAGCCCCTGCGCATCACCGTTCAGGCGCAGCTGAAGGTTGCGCCGCATTATGCGCCGGATACGCCCCTGGCGGCGAGCAAGAACTACATGGACCTGAAGTTCGCCGCCGGACAGGCCCTGCCGCCTGGCGTGCATTTCAAGCTGATCGAGGCGGTGGCCGATCATATTTGCGAAACGCTGTTCACGCAGGACGACCGGGTCGAAACGGTGACGGTGAAGATTGTCAAGCTGGCCATTGCCGAAGGCAATGAAAAGATCGGAATCACCCTGCATCGGGAGCGGCGCTGACGCCGTGCATGCGGTGATCCGAATCGAGGCCTTGCCCGCCGCACCGCTGGCCGCAGCAGCCCGGTTCTATGCAAGTGACCTGCCAGCTATCGAAGGGACGTTTGCCGCCGCGCCCGCTTCGCTGGTTATCGTCTTCCCGCCACTCCATCTGGGACACCGTGGCTGGATCCGCGAGGTGGTTGCCACACTGGCAAGGGCGCACGCCCCGGTGCGTGTCAATGGAGTGCTCGCTGGCCTCGCTGCCACGACGCCAGCAATCATCGCCTGGCTTGAGACTGCGCCTGGCGTAACTGGCCAGCTGTTCGTGGCGGATGGCCAATCCGGCGAATCTGCGTCATGATCAGGCCCATGCATTCATCCGCACCCTTGCCCGCACCCTTGCCCGCACCCTTGGTTGACAGTTTCCAGCGGCAGATCACCTATTTGCGCCTCTCGGTGACAGACCGGTGCGATCTGCGCTGCACCTATTGCATGCCGGAACGAATGCAGTTCCTGCCCAAGGCCGATATGCTCAGCCTGGAGGAACTGCACCGGCTTGCGCTGGGATTTATCGCGCGCGGGGTGCGCAAGATCCGCCTGACCGGCGGGGAACCGCTGGTCAGGCGCGACATGATCGACCTGGTACGTGCGCTCGGCCGGGAGCTGGGTAATGGCCTCGACGAACTGACGCTGACCACCAATGGCACTTTGCTGGCTGCTCATGCGGTCGCGCTTTATGATGCAGGGGTGCGGCGAGTGAATGTTTCGCTCGACACGCGCGATCCCGAACTGTTCGAGCAACTCGCCCGGCGCAACCGTCTGGCCGATGTGCTGGTGGGGATTGCGGCGGCGCGCGAAGCGGGCCTCAGGGTCAAGCTGAACACGGTCGCCCTGAAAGGCCGCAATGAGGCGGAGATACCGGATCTGGTCGCGCGGGCGCATGAACAGGGGATGGAGATGACCCTGATCGAGGTCATGCCGCTTGGCCAGACGGATGAAGACCGGATCGATCATTACCTGCCGTTGACTGAGGTCCGCGAACGGCTGGAAGCGCGCTGGACCCTCACTGATATCGCGCATCGCAGCGGTGGGCCCGCGCGCTATGTCGATATCGCGGAAACCGGCGGGAGGCTGGGCTTCATCACCCCGCTTACCGGCAATTTCTGCGATGGCTGCAACCGGGTGCGGGTGACCGCAACGGGGCAGCTCTATGCCTGCCTTGGCGGGGCCCAACAGGTAGACCTGCGCGCCGCGCTGCGTTCTGCCGCGCCAGAACGGGCGCTTGACGAGGGGCTGGACATGGCCATGCGGATCAAGCCGGAGCGGCACCATTTCCGGGTCGATACTCGCGGTGCCGCGCCTGCGCAGCCGCGCCATATGTCCGTTACGGGCGGCTGAGCGATGCCGGTGCGGCTGGTTTTCCTGGGCAAGCTGGCGGACCTTGCGGGCGGCGGAGAGCGCGAACTGGATGCGGTGCCGGACTGGGGGGCGTTGCTGACGATGCTGGAGCCCGAACTGGCTGACGAAGTGGCGTGTGAACGTGTGCGCGTGGCGGTCAATGGCACCTTGGTTGCTGACAAGCGCACGCTCAGCCTCGCCGATGGGGATGAGCTGGCGTTCCTTCCCCCGGTCAGCGGAGGCTGACGGGGTGCGCGTGATTCGCGTCGTCGATCGGCCGTTCGATCCGGGTGAGGAGATCGAGCATTTCGCCAGGGCGCTGGATGATGTGGGCGCGCTTGCAAGTTTCGTCGGCAAGGTACGCGGCGGCGGCGCGGTGTGTCAGCTTGAATTGTCGCATTACGCGCCGCTCACGCTGAAAGGCATGGCGGCGCTCGCGGATGAGGCGTTCGAACGGTTCGATCTGCGCGGATTGCTGATGGTACACAGGGTCGGGGCCATGAAGCCAGGAGAACCGATCGTTGCCGTATCAGCAGGGGCAAGGCATCGCCGCGGCGCGCTGCTTGCCGTCGACTTCTGCATGGACCACCTCAAAAGCGATGCCTGGTTCTGGAAGCGCGAGTTGCGGGGCGAACAATGGCACTGGATCGAGCCACGGCCCGAAGATCATGCTGATCGGCTGCGCTGGGCGGAAAAATCGTAAATTTGATTACCGTCAAAGCGGATTGCGATTCGCCAAGCTACATCCTCAGACATCGACGGGGCAGCGCTTCGAAGCGGGAACGGGGCCAATCTTCTCTTCCGCAGTTGATCGCCGCCTCTGCCGTCTCCGGGTGCCGGTGCGATATCCGGTGATCGGGAGTTTTAGAGTTCTCTCCCAACTGGCGCGGGGCGGCGTATGCTTCCCGCGCCATTTTTTTTGATTTTCGCTTACTGTCCCAGCAGCCCCAACAGTTCCGCGATCTGGGCGTTTTCCGCCAGCACCATCGTTTCCACCTCCTGCTGCACCGCGCCGATCGCTTCACGCGCGCCGCCTTCCAGTTGAGCGGCGATATAGAGCCGGTCAAGTTCGGCCAGGGCAGCCATGGTGCGGCCGCGCTGCGATTCCAGGCCGGAAATGGCGGTTTGTGCGGCAAACCAGCCGTCACTGCCCATTGCGTAGCCTGCGTTACCTTCGACCGTGGTGCGGATTTGGGGCAGGGCGGCAAGGAATTCGCCATGCGCCGCCGCCGCCGCATTGCGCAGGCTTTGCAGGTTCTGGTTCAGCTGTGCATCGGGCTGAACCGTGGCCGGGGCCGCCGCATCGGGGGAAACCGGCTGCAAGTTGCCGTAATATCGTTCTGCGTCCCGTTTCGCGAGCGAGGGGTAACGATCCCCAGTGGTGGTGCAGGCGCCAAGCACCAACGCGAGTGCGAATGACAGGGCGCCGCGCGCCTTCGATGTGCAGAACAAGGTCATGAGCGGCCCATAGCATGTGCGACGGGGGTTTCCACTCGCAACACCATCAATATGGGACTCTTGCGTTGACACGAAGCACACATTTCCCTAACGGCACCCATCTTTCCGGGGCCCTGCTGCAAGGTTGGGCGTCCGGCGCGCCGCCCGCGTGAAAATGCAAGGCGGGGTGGCACAGCAGATTGAATGGATAAGGACACCATGTTCGCAGTAGTGCGCACGGGCGGCAAGCAGTATCGGGTTGCCGCCGGAGACAAGATCGCGGTTGAAAAGCTGGCTGGCGAAGCTGGCGAAACCATCACTTTGGGTGACGTGCTCCTGGCCGGTAGCGGCGGGGAAATCTCGGATGCCGCCAAGGTGACCGTTTCGGCCGAAATCATCGCTCAGGCCAAGAGCGAAAAAGTGGTGGTGTTCAAGAAGCGCCGCCGCCACAACTATCGTCGCAAGGCCGGTCATCGCCAGCAGATGACGCTGCTGCGCATTCTCTCGGTCGGCGATTCCAAGGCTCCGGCGAAGAAGGCTGCGGCCAAGGCTGATGCCCCGGCAAAGGGCGATGCCCCCAATAATGACGAGAAGCTGCAGGCGGCTGAAACGGTGAAGACCGGGGCGACCAAGAAGGCTCCCGCCAAGAAGGCCCCGGCCAAGAAAGCCGCCGACAAGGCTGGCGAATAATCCAGATCGCGAACGGAGTAAGACGATATGGCACATAAGAAAGCAGGCGGTTCGTCCCGCAATGGTCGCGACTCGGTCGGTCGGCGCCTTGGCGTTAAGAAGTTCGGCGGCCAGGAAGTGATCGGCGGCAACATCATCGTGCGCCAGCGCGGTACGAAGGTCTATCCCGGCACGAATGTGGGCATGGGCAAGGATCATACGCTGTTCGCGCTCGCCGAAGGCCGCGTCCGTTTTCACGACGGCAAGCTGGGCCGCAAATATGTGTCGGTCGACGTGGCGGCAGCCGCGGAATAAGGATGGCTTGAAACAGGCCATCCGCCAGGATGGCCCCGCCGGACATCGCGATCCGGCGTCTTGAGGGAGAAGGGGCATTCCGGTTGCGGAGCCCCAACTCCCTTTTTTGATTCTCCCTCGTCTCCTTTGCGCAACATCCTGCCGCAAGGGTCATTCACATGTCGCATTCCGCGCCCAATTGAGTGTGCGGGGCGAGAGAGGAGACGATCATGTTCTTTCGCAGCGAAAGCCTGTTCCTGCGGCCGGTCTGGCCCGAGGATCGCGCCGGTCTGATTGCCGAAATGGGCGAATCCTTCGATCCGGAATTGCTTCGTCAGGACCGGCGCGTGCCGCCCATGCTCATCACGCTCCCCGGCGATGCCGGTGCGGCGCTGATCGGGGTCGGCACGCTGACCAGGCAGGGCAGAAACGTCGACGTGAGCTGCCAGATGGCTGCACCGTTCCGTGATGGAGCCTATGCCGCCGAAGCGAGAGCCGCGCTGCGCCAGATGGCGCTGCTGATCGGTTGACGGGCGCGGCCCGCCTGAACGTCAGCCTTCGTGGGCCAGCCAGGCGGGCCGGGCGGCTTGCGGAATGTCTTCAACCCGCAGGTGATCCACCGCGAGGCCAAGCGCGGCGTAGGTCATGCGCTGGCGCTGCGGGTCGGACTGGCTGAGCGGCACCACGGCAAGACGGCGGTTGACCTTCTGGCGCCAGTTCATGCGCGCCGTGTTCTCTTGCCCGACATAGCAGCCCTTGGTGAAACTGACCCCGTTCAGTTCCGCGGCATTGCATTCCAGCCAGAGCGTTTCACCATCGCCCAGTTCTGCGCGCCCTTCGGTGACGCCAAGCGACAGGCGGTGCGCCAGCCATTGCGCGTCGGCGCCATGATCGTCCGTGGCAACTGGAGCAACCCAGCGCTGACCGAGCGCGGCAAGTCGCGGGTCCGGGGTGCCGCGATCACCGGGTTCTGCCTGCCAGTAGACGCCCAGTGTGTCATCGCGCGAAATCGCGATCTTGCGCCGCAGCCGGTATAGCGACAGGCGCCGGGCCAGATCGTCGGCGGCATCCGCTTCACAGTCGATCAGCAGGTCATTCCCTGCCGGCCAGACGATGAAATCAAACAGCGCCTTGCCTTGCGCGCTTAGCAGTCCGGCCCAGACGGGCAGGGGCCCCTGCACATCGTTCGTTACCAGCCCCTGCAGGAACGCGGGGAGGTTTTCATCGCTGCTTTCGGGGGAAAGCCGGATGAGCGCGCGTGCAAAAAGGCGGGGGCAGGACATGGGGCAATCCAGATTTCGGGTCAGGTGGACAGTGGTGTCCATTCGGCAAAGGTAGCGGCCTGACCATGGATCAGGCCAGCCTCATCGACAAGGTTCCAGACGATTGCGCGTTCGATCGCAAACCGGCGTCCGGTGCGCGATATGCGGATCCCCCGATAATTGGTGATGATGTTCTCTTGCAGCACTTGCGCCATGAAGCGTGCGCGTTCGCTGCGCTCAACCGGCTCTGCCGAAAAGCGCGACGGCATGCGGACGAAGTCCTGCGCCGATGCTTCAAACAGGCTGAGCGCGGCGCGATTGGCATAGAAAAACACCGGGTCGTCCTCGGTCGCATGCGCAACCACGACTGATGGCAGCGTCCAGAGATTCTCCCTGAGATCACCCTGATCCGAAACCAGCGGCGTGCCGACGAGGCGATGGAAACTGTCCACCACTAACGCGATGCGATCACCAGCATGGGCTTCGATGAAGGCGCGTTGATTCGCCCAGTCACGCTGCCCGCCTGCTGAATTGCGCTCGTTCATGAAGATACACTGGCCGATCGCTGCGGAATTGCAATGGTCCGCCTCTGTCACAGCGGCTGCGGCTGTGGCAAGGGGGCGGCATGGCTGATTCTTCCGCAAGCATTACCATTCGCCGACCCGATGACTGGCACCTTCACCTGCGTGATGGCGCGGTAATGCAGGGGGTGCTGCCCTTTACCGCGCGGCAGTTTGCCAGGGCCATCGTGATGCCCAACCTGTCGCCGCCGATCGTGCGGGTGGTTGATGCGCTCGCCTACCGCGGGCGGATTGTGGCGGCCTTGCCCGAAGGGGTGGAATTTACCCCGCTGATGACCGCTTATCTGACGGATCACAGTGATGCTGACGAACTGGCGGCGGGATTTGCCGACGGCGTCTTTACTGCGGCCAAGCTCTATCCCGCGCATGCCACCACGGGTTCCGCGCATGGCGTGACTGATATCCGCGCTATCTATCCGGTGCTGGAACGGATGCAGGCAATCGGCATGCCGCTGCTGGTGCATGGCGAGGTAACACAACCGGACATCGACATCTTCGATCGGGAGGCCTTGTTCATCGAACGCATCCTTAGGCCACTGCTGTCCGACCTGCCGGGACTCAAGCTGGTGTTCGAACATATTACCACGGCAGAGGCGGTCGCCTTCGTCGACGGCGCGGGGGCCAATGTCGCGGCCACGATCACCCCCCAGCATCTGCACATCAACCGCAACGCCATGCTGGTCGGCGGAATTCGCCCACATGCCTATTGCCTGCCCGTGGCCAAGCGCGAGAAGCATCGGCTGGCGCTGCGCAAGGCGGCGACTTCGGGTTCCGACCGCTATTTCCTGGGCACGGACAGCGCGCCGCATGCGGTAAGCGCCAAGGAATCAGCCTGCGGCTGTGCGGGCATATTCAACGCCCCCTTTGCGCTGGAAAGTTATGCTGCGGTGTTCGAAGAAGAAGGGGCGCTTGACCGGCTGGAAGGGTTTGCGTCGGACCATGGCCCGCGGTTCTACGGGCTGCCGCTCAATCCGGGTACGATCACGCTTGAGCGCAGCGATCACGAGGTTCCTGCACTGATCGATGCGAACGGCACACCCATCGTTCCCTTCCATGCGGGCGAGACGCTGCGCTGGCGTTTGCGTTAGGGCACAATTCGCGAAACGCCGGTCGCCTTGCGCCGATCATATAGATCCCAGCAGAACAGGATCATCCCCGCCCAGACAAAGACAAAACTGGCGAACTGTGCCGGGCGGAGCGGTTCGTCGAACAGGACCAGACCTGCCAGAAAAATCACGGTCGGGCTGATGAATTGCAGAATGCCGAGCGTTGCATAATCGATCCGGCGTGCCGCTTCGGCATAAGCATAGAGGGGAATTGCCGTCAGCAGCCCGACAAAGGCGATCTGCAATGCCCGGTCCAGGCCCTGTCCCAACTCGCTGGCGGAAATGCTGCCTGCTGAATAAAGGACAAGCGCGAAGCCCAGCGGCATGATGAGGGCGCTTTCCACCGCCAGTCCCGAAAGCGCGCTCACCGGGGCGAGTTTGCGGATCAGTCCGTAGAGCGAGAAGCCGAAGGCGAGCATCAGGCTGATGCCGAGCGTCATCAGCGCGCCGCTTGCGAGGATCGTCACGCCAATGGCCGCAAGCCCGACAGCGAGCCATTGCCTGACGCTCAGCCGTTCGCGCAGCATCACCGTGCCGAAGGCGACATTGACCAGCGGCGAGATGTAATAACCGATACTGGTGGCATAGACATGCTCGTTAAGGACCGCCCAGACGAAAACGAGCCACACAAATCCCATCAGACAGGCTGTAAAGAACAGGGTTGCCAGCATCCGACGCGAACGCAGTACGGCCATCACCTCCGCGAAATGGCGCGTGGCGATGACCAGCGCCAGTGCAAAAGGAAGGGTAAACACGGCCCGCCAGCCGACCAGTTCGAGCGGCGCAATATCGCGCATGAATGCGAGATAGATCGGCAGCGCGCTCCATGATGTAAAAGCGACTACGGCATAACCGATGCCACCGTTCGCGGTCGAAGTGGGTTGAGGCGATTGCATGGCTGATCGCCCATAGGCTGCGCGGCCCGCTGTCACAATCTGTGCCGCGAAATTCTTTCCCGCGACGGGACAGGCCGAAAATTAACCCTTTCCGGTAGGCACTCGTTAACCCTGCGCGCGCAAGGCTAATGCGCAATTAACTATCTAGGGATTGTCCTGTGCTCAACGGTCTGCGTCCGCTTGTCTTCATTACGCTTCCATCCTTGTTGCTGGCTGCATGCGGCAGCGGCGAAAAGGATGCCGAACTGGTTGCGGGCGGGGCCGATCCCGCGCTCAGCGAAGCACTGGCCGACCAGATCATGGTCGATCCCGATCTTGCCAGCCAGAACGAGCAGGCCAGCGGCGGGCGCATGGCGGGCGGCGGAACGGCTCTCCCGGCAGAGATCAACACGCCTGAAGAAATCTCCGCGGCCCGGCAACAGGCGCTGAAAATGGTCGGCGGTACGGGCCGGATGCTGGTTGCGCCGGTTGCCGAACTGATCGAAGGCGGCTGCGCCCTGCGCGTCGTCAACTTTACGACGCCGGTCGCGATCGAGGATGTGCTTGGCTTCTACTTCACCCGGGCCAGGGCTGCGGGCTTCAAGGTCGACCGTTATCGGCAGGGCGCTGAGGACATGCTGGGCGGTGTAAAGGGCAAGGCGTCCTTCCTGGTTCACGCTCGCCGGATGGAAACCGGCCGCACCGAAGTGGATCTGGTGACCGGAGGCTGACGGCTCCAGCGCCTGCCTTATCCGGCGCGGAAACCCGCCCCGATATTCGCCCTGGGCTGTTCCATTTCCGCAGAAGCGACAGGATAGGCGCAATGATCAGCCGTGTAATAGCCTGCCGGGCGATGATTGCCTGAAAGACCGATTCCGCCCATTGGCGCTGCCTGGGCGGGTTCGATCGTCGGGCGGTTCCAGTTGATCAGCCCGGCGCGGCTGTTTGCCCAGAACCGGTTATAATCCTGCGGTGTGCCGCCCACCAGTGCCGCACAAAGGCCAAAGCGGGTGCGGTTCGCTTCTGCAATCGCCTGGTCGAAATCATCCACCCGCACCACCTGCAGCAGCGGGCCGAACAGCTCGACATCGGGGCGTTCCTTCATGCCCGTCACATCAATGATCGCGGGGGTCACGAAGGGCAGATCGTCATCCGGGCGGATCATGTGCTTGATCGCCTTGCCCCCGTGGCTGAGCAGGTAAAGGAAACTTTCGGTCAGCTGGTCAGCCGCCGCCTGATCGATCAGCGGCCCCATGAACGGGGCCGGATCGTCATCTGGCGCCCCCACGATCATGCGGTCGGCCAGGCGTTTGACCTCCTCCACGATCGCCGGATACATGCTCGATTTCACGATCAGGCGGCGCACGGCGGTGCAGCGCTAGCCAGCGCTGGTGAAGGCCGATTTGGCGATGATGACGGCCGCGTCGGATACTTTGGGCGTATCCCACACGATCATCGGGTTATTGCCACCCAGTTCCAGCGCCACCATCTTGCCCGGATTGGCGGCAAGCTTGCGATTGATGAGAATGCCGTTCTGGGCCGATCCGGTAAACATGACCCCGTCGATGCCGGGATGAACCGCCAGATCCAGCCCGTGCTGCGGTCCGCCGACGAGCTGCTGCGTAACGGCGGCGGACACGCCCCCGCGATTGAAGCAGGTCAGCAGCAATTCCGCTGTCGCCGGCGCCTTCTCGCTGGCCTTGAGGATGATTGCATTGCCCGCCAGCAGCGCGGGGATGATCTGGCTGGCGGGGATTTCGGCTGGGGCGTTGAACGGGGTGATGATGGCCAGCACGCCGTGCGGCTTGTGGCGCAGGGCCGCGGTTCCCTGAAGCGCGCTGTTGAGCTTGCGCTGGGCGGTGCGTTCCGCATAGGCGCGAACCGAAACCTCGACCTGCGCAATCACGTTTTCGACTTCGCTGGCTGCCTCCCAGCGCGGCTTGCCGGTTTCCCGCGAGATCAGCTCTGCCAGCTGCTCGCTCTCCTTGCGGACTTCGTTGGCGAAGCGGCGGATCAGTTCGATGCGCGTGTTCAGTGGCTGCGCGGCCCATGCAGGCCAGGCACGCCGAGCCCGGCTGACGGTTTCATCTACGTCGCCAAGCTTGCCCCGCCACACTTCCTTGCCGGTGGCGGGATCATGGGAGATGAGCAATTTGTCAGACACGTTTTGGGGAATGCCTCCGACCAGCCGGCTTGAGCCGACACCAACTTCATAACGCCAACTCCTTAAGTCTGGCTAGCGAACGAAGTAAGCAAAAGGTTTAGAAAAGGGGGTTTATGGCGGGTCAGGGGGCTTGCCAAGTGCCTGTCCCATGCCCCTGACAGCCGCGATCTTGGTGGCGAGAAGGGACCAGTCATCATGCTGGTCGATGGCCGCCCATATATCTTCAACCTCTTGAATCAGCATGGTTTCTGGTCCGTCCGACGACCAGTAGGGATGATCGCGCTGTCGCGTCTCATAGCCCTTGATCGCATCCCCGAACGCACCGTTCGCACCGCGCCCCCCGAAATGGTTAAAATAGAACGCATCGGGCGCCAGATTTGCTTCCTTCATCAGCGTGTCACCCGCCTCTACCAGCGCCATGTCCTGCGCGAATCCCCGCGGCACCAGTCCCAGCCGCCAGACGAAGCGGCGGGCCAGTGCCTGCCGGTAGAGTTCGCCAAAGCGTTCGAGCGCGGCAACCAGCTTCGCTGGCTCCGCCAGCGGGGTCAGCGCCTGAGCGAGTTGCTGGCAATTCCAAGAAATTGCTTCAGGCTGCCGACCGAAGGCATAGAGCCCTTCGTGGTCGAAATAGGCGGCGGTGAAGAACCGGTCCCATTCCGGCAGCCAGCGCCACGGGCCATAATCGAAACTCTCGCCCGTAATGTTCATGTTGTCCGTATTGAGCACGCCATGCACGAAACCGGCGATCATATAGGCCGCAGCGAGATCGGCCAGGCGTTCAACCACCTGATGCAGCAGGATCACCGCCGGTTCGGTCCGGCCCGGGGCATCGTCTGGCGGCGTCGCGCCGGGAAAGGTCGCGAGGCAATAATCGACCAGCTCGGCAAGGTGATCGTGCTCGTCAAGGGCGTAGAGCCGCTGAAAACTGCCGATGCGGATATGCCCATGGCTGAGGCGCACCATGACGGCAGAGCGCGTGGGTGATGGTTCGTCATTGCGCTCCAGCGCCTCGCCCGTTTCAATGACGGAGAAAGTCTTGCTGGTGTTGACGCCCAGCGCCTCCAGCATTTCGGTCGCCAGGATTTCCCGTACCGCGCCTTTCAGCGTCAGCCGTCCGTCACCGAACCGGCTGTAAGGTGTCTGGCCCGATCCCTTGGTGCCAAGGTCCAGCAGGCGCCCCGCGCCGTCGCGCAATTGCGCGAACAGGAAGCCGCGGCCATCCCCGATCTGCGGGTTGTAAACCCGGAACTGATGCCCGTGATAACGCAGAGCCAGGGGCTGGGGCAGATTGCCGTCCAGCGGTGCGAACCGTGCAAAATGCGCGCGCCACGCCGCATCGTCGAGCCCGTCAAGGCCCACCGCCGCGTCCCAGCGCCGGTTGCGGAAGCGGATCAGCGCCTGCGGAAAATCGGCCGGCGCGACCGGATCGGCCAGCCAGGCGGCAAGCATTGCGATTTTCGGATCGGGGGCATACAGGGCGGGTTGCGGTTCGATGCGCATCACGCGATAGTGCGGACTTGTGCGGCGTGGCGCAAGCGCCGGTATCGACAAAGCTTTTTATCGAGGCAGGGATGGCCGGACCGGCACGCGAATATACTGACCGTTACTGGACCAGCCCGGACGGGCTGAAGCTGCATTATCGCGAATATGACGGGCCGGTTGACCGTCCGCCGCTGCTCTGCCTGCCGGGGTTGACGCGCAACGCCCGCGATTTCGAGCCTGTGGCGGAGCGGTTCGGGGGTGAATGGCGCGTCCTGTGCGTTGATCTGCGCGGCCGGGGCGAGAGCGAATATGCCAAGGACGCGATGAGCTATCACCCGCTGACTTATGTTGCCGACCTTAATGCGCTGTTCGAGCAGGCGGGGATTGACCGCTTCGTGTCAGTGGGCACTTCGCTCGGCGGGATTTTGACGATGCTGATGGCGGCCCAGGATGCCAGCCGGATCGCCGGGGCGGTGCTGAATGACATCGGCCCTTATATCGAGCCAGCCGGGCTGGAGCGGGTCAAGACCTATGTCGGTCAGGGGCGCAGTTTTCCGACCTGGATGCATGCATCGCGGGCACTGCAGGAAATTTTTGCGGAAACTCACCCCGATTACCAGACTTCGGACTGGCTGGCGATGGCCAAGCGGATGATGGATTACACCGGCAACGGGCGCATTGCGTTCGATTACGACATGAATATCGCCGAGCCCTTCAACCAGCCGGGCGGCGAGGCGGGGGTGGACCTGTGGCCCACATTCGAAACGTTGGCCGGGCGGCCCTTGCTGGCCATTCGCGGCGGGCTGTCGGATCTCCTGTCTGCCGCAACGCTGGACGAGATGTGCCGCCGCCTGCCTGAAATGAAGGCGATCACATTGCCACGGGTGGGACACACGCCCAGTCTGGCCGAACCGGAAGCGCAGCAGGCGATCGCCGCGCTGCTATCCAGCATTTCCTGAAGTATACGGGCTAATACCCTGAAATTTCTTCATCTTCATTCCGGCTTCGATACCGGTGGCAAGGAATTGCGCTGCGTCCGGCTGATCAACGCCTTCGGGCCGAAGATCAGGCATGCGATTGTTTCCGCCCAGCCGCATGCGCTGGGCGCCGCCCAATATGTTCTGCCATCTGTACCCACAGTCTATCCACGGGGTTTTCCACAGCTGACCGGTTTTCCCGGGCCGGGGCGGCTGCGCCGCCTTGCACAGGCCATGCGTGGCCATGATCTCGTGCTGACGTATAACTGGGGCGCGATGGATGCGGTGATGGCGCACACCGTCTATGGCAAGGTCTTCAACCTGCCGCCGCTGGTCCATCACGAGGACGGCTTCAACGAGGATGAAGCGCAGCGGCTCAAATCATCGCGCAACTGGTATCGCCGCATCGCATTGGGCGGCGCGCAGGCGCTGGTCGTGCCTTCGATCCTGCTGGAACGGATCGCGCGCGGCGTCTGGTATCAGCCGGACGCGCGGGTCCACCGCATCGCCAACGGAATCGCTAGTGAGGCGTATCGCAAACCACCGCGCAAGGACGCGCTGCGCGGCATCGTCAAGCATAAGGGCGAGTTCTGGCTGGGGACGCTGGCCGGGTTGCGACCGGTCAAGAATCTGGGGCGGCTGGTGCGCGCGATGGAAAAATTGCCGGAAAACTGGCAACTCGTGATCCTGGGCGAAGGGCCGGAACGCGCGGCGCTGCGCGCGGAAGCGGACCGGCTGGGGGTGGCGCATCGCGTGCATCTGCCCGGCTTCGCACCCGATCCGGCCAAGGCGGTCGGATTGTTCGATCTCTTCGCTCTCTCATCGGAAAGCGAGCAGTTTCCGATCTCGGTGGTGGAGGCGATGGCGGCGGGACTTGCCGTCGCCGCGCCCGCGGTCGGCGACATCGCGGCGATGGTGTCGGGACAGAATCGTCCGTTCATCGTCGCCCCGGGTGACGAAAATGCGCTGGTTGAAGCAATTGCCGGCCTTGCCCGGGACAAGGCGCTGCGCTGCGAAATCGGCGTGGCGAACCAGGCGAAGGCGCAGTCCGAATATGACGAGGCGGGCATGATTGCCGCTTACCGCGCCCTTTATGCCGGGGTCATGGGGCAGGAGGATCTGCCCTGAGCGGCGATCTGGCCGCTGGCCGGTTTCATCCGGCGTTCATGGCGGTGGGGACAGCTTGGCATTGCGTGTTGAATTGAAGCGGCTATCCGCTAAACAGCGCGACAGATTTCGCTGCCACCGAAAGAAGCTCCCTTGGCCCTGCTACCCAATCGATCAAAGCCTGATGCTGACAAAGCCGCTGAACGCGAGGCTGCGCAGAATGACAGCTTCCTGCGCGAAGTTGACGAGGCCGTCCGCCAGGACGACATGCTCAACGCGGCCAAGCGCTATGGCATTCCAGCGCTGGTAGTGGCGGGGATTGGCCTTGCTGCCTTCGGGGGCTTTCTGCTCTGGAAGGAACAACGCGAAAGCGGGCTGGAAGAACATTCCGAACAGCTTGTACGGGGCATCGACCACCTCGCGGCGGGCGATCTCGATACCGCGCTCAGTTCCGTCGATCCGGTGATCGCCGATGGGGCGGACGGGGCACAGGCATCGGCCCGTCTGATGCGGGCTGGCGTGTTGCTGGCGCGCGGGGAAAAGGCCGAAGCGATCAGCCTCTACGGCAAGGTGGCCGACGATTCATCAGCCCCGCAGCCATACCGCGATGCCGCGTCCGTGCGGCTGGTTGCGGCTGATTTCGATGGGATGAAGCCGGCCGATATCGAACGGCGGCTGAAGCCGCTGGCCGTCCCGGGCAAGCCATGGTTCGGCAGCGCGGGAGAAATGCTCGCCATGTCCTATCTGGCGCAGGGCAAGAAGGAACAGGCCGGTACGCTCTTCGCCGCGATCGCCAAGGACAAGGAAGTGCCCGAAACGCTGCGCTCGCGTACGCGCCAGATGGCGGGCATCCTGGGTGTGGACGCAATCGTCGATGCGGACACCTTCGTGAAGTCTGCCGAAGAAGGCGAAACCGCTCCGGCGCAATAGCACATGATGCGAGGATATCCTGAGACCATGAAGAACAACACTGTCAGCCGGGCGCTCGCCCTTTCCGCCGCGCTTGCGCTTGCCCTCGGTCTTGGCGGGTGCGGGGTGCTGGGGGGCAAGGACAAGGCGTCCACTCCCACGGTGGGCAAGCGTGTGCCGGTGCTCTCTCGCATTGAAAGCGGCGCGAAAGTCGATCCCTCGCTGGCCAATGTGGCAGTGGTGTTGCCGCCCGCACAAACCAATGTGGAATGGACTCAGGCAGGGGGGACCGCAGGCAAGGCGGCAGGTCACGTCGCGCTGTCCGCATCGCCCACGCGGGTGTGGACGGCCTCGATCGCTGGTTCCAGTAACAAGCGCCGACTGGCGGCTGCGCCTGTGATCGGCAATGGCACGCTTTATGCCATTGATACCGAGGCAGTGGTCTATGCGCTGGATGCGGACACGGGCCGGACCCGCTGGACTCATCGGCTGGAGATGGATGGCAACCTTCGTTCGTCGGCCTTCGGCGGCGGTGTCAGTTTCTCCAATGGCCGGGTCTATGCCACCAACGGGGTGGGCGAAGTCGCCGCGCTCGATGCGGCAACGGGCGCCGAAATCTGGAAAGTGAAACCTGCCGGGCCGTTGCGCGGCGCGCCGACGCTGGCGTTCAACGCCGTGTTCGTGATGACGCAGGACAACCAAATTCACGCGCTCAGCGCTGCTGATGGCGCAGTCCTGTGGCAGGAATCAGGCGCGCTCGGTCAGGCCGGCGTGTTCGGGGTGGCAGCACCAGCCGCCGGCCAGGGTACGGTGATCGCCGGCTACAGCTCGGGCGAACTGGTGGCTTATCGTTATGAAAATGGCCGTACCCTGTGGTCCGATGCTCTGGCGCGCACCTCCATTTCCACCCAGGTCGGCACGCTGACCGATGTCGATGCCGATCCGATCATTGATGACGGGCGCGTCTATGCGCTGGGGCAGGGCGGGCGGATGGCCGCTTATGAACTGGTTACCGGTCAGCGCCTGTGGGAACTGAACCTTGCCGGAATTTCGACCCCGGCTGTGGCGGGCGAATGGATTTTCACCCTGACTGACGATGCGCGCCTGCTGGCGATTGCGCGTTCCAGCGGGAAAGTGCGCTGGGTCACTCAGCTGCGCCGCTGGAAGGATGCGAAGGATCGCAAGGGCGAGATTTTCTACACCGGTCCGGTTCTCGCCGGGGACAGGTTGTGGATCGCGAGTTCGCGCGGTGAATTGATGTGGGCCGATGTTTCCGACGGTACGGTAGGTACCTTCACGGACCTGGGCAATGCGGTCTCGCTTGCGCCCATCGTCGCCAATCGCACGCTCTATGTGCTGGACGATGGCGGGAAGATTTCCGCTTTCCGCTAAGTCTGCATGGCGCTGCGGCGCCGTTACCGGGCGATTAACTCTTTGGTTCTAAGAGTTCGCGCCATGGACAGCCGAAAAAGCGCGCCCGGCGGCCCGCCGCCCAGTGATGTTTCCGCTGCAGTCGGCCTTGCCGGACTGCTGGGCCTGTTCGCCTGGCTGTTGTTCTGCCGCAACTGGGGTGTAATTGCCGCTGCGCTGGACCTGCCAGGCGCTGGCATGCGGCTTGACGGGCCTTATGCGTCAGTTCTGGCTGTGGTCTTTTCCGGTCTGCCCATGGTGCTGTGGTCGCTGCTGGTCGAAAAGGTGCATCGCCGCCCGTCGACTGGCCTTGACTGGACAAGCGCACGGCCCGTTCGCGCCATTTTCGACATTTCGGTGACCAAGCTGGCGGGGCTGTGGGCGACCTGGGCCCTGATCGGCTTCATCTATTGCATCGCGCGCTATTACTGGCGCGGGCAATATCTGTTTTCGATGGAGATGATGGGGGCGGCGATTGTCCCGCTGCTGTTGCTGTCCGTGCCCTATGTCCTGTGGATCGACCGGGTCATGGTCAACCCGCGCGATCATGCCTGGCATTTCGGCGCGATGCTGATCGGCCGGGAAGCATACGATCCGGGGGAGGTGAAGGCGCATTTGCGGTCCTGGGCGGTGAAGGGATTCTTCATTGCCTTCATGATCTCGATCCTGCCGCCGGGCTGGAAAGGCATCGTCAATGTCGATCCCGCGCTGGCGCTGGGCGACCCGGTCCAGCTGTCCAACATGCTGATCCAGCTGTTGTTCGTGATCGATGTGCAGATCGCCATGGTGGGCTATCTGCTTACCCTGCGCCCGCTTGATGCGCACATCCGCTCGGCCAACCCTTTCCTGGCGGGCTGGGTTGCGGCGCTGATGTGCTATCCGCCCTTTCTGCTGATGAGCGGGGGCGACCCGCTGGATTATCACCCCAACACGGCGGACTGGTCATTCTGGATGCAGGGCCAGCTTGCCATCCTGTGGGTCTGGGGGGCGGCGCTCGCGTTTCTGACCGGGGTTTACGCCTGGGCGACCGTGGCGTTCGGCCTGCGTTTTTCCAACCTCACTTATCGCGGCGTGCTGACGAACGGCCCCTATCGCTATACCCGGCATCCCGCCTATATTTCCAAGAACGCCTTCTGGTGGCTCAGCACCATGCCGTTTCTGGTCACCAGCGGTTCAATGACCGACGCCATTCGCAACACGATCATCCTCGGGCTGGTCAGCGCGATCTATTACTGGCGCGCGCGGACTGAAGAGGCGCATCTGCTGGCCGAAGATCCCAAATATCGCGCCTATTATGACTGGATGCAGCGGCATGGTCTCGTCACCAGTGCGCTGGCCCGGCTAACCCGCACGGAGCGGCGGCGCGGTTCGGTTCCGCAACCCGCCGAATAGGCCGGATCAGAAGTTTTCTTCGTAAATGCGGGCGATATCGCCGCCCCATTCGCTGTGAAACTTGTCCAGCAGCCGTTGCGCGGGAACGCGCCGCTCGGCCACGATTTCGCGCAGCGGGGCAAGAAAGCCGGTTTCATCGTCACCGCTCGCGTTCAGCCGCTTGCGCGCGGCGAGGCCGACACTGGCGATATTCAGCACTTCACCAGCAATATCGCCCAGCTTTCCGCCACCGGGGAGGGGGGCATCCAGTGCCAGTTGCGGCACGGCATTGCGCAGCGCTTCGCGGTCTTCCATCGACCAGCCCTTGACCAGATCCCAGGCAGCGTCGAGCGCACTCTGATCGTACAGCAGGCCAACCCAGAACGCGGGCAGCGCGCAGATCCGGTTCCACGGCCCGCCATCAGCCCCCCGCATTTCGAGGAAGCTTTTCAGCCGCACTTCGGGAAAGGCCGTGGAAAGATGATCACACCAGTCACTCTCGCGCGGCAATTCGCCGGGCAGGGCGGGCAATTCGCCCTTCAGGAAGGCGCGAAAACTCTGGCCTGCCGCGTCAATATATCGCCCGTTGCGGAAGACGAAATACATCGGCACGTCGAGCATGTAGTCGACATATCGTTCGTAGCCGAAGCTGTCCTCAAACACGAAGGGCAGCATGCCGGTGCGATGCGGATCCGTGTCGGACCAGATATGGCTGCGATAGGAAAGATAACCGTTGGGCGCGCCTTCGGTGAAGGGGGAATTGGCAAAAAGCGCGGTAGCGAGCGGTTGCAGGGCCAGACCGACGCGAAATTTCTGCGCCATGTCCGCCTCGCTCGAATAGTCAAGATTGACCTGGATCGTGCAGGTGCGCAGCATCATGTCGAGCCCGAGCGAGCCCACACGCGGCATATGGCGCATCATGATCTCATACCGGCCTTTCGGCATCACCGGCAATTCTTCGCGGGTCTTGTCGGGCCACATGCCAAGGCCCAGAAAACCCTTTCCGCAACGCGCACCGATTTCCTTGACCTGGTCCAGATGACGGCCCGTTTCGGCGCAGGTCTGATGCAGGTTTTCGAGCGGAGCGCCTGAGAGTTCCAGCTGTCCGGCAGGTTCGAGGCTTACCGTGCCGTCGGCTCCGGACATGGCGATGACCGTGCCGTTCTCTTCCACCGGTTCCCAACCGAATTCGCCCAGCGCCAGCAGCATGTCGCGGATGCCGCAAGCTTCGTCATAGGACGGCGCGTGATGGTCCGTGACGCAATAGACCAGCTTTTCGTGTTCGGTGCCGATGCGCCAGTCCTGCACCGGCTTTTCGCCACGCTGCATCGGCGCGACCAGCTGGTCGCGGCTTTCGATATAGGGATCATCTCCCCCCGACGCGGTGCGCGTACTCATGCACCGCCCGTTAGGCGACGAAACCGGGCGGCGCCAGCTATTTGTGCCAGTCGCCGAGGCTGGCCATCCACACCGCAGTGGCGGCGATTGCGGCCGTTTCGGCGCGGAGGATGCGCGGGCCAAGGCCGATTGCCCGCGCGCCGGATTGCGCACGCACCAGCTCGCGCTCCTGCGAATCGAAGCCGCCTTCCGGGCCAACCAGCAGTGCGGCACGCGCGCCACTGCCCGGAAACGCGCTGGAGGGCGCGTCACCGCCCTCCTCATCCGCGAAAAACAGGGCGCGATCGTGCGGCCAGCGCTTCAGCAGGGTGTCCAGCCGGACGGGTTCGGCCAGTTCGGGCAGTGCGGTGCGCGCGCATTGCTCGGCGGCTTCGGCGATGACCATGCGTGCGCGGTCCGCATTGAGCTTGTCCGCGACGCAGCGCCTGGTCAGCACCGGCTGGATTCGCCGAACCCCAAGTTCTGTCGCTTTTTCCAGCACAAGATCGAACCGGTCTTTCTTTAGCAATGCCGCGCACAGCCAGAAATCGGGCACTTCTTCGCGCTGACGCAGCTGTTCGACCACTTGCAGCGCAATCGCACGCTTGCCTGCAGCGATGACCCGGGCGGCCCATTCGCCGCTTAGATCGTCGCACAGGATTACGATGTCGCCTTCCTTCACGCGCATGACACGGGCGAGGTAATGCGCCTGGGGGCCATCCAGTTCGACTGGCGTTTCCAGCGCCAGCGGCACGGGAACGAACAGGCGCGGCGCGCTCTTGGGGGGCCAGGCGGGGGTGGCGGGCATCGTTTCGGGCTTTAGTTGCGTTCCGCCTCGCTTTAAAGCCTTCTGCGATGACTGGCAGTATAGTTCCCGATAGCGAACACAAGGGCCTTGTCGCCCGCCTGCCGCGGCGGTTGCGCGATCTTGCCCTGCTGGCACGGTTTGACCGGCCCGTGGGCTGGTGGCTGCTGTTCTGGCCCTGTGCATGGGGCGTCTGGCTTTCGGGCGCGGGTTTTCAGCCTGCCCTTGTCGGCTGGCTGCTGCTGGGCAGCATTGCGATGCGCGGGGCGGGGTGCGTCTATAATGATCTGGCCGATGCGAAGCTTGATCGTCTGGTTGCTCGCACAGCCAGCCGCCCGCTGGCCAGTGGACGAGTCGGTCCCGGTCTTGCCTGGGGATGGCTTCTGGTCCTCTGCCTGGCCGGTCTGGTGGTGCTGATGCAGCTGCGGCTGGAAGCGCAGCTGATGGCATTGGGCAGTCTGGCGCTGGTCGCGGCTTACCCGTTCATGAAGCGCATAAGCTGGTGGCCGCAGGCATGGCTGGGTCTGGTCTTCAGCTGGGGGCTGCCGGTCAGCTGGCTGGCGCTGCGGACCGACCATCTCGATGTGCTGGCGGCCATGTATGCGGGATCGGTCTGCTGGGTCATCGGTTACGACACGATTTACGCGCTTCAGGACCGGGAAGATGATGCGCTTGTCGGCATTCGGTCAAGCGCACTCAGGCTGGGCCGCCACGTCCGGGCCGGAGTTGCCCTGTTCTATGGCGCGGCGCTGGCCTTGTGGTGCCTTGCCTTCTGGTTGTTGCGCGCCGATGCGGTTGCGCTGTTCGGCCTGGTTCCGGCTGCGCTTCATCTCGGCTGGCAAGTGGCCACGCTTGACCTCGAAGATGGCGCGGATGCCCTCGCAAAATTCCGCTCCAACCGCCTTGCTGGCCTGCTGGTTGCGGCTGCCTGTTTCGTGGTCGGGAATGCGTGATCGCTGCCCGCGTTTTGGCATCAGTCCAAATTTGTGAGACAAGCAAATCCTGCGTAATGCGGAGGAGAGATAAACAATGGCCTTCACGCTCATCAACGCGCGGCCAAGCCCATACGGTCGCAAGGTCGCCATCGCCCTTCAGGAAAAAGGGCTGGAATATGAGGTTGTGTATGATCGCCCCTGGAACGAGGGCAGCTGCACGCCGGATTACAGCCCGCTCGAACAATTGCCGATTCTGGTAAGCGAGGAGGGAGAGAAGATCTATGATTCTCCCTATATTCTCGAATGGCTGGAAACGCGCTTTCCGCAGCCGCCACTGCTACCCGAACCGGTTGATGCGCGACTTGAGGCGCGCAAGCGGCAGATGCTGGGTGAAAGGCTGCTCGATTTTGCAGGGCTGGTGATTTTCGAAGCGCAGCGCCCCCTGCCGAGCGAGCCCTGGATCGAACGCCAGACCCGCAAGATCTACGGAGCGCTTGCCGAACTTGAACGGATCTATGCTTCGGGGGTTCGGCCCGGTCTCGAAGTTGATCTGGGGGATATCGCCGTGGTGACGACGCTGGACCTGCTGGAATTTGTGGTTGCAGACGGAATTTCACCTGATGTCGAGGCGTTCAGATGGCGCGGCATCCATCGCGCTCTCACCGCGCTTGTCGAACAGCTTGATCAAAGGGCCTCCTTTGCATCGACCATGCCGCAGCACATGGAATTCAGCCTGGCTGAGACCGTTGCCTAGACGCCGTGGGCAAGTCTGAATTTCACAGGAAGCGGTATTGCTCCATCGAACTTTTCAGGATCTCGAAGCCTTCGGTGGACATTATTTCCTTCAGGTGGTCCGGGATTTGTTCGGTCTCAAGCTGTCCTGGCCGGTAACCGGCGGCGGTCGCCGTGAAGATGCGGGCGATGCGGCCGCCGCCCACGGCAATCGTTTCGCCGTTCAGCGGGCATTCGCGTGACAGGAGGTACAGAACCGCCGGGGTCACGTTCGCCGCATCCAGCCGCGCCTGGTCGATATGCGGCAGGACCTTGGCAAAATAGGATGCGGACAAAGGGGTGACGGCGACCGGGGCCAGCGAATTGACGCGAATATCCTTGTCGCGGTTGTCAAGCATGGCTGCACGCGTGAGGCCGAGCAGGGCGGCCTTGGCGATGGTGTATGCGGCCGAATTGGGCGCGCCAAAGCATCCAAGCGCGGATGAAGTGTTCACGACCCGCCCAAAGTCCTGCCGACGCATGTGAACCAGCGCTTCTTGCAGACACCAGAAGCTGCCGAACAGATGGGTTTCGATCATCTGGCGCAGATCGTCGGTCGCCAGCTCGTTTGTTGTTACTTCG
>Ga0181554_1000197_pt1 | contig 59581 bp, 72 predicted proteins | sample 011ome_16_FD_145602 | JGI IMG/M metagenome (GOLD analysis project Ga0181554, IMG submission 145602) | Coastal salt marsh microbial communities from the Groves Creek Marsh, Skidaway Island, Georgia - 011503CT metaG (spades assembly) | ecosystem: Environmental > Aquatic > Marine > Intertidal zone... | reverse complement strand
AGAACAAATGCAAGTAGCCCTGACGGCGTAAGCCATCAAGCCACTCGCGGTCAAATAACTTAGGAAAGAAGGAAAGAGTCATGCAACTCAATCCCGCAGAGATTTCTGATCTGATCAAGTCCCGTATTGAGGGCTTGGGCGTAAGCGCAAACGTGCGCAACGAAGGTACGGTCGTATCCGTTACCGACGGTATCTGCCGCATCCACGGTCTCTCAGACGTGATGCAAGGCGAGATGTTGGAGTTCCCAGCGACCAAAGATGGTGTGCCTACCTTCGGTCTAGCCTTGAACCTCGAGCGCGACTCCGTCGGCTCCGTGATTTTGGGTGAGTACGAGCACATCTCCGAGGGCGATACGGTGAAATGTACCGGTCGCATTTTGGAAGTGCCTGTTGGTCCCGAATTGCTCGGTCGCGTCGTCAACGCGTTGGGTCAGCCAATCGACGGCAAAGGCCCCATCAACGCGAAAATGACTGACGTTATCGAAAAGGTTGCACCAGGTGTGATCGCGCGTCAATCAGTTGACCAGCCCATGCAAACGGGGTTGAAGTCAGTTGACTCGATGGTGCCAATCGGTCGCGGCCAGCGTGAGTTGATCATTGGCGACCGTCAGACCGGTAAAACGGCTGTGGCGTTGGACGCCATCATCAACCAAAAAGGTCAGAACATGACCTGTATTTATGTCGCTATCGGTCAGAAAGCGTCATCAATCAAAAACGTGGTGCGTGCCCTTGAGCAAGCCGGCGCAATGGAGTACACCATTGTTGTGGCCGCTTCAGCATCTGAGTCTGCTGCGATGCAATATGTCTCAGCCTACTCTGGTTGCACCATGGGTGAGTACTTCCGCGATCGTGGCGAGGATGCCTTGATCGTTTACGACGACCTGTCAAAGCAAGCCGTTGCGTACCGCCAAGTGTCACTTCTGTTGCGTCGTCCGCCAGGCCGCGAAGCCTATCCTGGCGACGTGTTCTACCTCCACAGCCGCTTGCTCGAGCGTGCCGCCCGCGTGAATGCCGACTATGTTGAGAAATTCACCAACGGTGCCGTCAAAGGCAAAACGGGTTCACTGACGGCATTGCCCATCATCGAAACCCAGGCTGGTGACGTTTCTGCATTCGTTCCGACCAACGTTATTTCAATTACCGATGGTCAGATCTTCTTGGAAACCAGCTTGTTTAACGCAGGTATTCGCCCCGCGATTAACGCCGGTATTTCCGTTTCACGTGTGGGTGGCGCGGCACAGACTAAATTGGTTAAGTCGCTTTCAGGCGGTATCCGTACCGACTTGGCGCAGTACCGCGAATTAGCCGCTTTTGCGCAGTTCGCCTCTGACTTGGACGAAGCCACACGCAAGCAATTGGACCGCGGTGCCCGTGTGACCGAACTGCTGAAACAAGCGCAATACAGCCCGTTGCCAATTAGCTTGATGGGTGCGACTTTGTTTGCCGTTAACAACGGCTTCATGGACGACCTCGAGATCAAGCGCGTTCTGAGCTTTGAAGCTGGTCTGCACGCTTTCTTAAAAGACAAACACGCCGCTTTGTTGGCTGACATGGAGTCTAAGAAGGCGATTGACGACGATGCGAAAGCAAAGTTGACCGCAGCAGTGACCGAGTTCAAGAAGACTGGCACGTACTAAGCCAATAGGCACCCGAACAAGGAGCTTCAATGGCATCAGGTAAGGAAATTCGCGGCAAGATCTCCTCGGTGGAAAACACCAAGAAGATCACCAAAGCCATGGAAATGGTCGCCGCGTCAAAAATGCGTAAGGCGCAGGACCGCATGCGTGCGGCCCGCCCTTATGCCGAAAAAGTGCGTCAGATTGCGGCTAACCTCAGCCGTGCAAACCCTGAATACACCCACGCATTTATGCGTACCAATGCAGACGCCAAAGCGGTTGGCTTCATTGTGGTGACGACAGATAAAGGTTTGTGCGGTGGCATGAACACCAACATCTTGCGCGCAGTGACCCTCAAGATCAAAGAGCTGCAAGCGCAGGGAAAAAAGATCAAGGTTGTCGCGATCGGCAGCAAGGGTTTGGGTTTCATGAACCGTGCAGGCGCGGAGGTTGTAGCGCAAGCCACTGGCTTGGGTGATACACCGCACCTCGACACCTTGATCGGCCCTTCGAAGGTGCTGTTTGACGCATTTGCGGCGGGCGAATTGAGTGAGGTACATCTGTGCTTTACACGTTTTGTCAACACCATGCGTCAGGAAGCGACCGTCGAACAGTTGTTGCCCCTCAACGCGTCTGACCTCGAGAGCAGCGCGCCACAGCACTCATGGGATTACATGTACGAGCCAGAGCCCACGGTTGTCATTGACGACTTGATGCTCCGTTACGTCGAGGCTCAGGTGTACCAAGGGGTTGCAGAAAACATGGCGTCTGAGCAATCAGCGCGTATGGTGGCGATGAAGGCCGCAACCGACAACGCCGGCACGGTCATCAGTGACCTCAAGCTGGTCTATAACAAAACCCGTCAGGCAGCGATTACCAAGGAATTGTCCGAAATCGTCGCCGGTGCTGCAGCTGTTTAAGCCGCCGCAGTTCTACAGAATTTAGAGAAACGTAAAGGTACCAATCATGGCTAACGCTCAAGGCAAGATTGTTCAGTGTATCGGCGCCGTTGTGGACGTCGAATTCCCACGCGACCAAATGCCCCGCATTTATGATGCGCTCAAAATGGAAGGCTCTGACCTGACGCTTGAAGTCCAGCAGCAGCTGGGCGACGGCGTCGTTCGCGCCATTGCGCTGGGTTCGTCTGACGGCCTGCGTCGTGGCGTTCAGGTGTACAACACCGATGCCGCGATTACTGTGCCCGTCGGTAAAGCGACGCTGGGCCGCATCATGGACGTGCTCGGCACGCCCATCGACGAGCGTGGCCCTGTCTCTTCAGACCTCACTGCATCAATTCACCGCAAGGCACCCGCGTACGATGAGTTGTCGCCTTCGCAGGAATTGTTGGAAACCGGTATCAAGGTGATTGATTTGGTCTGCCCCTTCGCAAAAGGCGGTAAGGTCGGTCTGTTCGGTGGTGCCGGCGTGGGCAAGACCGTGAACATGATGGAGTTGATCAACAACATTGCGAAAGCGCACAGCGGTTTGTCCGTGTTTGCTGGCGTTGGTGAGCGTACCCGTGAAGGTAACGACTTCTACCACGAGATGGCCGACTCTGGTGTTGTGAACCTCGAGAAGCTCGAAGAGTCAAAAGTTGCGATGGTGTACGGTCAGATGAACGAGCCCCCAGGCAACCGCCTGCGCGTCGCGTTGACTGGTTTGACGATCGCTGAATCATTCCGCGACGAAGGTCGTGACGTCTTGTTCTTCGTTGACAACATTTACCGTTACACATTGGCGGGTACCGAAGTGTCCGCGTTGTTGGGTCGTATGCCTTCTGCGGTGGGTTATCAGCCCACGTTGGCCGAAGAAATGGGCCGTTTGCAAGAGCGTATTACATCAACCAAGGTGGGTTCTATCACGTCGATTCAGGCCGTTTACGTGCCAGCTGACGACTTGACCGATCCTTCTCCTGCGACAACTTTTGCGCACTTGGACTCTACTGTTGTGTTGTCACGTGACATCGCTGCTTTGGGTATCTACCCTGCGGTGGACCCCCTCGACTCCACCAGCCGCCAGTTGGACCCCAACGTGGTCGGCGTCGAGCACTACGAGACCGCCCGTGCGGTGCAGGGTACGCTGCAGCGTTACAAAGAGTTGCGTGACATCATCGCGATCTTGGGTATGGACGAATTGGCCCCCGAAGACAAGCTAACCGTGGCACGTGCCCGTAAGATGCAGCGTTTCCTGAGCCAGCCTTTCCACGTGGCAGAAGTTTTCACGGGCTCTCCCGGTAAGTACGTGTCATTGGCAGAAACCATCCGTGGTTTCAAAATGATTGCCAACGGTGAGTGCGACCAGTTGCCCGAGCAGGCCTTCTACATGGTCGGTACGATCGATGAAGCCTTCGAAAAGGCCAAAAAGATCGCCGGTTAAATTCGTCGAACCGGGGCCCCGCGAAACAATGCGTTGCCCTGTAAGCGACTAAAAAAGGAAACAGCATGAGCACCATTCAGGTAGATGTGGTTAGCGCTGAAGAATCTATCTTCAGTGGCGAGGCTACGTTCGTTGCCCTGCCAGGTGAGGCCGGTGAGCTGGGCATCATGCCCGGCCACACCCCATTGATTACCCGTATCAAGCCCGGTTCTGTACGCGTGAAGTTAACCGATGGTAGCGAGGAGTTCATCTTCGTGGCCGGTGGTGTGCTCGAGGTACAGCCCAAGCATGTCACGGTACTCAGCGACACCGCCATCCGTGGCAAGGATCTCGACGAAGCACGCGCCGAAGCCGCCCGTCGTGACGTTGAGGAAGCCATCAACAACGCCAAAGGCGATTTCGATATGGCAGCCGCCCAGGCCGAATTGGCCGTGTTGGCCGCCCAGGTTGCTGCGTTGCGCCGCCTCCGTAAAAAGTCATAAACCAGTTTCGCTGGTATGTCCTAAAAAGCCGACCTTGTGTCGGCTTTTTCGTCTGTCATTGCGCTGTTGTTTAGACACGTTTGTCAGACTTCGATAAACTTCGCATATGCCTAAATCACCCCATCAGCTTGCCTCCCCTGACGATGTTGAGATCGCCTTTTATGATGGCCTTCAAAACGGTGAGGTCGATCAAGTCATGGCGTGTTGGGCTGAGGACGAGGATTTGGTTTGTATTCCACCGGGCGGCGAACCCATCCACGGCATCGAAGATATCCGAGCGCTGTTTACCGCACTGCTGGCGAACGGCCCTTTGACGGTGCGGCCTATGCACGTCCACAAATCACAATCCATGACCCACGCGATCCATACGGTTACAGAGCACGTTTCAGTCATGACAGATGATGGTCAGGCGATCGCACAACTCTACGCGTTAAACGTGTTTCACAAAACACCGCAGGGCTGGCGTTTGGTTGCGCACCACACCAGCCCAGGGCATTTAACCGAGGTCTCTGAAGAGACGCTCACGTCTACGGCCTTGCACTGATATGCGCGCCATGGACTCTGTTTGGCGGTACAGCCCGCCCTGGTGGTTGCGCGGCGCACATGCACAGACCATTTGGTCAGCTCGTTTGGCGCGCCATTGGCAGGACCAGTCAGCACCCCTCCGTACTTATTTAGGTCGTGCGAGCGCCAGCACCGAAGGGGGGGTGATTGCTGGCTGGCGCGTTCCACCCGTACCGGCGGATCTGATGGATACGATCCCGCATTGGGAGCGCGAACGCTGGCAAACGCCTGATAGCGACTTCATCGATGTCGATCATCTCGTTATGCCGCCACTGCCTAAAGACACGGGGAAAAAGGCGCCACTGGTCGTCTTGTTCCACGGTCTTGAAGGGTCTCGTCACAGCCACTACGTCCATGCCATGGCGCACGCGTGTCAAACCCGGGGCTGGCAACTGATGTTGCCTCATTTCAGGGGGTGCTCTGGTGAAATTAACCTCGCGCCTCGGGCCTACCACTCCGGTGATTTTGAGGAAATCGACTGGATCTTGCGGCGGGCAGCGAATCTTCACCCCGGTGTACCCGTCGTTGCAGTGGGAGTCTCGCTCGGTGGCAACGCCCTGTTGCGTTGGGCGGGCGAGCTGGGTGAGGCCGCTGGCCGGGTCGTCCGCAGTGTTGCGGCTATTTGCCCCCCGCTGGACTTGGTTGCCTCGGGTCAGGCCATTGGTCGTGGTATCAACCGCGTGCTCTACACCCGCATGTTTCTCGCCAGCATGAAACCCAAAGCACGTGCAAAGTGGGTCCAATATCCCGAGCTGTTTAACCTCGATGCCGCGATGGACGCGAAAACCATACTAGAGTTTGATAATGCGTTTACCGCACCTGTACATGGGTTCAAGCATGTTCTTGACTATTGGTCGCGGGCCTCAGCCAAACCACACCTGAAAAACGTTGCGATTCCAGCTCTGGTGATTAATTCAAAAAACGACCCCTTTATTCCCTTTGAGAGTATTCCGATTCAGGCCGAAGTCGCTGATGCGATCACCCTTTGGCAACCCGCTGGCGGTGGTCACGTTGGATTTACACAAGCCGGCATCACCAGTCGTCCGCCGGGCCACATCAGCGGTTTACCGCGTGCGGTATTGGATTGGCTCGCAGCTAATATGAGTTTATCGGTTGCACCGACCCAGCCACTCTTGACCACGCCCACCCAGCAGGCGTCTGTCGTCAATGGATGAGCTCGTCAAGCAAGCGATGGCCAAGTGGCCTAACGTGCCGCACTGTTATGGCTGGTTGGGCCTGAGTGCCCGAGGTAACTGGTACATGCGCGATGATGCCGCACAAGCTGCAGGCCCTTTTGCTGGCCCACAGTCAACGCCGCAGTCCCGTGGTGCGCTGCTGACGCACGAAAAACTCATTGACTTCATTCATCGTAATTACGCGCAAGATGATTCTGGGCGCTGGTACTTTCAAAATGGCCCACAACGCGTGTACGTTGAGCTAGAGGCAACCCCGCTCGTCGCCCGGATCATGCCCGATGGAGTTGTTGCACACACGGGAGCCCCACTTAATATCCAACGCTGCTTGGTTGATGAAATAGGCCACCTGTACCTCGATTGCAACGAGGGGCTCGCGCGCGTGCACACGCAGGATGTAGATGCCGCACTCCCCTACATCGAGAGCGGCTTGTGGGTTCCCCAAGAGGCTATTGAGGCGGCGTTGCCCGAGCGATTCGCGTACAACATGAGTCCCAGTCTTTCGCAGCGCAGGCCCTAAACTGCTCCTTTTTCAAGCCGGAATACCGATCCGTCACCGTCATGAGGCGTAAAAAAACCGGCTGTAGCGCCGGTTTTTGAACGAGCCAAGCGGTGATCAGTTGGCTGGCTTCTCGGGAACGGGGAAGTTAGCACCGACTTCATTGGTCATGTACACCACAGCACGCCCGATTTCGAGGTCATTGTATTCACCGCCGCCTTGTGCACCCATAGCGCCCTTACCCTTGAGCGCGTGCGTGAGCAACGTGTCGTAGCCTTGACCTAAGCGCGCAGACCATGCACCTTTGTCACCAAACTTCGGCGCACCAGCCGCGCCGGAAGTGTGGCACGCGGTACATTGCGCGTTATAAACCTCTTGACCAGCGCGCAAGGGGCGGTTTGCGTCACGGATCTCGATGCTGCCCACGCGTTGAATACGCTTGGCGATCGCCTGTTCTGTTTGCTCCGCACCGGGACTGGGCTTGGCATCGGCGGTCACGTATTTGACCAAGCCGATGATGATGAACACGGGCAAGACGAATGAAAAGAAAGACAGCCAAGCCAATTGCTTGGGTGTTTTGACTGGGCCCGTGTGGTGTCCGTTATCGCTCATGGCGTCCTCATCACTATTGAAAAATAAGACTGGTTGCCGGCTCCTCCGGCGAATCTCTGATTATAACCAGTCCGCTCACAATTTACGGAGACTCGCCTAAGGGCTGATAGAATAAGCGACTGCTAAAGCTGCACCACTGCAGGCATTTAGCAACGACACGGCGTGACATCAGCGCCAGTGCGGCTGTAGCTCAGTGGATAGAGTATTGGCCTCCGAAGCCAAGGGTCGTGGGTTCGATCCCCGCCAGCCGCGCCAGCATCCCGTCTCAACGCGGTTTGTATATCCGGAAGTGGAAATAAAAAACCAGCGCAACGACCACCGCTAATTGTGTGGCTGCAACATCCCAAAGGTAGTCGTGCCGGTCCTCTATTGGGCCGTGTAACCAGTAAGTGGAAAAATAAGCAACGACACTCAGGGCGATCGCTGAACTTGAGTGAATCAATTCGGCTTTGTTCGCCGCCGACCGATGAGCCGCAACCGAGTAAACCAGCACGACCAACATAAAGCACACCCAGCCAAGTACCGGCGCTACACACAGCGCCACGATTGTGGCGTTGAGTGCGAGCGCTTTTAGGTCAAAGGTCGTGGATTTCGTTTTCGACATCAATGCGCATATGTTAAGCAAACTCCGTAGATGAGAACATAACACACGGGCACTCTATAGGTATGTCCGCAAAACCCCAACCCCCAAAGTCGCTGCCAGCCAGCGATGACCTCCGGGGTATATTGGGTTACAACCTGCGGTCGTTGCGCGTTGCGCGCGGTTGGTCTCAAGAGAGCCTGGCCAATGCCTGCGATCTCGATCGCTCCTACGTCAGTGGCGTGGAGCGCAGCCACTGGAATGTGTCTTTGGGCAACATAGAGCGATTTGCGCTGGCGTTAGGGACTGAGCCGTGGCGATTACTCAAAATGCCAGTACCAGTCTTAGCTCCGGTTTAACCTGCGTCTATGTCGCCGGTTTCCCCTTGCTGCTGGGCTAGGGTCATGTTCTGAAGGTGTAGTGCAGCACCTTAAGCGCGCGATCAACAGAGCGATCTGCGAACGCCACGGGGTTCTCAACCTGCCTTACCAAATGCAATGCGGGCGCGTGTGTTGCAACAAGTGATTGCAAGTAAGACAGTGATAGCTCGGGTGCGTTGAGACAGAGCAAGACATCGGTGCCGTCCTCACACAAGTCGGGCAAGTGTCGCAACAGGCGTTCGTAATCTTTGGTCGCGACGAAGCTGCCTTTCTGATAGCTTGGTGGGTCTGCCACGATCGTGTCATAGGGTGCAAACCGCTTGACCTTTCCCCACGACTTGAACAGATCATGCGCCATGAATCGCACGCCTTCGGCACACCCATTCAGCTGGTGATTTTGTTGCCCAATACGCAGCGCGCCATCACTCATGTCAAGGTTAACCACCTCGGCTGCACCGGCTTGCTTGGCAACCACTGAGAAGGCGCAGGTGTAAGCGAAGAGATTCAAAACCCGCGCGCCAGGCTTGGCCATTATGTTCTCCCGCAGCCACTGCCGACCATTCGCCATGTCCAGAAACAACCCATGGTTTTGACCTTTGGCAACATGCACTACAAAGGCGCTGTCACCCTCAGTCACGACATGGGGCGTTGGCAGTGCGCCCCGCATGACCACAGTTTCTGTGCGCACTTGATCGCGGCACTGATACACCCAGCACACAGTTGTCGATAAGCCCAAAGCCGCACTGCGCGCCAGAATGGCCTCGTCAAGTGCTTTGAGCGTGTCGGGTGCAAGGGCGCTAAAGCTGGTTAGAACCCACGCGGGGGGATACCAATCGAGCGCCAGGTGCTCGCACCCCGGGTAGAGACCTCCGCGCCCATGAAAAAGTCGCTTTGCTGCACGGTTGTTCGGTGCTATGTCGGCTTGTGCGATGGCATCAAATAGGGCTTGCATGCCTCGAGTTTAGCCGCCCGAGTGCCGGCCCAAAAAGTCGCGCAGGCACTTGAAGTTATGCGCGTAAAGCACTAGTCTGTGCCTTTTAAAACTTAACTAAATTAAGGGTGTAGCCATGGGTGTTGAGCCGTTACCACTTGATCCGAAATGGGTCCAAGCGTTGCAAGGGGTTACGACCGCAACGTTGACAACCGTGTTGTTGAAAAAGGGGTTACGCAACGTGTGGATGCGCGGTGCCAAGGCCATGCGTCCGGATACCCCCCGTATTGTCGGGCGCGCTTTTACCTTGCGTTTTGTGCCCGCGCGCGAGGATTTGGCAACCCCGGCCTCCTGGGGCTCCCCCATTTCTACTCGCGCCGCCATTGAACAAATGCCCGCCGGTTGCATCGCGGTGGTTGACGCGATGGGCGTGACCGATGCCGGTATCTTTGGCGATATTTTGTGTGCACGCATGCAAAAGCGCGGCGTGGGTGCGTTGGTTACCGACGGCGTCGTACGCGACATTGAGGGCGTCACGAAAACCAATTTGCCGGTTTGGGCCCAGGGTACTGCCTCGCCGGCGTCTGTTGCAGCGCTCACCTTTGTCGGGTGGCAGGAACCCATTGGCTGTGGCGGGGTTGCCGTGATGCCCAATGACGTGGTGGTGGTCGATGCCGATGGTGCAGTGCTCATCCCGGCTGATTTATTGGAGGCGGTGTGCGAGGCTGCCGTTGAGCAAGAGCGGCTAGAGGGCTGGATCATGACGCAAGTTGATGCGGGCTTGCCGCTGCCCGGTCTTTACCCGCCCAATGCTGAGACCCAAGCCCGCTACGAGGCATGGGCTAAGACGGTTCGTTAACCACCGGGAAAGTCGGCGCGCAAGGCGCGCGCTGATTGCATTAACGAGATGCTGTCAGCGCCAACCGCCACAAAGCGCGCGCCCGCCGTCAGGTAAGCTTGCGCGGCTTCCCGTTGAGTCGTGATGATGCCGGCGGCCTTACCGGCGCGCCGTACGACTGCAATGCCGTCAAAAATTGCTTTTTGAACATCCGGATGACCGGCATTGCCCGGGTGCCCCATTGAAGCACTTAAGTCGGCAGGACCAAAAAACACACCGTCTACGCCGTCGGTATTGGCGATGGCCTCTAAGTTACTTAATGCGGCGGTGGTTTCGGCTTGAACCAAACAGCACAACTGAGCTGACGCGTTGTCCATGTAATCAGCCACTTGCCCCCAGCGTGAGGCGCGCGCAATCGCAGCGCCATCACCCCGAAAGCCACGCGGTGGGTAGTGCATAGCCCCCACAATCCGAGCGGCCTGTTCAGCGGTATCCACCATCGGTATGAGCAAGGTCTGAAAGCCGACGTCGAGGTATTGTTTGATGAGCGCTACATCGTCATTCACCAAGCGCGCAACGGGGTGACTGTCATAGGGTGCTATGGCGCGCATTTGTTGTAAGGCGGTTTGCAAGTTGTTGGGACCGTGCTCGCCATCGATCAGTAGCCAGTCAAACCCCACGCTGGCCACGGCTTCTGCCACGTGGTCACTTGCCAACGCCAGCCAGTAACCAATTTGCGGACGGTCCGCGCGCAGCGCAGATAAAAATGGGTTGATGGGGTGTTGCATGGTAACCGGCCTTTCAATGTGTCTCGTGCGAAGGATGCCCCATTATGAATCGCATGCCATTAAACTGCGGTCATGTCTTTGAACACGCCACCACCATCAAGCGGCCCTGCCAGCGACACCGATTTGTCGCCGCTCCCCTCTATTCAACTGGGACTTTATCGACACTACAAAGGGGGTCTCTACGAGGTACAAGGCGTCGTGCGACACAGTGAAACCTTGCAACCGATGGTGCTGTACCGAGCCCTGTATGGCCAACGTGGTTTGTGGGTTCGCCCTTTTGACATGTTCCTTGAAACTGTACAGGTAGAGGGTCGAACCGTCTCGCGGTTTACCTGGATCGCCAACGATGCAACCGCGCAAGCGGAGGCGGCTGTATGAGCGACCGTAGCCGCGTGACGGACTCCAGTACGCAAATGGGCCTGGATCTGGGATTGCCCACCCCACCACCGACAGCCAGCGTTAAAAAAGCGCCCCCCACTAAAAAGCTCAAAGCCATGCCAATGACTGTGAACGTCGCAGCGTCCAACGCCGAAGGCCAAGACTATGAGGCCATGGCCAACGCCCTGTCGGCCCACGCTGACTACCGTGTGATCCGACGATTGAAGCCGCAGCTGAAGTTCCCCGCAGCAACAGGTCCAGTGAAACGCGTTGCCGTGTTGGATACCGAGACCACAGGACTCAGTGCCGCATCCGACAGCATCATTGAATTGGCAATGGTCGTGGTGGACATTGACATCAAAACGGGAATGCCGGTTGGTGAGGTGACCGTATTTGACGGGTTTGAAGACCCTGGGCGCCCCATCCCCGCAGAGGTTCAAAGCCTCACGGGCATTACGGACGACATGGTGCGGGGTCATAAATTGGATTTGCTTGAAGTGAACCGCGTCATGAATGGCGTCGAATGGGTGGTGGCTCACAACGCCGGTTTTGACAGACCCTTTGTCGAACAACGGTTGCCGTTTTTTGCCGATTTACCGTGGGCGTGTTCGTTCGCCGATATCCATTGGAAGCAGCTCGGCCAAGGGTCCGCTAAATTAGAAACGCTTGCCGCAGCGTTTGGATTTTTCTATGACGCGCACCGCGCAGACATGGACTGCCATGCATTGCTCGCATTGCTGTCGCAACCCATTGGCGACCCCGCGCAAACGGGTTGGCAATATCTGCTTGAGGCATTGCAGCGGCCCCAATACTTGCTGCAGGCGACTGGGGCACCTTTTGATGCCAAGGACTACCTGAAAGCCCGTGGGTATCGATGGGACAGTGGTGCCCGAGTTTGGCACACGCGGCTTGGCAGTGAGGAGACGTTGCGTGAGGAGTGCGCGTGGCTGGCGGAGCGGGTGTACGCCAATCCGCGTGCGCAAGTCACGATTGTTGAACTTGATGCGTTGGCACGCTATGCTGGTCGTGACGGGCAGGTCACCATGCGCGCGGTCAGCGCTTGAAATGGGGCTGAACGCCCTCAGTTAACGTCCATGGAATTCATTAATCGACTCATTGGTGCCCTTTTTCGCGTCGTGCTGATGCTCACGGGCTTGGTCTTTGTGGCCGGCTTGATATTGGTCGCCATGATGGCCCTTGCACTCAGCATGTTGTGGTCGTTGATTACGGGGCAGAAGCACCCCGTCACCATGGTTTGGAGTCGGTTCCGCCAAACGCAAGATGCCGTGTGGCGCGCAAGCCAACGAGGACGACCAACCTCGGGATCGTCACAAGACGCTGGCGAGAGCGCATCGCGTCGTCCTGCGATAGATGATGTGGTTGACGTCGAGGACATCAGTGCCACGCGCAGCAAGCCGCCACACGATCAAGTGCCCTGAGCCCTAAGACGCGTGTTTGATTTCCAGCGCTTTGGCGTAGAGTTTGTTCTTGCTGTCACCCGTGATCTGACTGCACACTTGTGCCGCCGTTTTGACCGGTAGCTCCTTGAGCAACAGCGTCAATACCCGCACCCCTTCAGACGTTACGTCATCGTCAATCGCATTGGCCAACGGTAACGGATGAATGCCCAGCACGTACTCGCCCCGTAAGCGGTTGTCATCAGCAGCCAGCCAACTGCTGAATGCCTCACAGGTTAAGGTGGCGATCGTTTCAAATTGTTTGGTCAATTCACGCCCCACTGTGATGTCGCGTGTACCCCAGGGCGCCAGTTCTTTTGCCAAAGCCATCAGACGGTGTGGGGCCTCCAGCACAATCACGGCACGCGGCGATTGCGCAAGCGCTGCCAAGGCTGCCGCGCGCGCTTGGCCTTTTGATGGCAAAAATCCCGCAAAGGTAAAACCTTGCATATCAAAGTGTTCGGCACTCGCGTCAATCCCCATCGCACTGATCAGGGTGGTCACACTACTGGCGCCCGGAATCGGCATGACCCGCAAGCCCGCAGCTTGCGTAAGCGCGACCAATTTGGCGCCCGGATCGCTGACACCGGGTGTACCCGCATCGCTGACGTAAGCAACACGCTCGCCCGCTTGCAAGCGTCGCACGACGGCTTCACTGGCCTCGCGCTCGTTATGTTGGTGCAGCGCGATCAGTGGCTTTTTGATGCCGTAGGCTGCTAGCAGGTGCTGCGTATGACGCGTATCCTCACAAGCTACCGCATCCATTTGAGCCAGCGCGCACAATGCGCGCAAACTGATGTCAGCCAGATTGCCAATGGGCGTCGCGACCACAGTCAGCGTCGCCGCAGGGTAGTCTTGTCCCGATGCGGCTTCTTGTGAGGCGGAAAGTGCAGATGCAAATGGTGATGTCAAAACAAAATTACCCATCAATAACAGCCACCACAAAAGCGCGGGGTGACTTGGCTGAAACGCAGAGCCTGCAGCAGCTTACGGCGGCAGGCCTAACCTTGCTGAAGCGCAACTATCGGTCACCGGGGCGTGGGGGTGGCGAGATAGACCTGATTATGCGCGAGCCGGATGGGACGGTGGTCTTTGTCGAGGTCCGCGCCCGGCAACAGTCAGCTTTCGGCGGTGCTGCCGCCAGTGTCGGCCGCCTAAAGCAACGTCGCATCATCTTTACTGCACGCCATTTTTTAAGCCGCCTCACGGTCTTGCCGCCCTGCCGGTTCGACGTCATGGCGCGAGAGGCCGATGCGTGGGTGTGGCTAAAGGGCGCCTTTGACGTGGAGCGCTAGAATGCCACCATGCTCTCACAGCGTATTCAACAACAGTTCATCGACAGCGCCGACTTTAAATATCAATGCGCGGAAAGCCTAGCTGCGCCCATCGAGTCGGCCGTGCACGCCATTTTTGCCAGCTTCACCAACGGTGGCAAGTTGCTGATTGCTGGTGCGGGTGCAACGCAGCCCTTGGCTCAGTATGTGGGGCATTTGTTTTTGAGCCGCTTCGAACGCAATCGCCCGGAACTGGCTGCGATCACGCTGGGTTTGACGCTCACATCGGATACAGAAAGTCAGTCATTGGCGCGTGAGGTCAGGGCGCTCGGTGTGAGTGAGGACTTGCTGCTCGTGTTGAGCGTGCGGGGTGGTGAGTCTGCACTGAGTGCGGCTGTGGATGCCGCCCACGAGCGCGACATGACCGTGGTGGCTATGGTTGGTGGCGCCGATGGCGAGTTGCTGCAAACGTTGCACGACACTGATGTGGCGATCTGCATTCCCTCCGATGCGCTGGGGCGCGTGACCGAAATTCAGCAAATGGCGTTGCACTGCATCTGTGATGGCATTGATGTTCAATTATTGGGTGAACAGCAGTGATCGCGTTACACTTTGATTTTCAGTTTTAAGGAGTTCAACACAATGGCCCTCTCAAAAAAGCAACCGCTTGCAACCCTTGGTTTGATGCACAAGGCGTTCTTAGCAGTTTGTCTGGTGGCCAGTTTGAGTGCATGCGCCCCTGTATTGATCAGCGGTGTCGCGGGCAGCGCCCTCGTGGTCAGCGATCGCCGCACCTCGGGTGCGCAACTCGAAGATGCCGCCATTACGGTGAAAGCGGCCAACGCAGCTAAAAGTATGCTGGGTGACCGTGGCAACGTGAGTGTCAGCAGTTACAACCGCCGCGTGTTGGTAACGGGTGAGGTCAACACCGAGGAAGAAAAGAAGAAAGTCATTTCAGCCATCAGCAAAGTTGAAAATGTGCAGTTGGTGGTCGATGAGTTGGCCGTCTACATTCCTTCCGCGTTGTCGACCCGCGCAAAAGACACCTTGACCACTACCCGTGTGAAGGCCAACTTGTTTGATGCGAAAGACCTTATGGCAGGTGCCTTCCGTGTGATTACCGAGCGCGGGACGGTCTATCTGATGGGCATTGTGACGCAGCGTGAAGCGGACCGTGCCACTGATTTAGCCAGTCGCACGCCGGGTGTTTCGAAGGTTGTGCAAGTGTTGGAGGTGATCAGCGAAGCGGAGTTGCTGCGTTTGACCCCGCCGCCAAAAACAGACAAGGCTGCTACGGCCAAGTAACAAAAAAGGCGCCTGAGGCGCCTTTTTTATAGTTGCATGCGCTCAGCGAATGCGCTTGATCAAGCTGGAGGTGTCCCAGCGGTTACCGCCCAGTTGTTGCACGTCAGCGTAGAACTGATCGACCAGTGCGGTGACGGGTAAGCGTGCGCCGTTGCGCTTAGCCTCGTCCATGACCAGCCCCAAGTCTTTACGCATCCAATCGACCGCAAAACCGAAGTCAAATTTGTCTTCAGCCATGGTGCGACCCCGGTTGTCCATCTGCCAGCTTTGCGCGGCGCCCTTGCCGATCACATCAATTACGGTGTTCATGTCCAGTCCCGCACGTTGACCGAAGGCCACCGCTTCGCTCAGGCCTTGCAACAGACCGGCGATTGCAATTTGGTTAACCATCTTGGTTAATTGCCCTGCACCGCTGTCGCCCATTAAGGTCACCGCTTTGGCGAAGCATGCAATAACCGGCTTTGCCTGATCAAATACCGCGGCATCCCCACCGCACATGACCGTGAGCGCACCGTTTTGCGCGCCAGCTTGCCCCCCAGAGACCGGCGCATCGATGAAGGCGATGCCCAATTGTTTCGCGGCTTGGTACAACTCACGCGCTACTTCCGCCGATGCGGTGGTGTGGTCAACAAAAATGCTCCCCGCCGCCATGCCCGCAAATGCGCCGTCTGCGCCCAAGCAGATGGCACGCAAGTCATCGTCGTTACCGACGCAAGCCATCACAATCTGCGCGCCCTGTGCCGCTTCACGCGGTGTATCGCCTGCGCTTAAGTGGCCCGCATCGCAGCCAGCCCCTTGTGCATCAGTCTGCCATGCAGCCGCTTTCGCCGCGGTGCGGTTAAAGACACTGACCTGGTGACCGGCTTTTACCAAGTGGCCCGCCATGGGGTAGCCCATCACGCCCAAGCCGAGAAAGGCAACCTTGGCTGGTGTTTCGACGGGGGCATAGGTGCGTTCGTTGATGAATGTCATGCTGCTGATTCTCAAAAGTTGGATTTTCGAAGGGGTGAAACCGCCATTGTATGACGCATACTAATGGCATGTCTGTTCTGCCGGTGTCATCCTCATCAACGGTTCCGAACCCCAGCGCGGGGCGGCTTCAAGCGGTTCGCGAGCGACTTGATGCAGCCTGTGCGGCTGCGCAGCGCCCCATCGAGTCCATCGCATTATTGGCGGTGTCCAAAACCTTTTCGGCTCAAGCGGTTGCCGATATGGTGTCCGCAGGACAGACCGCGTTTGGCGAAAACTACATTCAGGAGGGCGTCGATAAAATTGCCGACCTCGCAGCGCTTCGTGCGTCTGCTGGCTTGGTGTGGCACTGTATTGGCCCCATTCAGAGTAATAAAACACGCTTGGTCGCTGAACACTTTGATTGGGTGCAAAGCGTTGACCGTCTGAAGATAGCTGAGCGACTCAGCGCGCAGCGACCCACAAATCTGCCGCCTCTGCAGGTGTGTGTGCAGGTCAATGTGGATGGTGGGGCAACGAAATCTGGCGTGCAGGTGTCTGAAGCGACAGCACTGGCGCAAGCCATCCACCAACTGCCCGGCCTGCAATTACGCGGACTGATGTGCATCCCCGATCCTGTGGATACCTTTGCGGCGCAAGTCGCTATTTTTGGCCGTGCGCGTACCTTGTTTGACGCCTGGCGCGCGCAGGGCTTACCCGTAGACACCTTGTCAATGGGTATGAGTAGCGACCTGGAAGCTGCGGTGGCAAGTGGCGCAACCATGGTTCGCGTAGGCACTGCGTTGTTTGGTGCGCGTTAACCCAGCCAGCGCCAAATCAAAGGCAACAGCAGGGAGCCCAAAATCACCTGCAAACCCAAAGCCAATCCCGCAAAGGCGCCCGCGTCCGCGTTGACCTGATTGGCCCGCGCCGCGCCGATCCCGTGCGCTGCAGTACCGAGCGCAAAGCCCCGCGCCATCCAGCCCGCGCGGTCGAAACCCAATCCCATCGCGTCAAACAGGTAGCGGCCACTGAGTGCCCCCACCAGTCCTGTGAGCACCGCAAATACGGCGGCTAGCGCTGGGATACCGCCGATCTTCTCAGCCACACCCATGGCCACCGGCGCGGTGATGCTCTTGGGTACCAGCGATAACCAAACGTTGCTGGGCAAGTCCATCGCCCAGGCCAATACCACCGCACTGCCGGCAGCGGCAGCACCGCCGACCAGTGCGGCCACTAAAAAGCTCAGTCCATGCCGGCGCAAGTCATGGCGCCGCAACCAGATGGGCCACGCCATCGCGACCACAGCGGGCCCCAATAAAAAGTGAATGAACTGCGCGCCAGAAAAATAGGTGGGGTAGGCCACGCCGGTAACGAGCAAGCCCGCTGCGATCAACAAGACGGACCACAAGGTCGGGTTGGCCCATGGCGCATGCTGCATACGGGCGTAGAACGCCTGCGCCAACACGTACACCACGATCGTCGCCGTGAGGCCGAACAAGGGCGTGGATGAGAGGTAAACCCAAAGCTCGACGAAGTCGGTCATGGTGCCTCCGGCGGGACGCGGAGTAATCGGCGTAACGTCCACGCGGTCACCCATAAGCCCACCCAAGTTGACAGAATGATGACCGCAGCGACGCGACCGCCGTAGGCGGCCAACAAGCCCAAATGAGTCATCACGCCGACGCCAACTGGCACGAATAACAACGACAGGTGCGCCAATAAAAAGTCAGCAGCGGCACCGACACAGCCCTGGACGGCCGAGCTGCGTAACGCCAGCAATAGCAGCAGCAAGCCAATCACAGGGCCTGGGAACGGCAACGCGAACGCGCGCGCTAACAACTCACCCGCCGCTTGCAAGGCCAGTAACCAGGCGATGCCTTGCAGGGGCTTCATGTGGTCCCGCGCTTAAAAACGTTCGAGCTCGGGGTGCGACAGCTGACCACCGCGTACCAGCATCTTGCCGTACTCGGCGCAGCGTTGGAGGGTCGGGATCACCTTTCCAGGGTTCAGGAGGCTCTTCGGGTCGAAGGCGGCTTTGACGGCGAACATCAGCGCGTTCTCTTCACCGCTGAATTGCACGCACATCGAATTCAACTTCTCGATACCCACGCCATGCTCACCTGTCACGGTACCTCCCATGGCAACGCTTGTTTCGAGAATGTCGGCACCAAATAGTTCACAACGGTGCAATTGGTCAGGGTCGTTTGCATCAAACAAAATCAGCGGGTGCAGGTTGCCGTCGCCCGCATGGAAGACGTTGGCGCAACGCAGATCGTACTTTTTCTCCATCTCGGCGATCGCCAACAAAATGTCGGCCAAGCGTTTACGGGGAATGGTTGAATCCATGCACATGTAGTCTGGGCTGATTCGTCCAGAGGCGGGGAATGCATTCTTACGACCGCTCCAGAAACGCAGGCGCTCAGCCTCGTTTTGGCTTACCGCGATCGCAGTGGCACCCGCAGCTTTGAGCACCGCGCTCATGCGGCCAATCTCCTCTTCGACTTCCTCTGGTGTGCCATCGCTCTCGCACAACAAAATAGCTTCGGCATTGAGATCGTAGCCCGCATGGACAAAGTCCTCGACCGCTGCAGTCATGGGTTTGTCCATCATTTCTAGACCCGCTGGGATGATGCCCGCCGCGATCACAGCGGCCACGGCATCGCCTGCCTTGCGGATGTCGTCGAAGCTGGCCATGATGCAACGGGCCAAGAGAGGCTTCGGCACCAGCTTGACGGTGACCTCCGTGAGGACAGCAAGCATCCCTTCGCTGCCGACCAGCACGTTGAGCAAGTCATAGCCCGGCACATCCAAGGCATCGCTGCCAAAGGTGATGGGCTCGCCGGTGACGGTGAATCCGCGAACCTTTAGAACGTTATGCACGGTGAGGCCATATTTCAGGCAGTGCACTCCTCCGGAGTTTTCGGAAACGTTGCCGCCGATGGTGCAGGCGATTTGGCTCGATGGGTCGGGCGCGTAATACAGGCCGTAAGGAGCTGCCGCCTCGCTGATTGCCAAGTTTCGTACGCCGGACTGCACGACTGCCGTGCGGCTGTTGGGGTCAATTCGTTGAATTTTGTTGAACTTTGCCAAGCTCAAAGTGACGCCCATTTTGTGGGGCAACGCGCCGCCCGACAGGCCTGTGCCAGCACCCCGAGCCACAACGGGTACGTCCAGCGCGTGGCAAATACGCAGCACCGCACTGACTTGAGCCTCCGTCTCGGGCAGCGCCACTACCATGGGGCGCTCTCGGTAGGCCGTCAGTCCATCGCATTCGTAGGGCGTCGTATCTTCGTTGTGCCAGAGCAGGGCGTGTGCGGGCAAGTGTTGGCTCAGGGCGTCCACCACTTGCTGTTGGCGCGCGCGGCGGTCGACGCCCGCGATCTGGGTGCTCTCGGAGGTATTTACGGCATTCATGTGGCCAGTTTAGGCGATGCGACCGCCTTGCGCGTGAATAAAGTTTGGTGTCGACCTGAAGGGAATTTCAGCGACGAAACCCATCACACCCTACTTGACGACGCTTTTCAGCCAGTCGGCGAAGGTGGCACATTCCCAGCGATCCATGGCGCCCGTGCGCCAGCACAGGTAGTGGGCGTGGGGGCTGGGGACCTCCCGGGGGAACAGGCGCACCAGCGTGCCGTTTTCCACCCAGGGCGCCCCCAATTTTGGGCGAACCAAGGCGACGCCTAATGACTGTGCTGCCGCGTCACACATGAGGCCAATGTCGTTGAAGGATGACCCCTCATTGGGCTCGGGCCAGTCCAAGTCGTGGGCGGCAAACCAGGTGCGCCAGGGCTCCAACGGTGAGCGCAATAATTTGGTTCGTGCCAAGTCCTGAACCGTTTCAAAGGGGCCGTGTTCACGCACATAGGCTGGCGAGGCCATCACCACCACATCATCTTTCATGATGCACTCGTATTCGACGTCTGCGTAACGGCCGCTGCCAAACCGAATGGTGAGGTCCGCGTCTTCAGCCACGACATCCAGCAATGGGATAGAGACTTGCAGCGTGATATCGATCTCAGGATAGGTCTCAATAAAATGCCGTAACTTGGGCATCAAAACTGATCGAGCGAAGGTGGGGGTGACGGCGAGCCTTAACTTCCGGCGACTGGTCTGTGAGGTTTGGGTTGGGAAGCGACCTAAACTTGCCAACCCCTCGCGCACGTGGGTGAGGTATTCGATACCTTCGACCGTGAGTGAAAAGTCGGCGCGCCCAAACAGTTTGACCCCAATGATTTGCTCCAGCTGTTTGACCCGGTGGCTCACGGCGCTCGGTGTGACAAAAAGCTCGTCAGCCGCTTGGGTGACGCTGCGCAGACGTGCCAGCGCTTCGAATGTCAGTAGGCATTGGACGGGCGGGATTCGAGCGGTCATTGATGCATTTCAGTGGCGCCAACTGGCGAGGCTCTATTTTGACTGATTCCAAGGCGTTGGCGCCCCGCAGGGCACACCCTTGGTGACACAATAGCGTTTTTTAAGCCAAAAGAATACCCTCACAACAGGAGCACCCCCGTGTCACAAAGCCATTTTGAAATGACCAATCAATGGTTACCCTTCACCCCTAACCGAGACTTCCAACGCGATCCCCGCGTTTTGGTCGGCGCCCAGGGGATGCACTTCACGACCCACGATGGGCGCGAAATCATCGATGGTGTGTCGAGTTTGTGGTGCGTGGGTGCGGGTCATGGCCGGCGCCAGATTTCTGAAGCCATTAAGCAGCAGCTCGATACCTTGGACTACAGCACGGCGTTCCAAGCCTCAAACGACAAGGCTTTCATGGCGGCTTCGGCGATTGCCGAATTAGCCCCTGGTGATTTGAACAAGGTCTTTTTTTGCAACTCGGGGTCAGAGGCTGCGGATACCTCTTTGAAGATGGCGCTGGCCTACCACCGCGCGCGGGGTGAAGGCCATCGGACAGTACTGATTGGTCGTGAGCGCGGTTATCACGGCGTGGGATTTGGGGGCATGAGTGTGGGCGGCATTCCTGGCAACCGCAAGGTATACAGCGGTGCGCTGTTGCCGCGTGTTGACCACATGGCCTTCATCCACGATCAGAGCAAGTTTCCATTCATACAAAACGAGGTGCCCGTCTGGGATACCGACCCCTTGTCCGACTTGGAAAACCGCATCTTGCCCTTACACGACCCGAGTAACGTGGCCGCCATCATCGTGGAGCCGATCGCGGGCAGTGCCGGTTGGTACATCCCGCCGCAGGGTTATCTGAAGCGCTTGCGCGAGATTTGTGACAAGCACGGCATTTTGCTAATTTTTGACGAAGTCATTACAGGCTTTGGTCGTTTGGGTACGGCCTTTGGTGCGGATTACTTTGGCGTCGTGCCAGACATGCTGAACTTCGCTAAATGCGTGACCAATGGCGTTTTCCCATTGGGCGGTGTGATTTGTCGCGACCATGTTTTCGAATCAGTAATGACCGGTCCCGATCATGCGATTGAGTTCGCCCACGGCTACACCTATTCAGGTCATCCTGCCGCCTGTGCTGCGGCGCTCGCGACGCTGCAAATCTTCCGCGAGGAAAATTTGTTTGCCCGCGCCGGCGAAATGGGACCTGTGTTGGGAGACGCCATGCACAGCGCCATGCGCGGATTGCCCAACGTTATCGGCGTGCGCAGCTTGGGTTTGGCCGCAGCCGTAGAGTTGAGTGGCTTACCGGGCCAGCCTGGCAAACGGGCTTACAACATCTTCTTGGATTGCTATCACGCAGGTGTGATGGTGCGTGCGGCAGGAGAGAACTTGGTGTTTGCACCACCCTACATCGTGGAAAGCGCACACATTGATGCCATGGTCAGCACCTTGGCCGCTGCCATCAAGCGCCACGCTTGAAGTGAGCGCGCAGGCCTGCGCAGTAGTCCTGTGGTGGTAAGGCGGGCGTGTGCCAGTACCAGTCGGCATCGCCCGCTGTTTTGGCCGAGACGCCCGTTTGCCCATCCGCTACCAAGCGGATGTTGGTGATCGTGCCCAGCGTGCGGCGCGCACGATCGTCTTGAAGGTGTTGTGGCACCCCCGTACGCGAGTCGGTATGCGCGCTGCCGGCGATGTAAAGCGTGACACGTCCCGGCTGGCTGGCCGCGATGATGGCTTGTGCCATCGTCTCATCGCGCGCGATTTGAATCCGCGTCATGGGCGTCAGCTGGCTTTCAGGCAGTAAACCGCAATGGCCGTCAGTCACAGCTTGTTTCTGGGTGGCAAAAATGGCTGGGTCAACGCGGGTGTCCCAACGGGCATCGGTCATCACGGCTCGCATGTCTTTGAACGGCAGGTTACTGCCATGCACGGGAACGCCTGCGCGAACGGCCTGCATCACCACGGGACCATAGCTCGCCCAAGGCCATGCGTTATCACGCCAATTGAGTGCCTGCTGCACCGCGCTTTCCGAGGCATCGGCGGGAAGTGATTCAGTGCTGTGCCCGCGGTCGGCCATCTCCAGTACAAGGGCGCCCAAGCGCTGTTGTGCGCTCAACTGCTGGACGGTTAGTCGCTGAAGCTGTTGGTGTACCGGCGCGTCGTGTTGTTCGCCCAGCATGAGGACGGTTGCGGTCTTTGGAGCCAGGCGTTCGGGGAGGGTAATGCGCTGCAGGTCAGACAGACCCGGGGCAGGGGTGGCGCATCCAGTCAATAGGGCGGCCGCAACTGTCGCGGCAAACGCAGCCTTTAATCGGCGCGATTGGGGAGCGGGTTGGCGAAGCGACAGCCGCGTGATCGCCATGCGCGGTTCAGTGCACGACGACGGGAGTTTGCGCCAAAGAGGCGTAACTATCGAGGAAGGTTTCAACCTCTTCTTGTGTCGGCGCTGTCCGCTGCCAGGCGTTGATTTGGGCTTGAAAGTATTCGGCCCATGAGCCATCAAGGTACAGTTCTTTGCCCGTGCGCTTATCGACGATTTCAAAACCGTGGCGCACCAATTGCAAACTTTCGCCAGTCACGCTGTCCACTGGATGACCTTCGGCATCAGACTCTTCCGCCTGATTGGCCAAGATGTGTAGAACAGAGAACGTTTCTGAGTCGTAAAGCATGTTCAATTCGGGTTCTCCTCTTTGCAGCGACCGCGCTACGCATTCAATATAACGCGAATTTTGTCGGCGTGGTGTGGGGTCAATCGATACAGGCTTTAACTGCGGGTGAAATGTCTGTTTTCAAGCCTTCAAGGGGTCAAGATCGGGCAATTTATTTTGTTTATCGAGACGCTGGTCAATGAAAGTCCCATCGGGCTCAGTTAACAAGATACGGACCGGGAACGTCGCGTTCTCGCTCGCGTACCACAGCGTCGCAGCGGTATCGTCGGGCCCCACCAATCGCTTGACGGGCGTTGCCAACCAAGTGCCTGCAGGTGTCACAACGGTCTCGGGTGAACCAATTTGCATGCGCCAATCTGCCCGCCCGTTGGCACCCGTCACGGGTACTAAAAAGGTCTGTTGCCCCGATTGCTTGGCTTCCGCGATCCATTTTGGGAGTGCAAAAAACAAGCTGACCCGATCTTGCATGTTGGGCTCCCACGGCGCAGCGCCGGCTTCGGTGTAGCGCACTTGTTTGGTTGTTGGGTCGAGCACGGCTTCGCGGATACGCTTACCGTCATCAACGAATCGACGGGGCTCTGGGTAGCCATTCACCAACAAGCCCGTGCTGGTTTGCTTGCGATTGAAGACAAACAAGAGGGACACTTGCCAAGCGGCAGAATAATGTGTCGCATTGCGTTGCCAGGTGAGGGTCGCCTTGGCGTTGTAGTTGATACCGCTCTTTTTGCCGCTGACTGCGTAGTGCAGTGACACGCTCGGTTGACCGCGTGAAGGCGCAGCGCCGTGCACCCAGGTTATGGGCGTTGCCCAAAGCGCTGCGGTGGCCCACGTGCCTTTGAGAATGAGTTGGCGCCTCGATTGCATGCGCCTATCGTAGCGCGGTATCGGGGCAGCCCAGGTCGTGGCTAAGTTGGGCCGCAAATGCGCGCAAGGTGGTGGCCGTTTCGCCATTCCAATCGGCATCGAATACGCCCGATGCGCCGAGCGTTACCAAACCCATCGTCAGCTGACCCTGGCTGTCAAATACCGGGGCACACAAACCTGAGATACCCGGAATCAAGCTGCCAACCACGCGGGCGACACCGTGTTGGCGTGTCTCGGAAATCAAGGCGGCAACCGCGTTGGTGTCCTTGGGTATGTCGCTTTGTGGGTGGTGGGCCACTGCCGCGAGTTCTCGCTGCAGCATGCGTTCGCAGGCGGGATGGTCTGGGTGGCGGTGTGCCATGAAGCTCAAAAAACAGCGCCCTGTCGCCGATGACAGTAAAGGCATCACGTCACCCAAGCGCAACTTGGCGGCCGCTGCTGCGCCGCCGTCGTGCCAGTGCACGATGGTCGGACCTTGGTTGCCCCAAACAGCCAACGCCATCGTGTGGCTGATTTGGGCAGACCAATCGGCTATTGCGGCGCGCGCGCTGCGCACGGGGTCACTGCGTGACAAGCCAGCCAAACCGATTCGCAGGCTGGCTGGGCCCAGGTCATAGCGGTTGCTCAAGGGGTCTTGCGACACCAGGCCCAGCCGCTGAAAGCTGACCAGGTAGCGGTGGGCTTTCGCGGGGCTCATGTCAGCGGCATGCGCCAAGTCGCGTAGCATCATGGCTTGCGGACTTTTGGCCAACACGCTCAACAGGGTGAAGCCTACTTCCACAGATTGGATGCCGGCGCGGCCAGCCAAGTTGCTGGCATCATTCGCTGGGCTGGTCTTGGCGGTATCGGCAGGGGCAGTTGGTCGCATGGCGTGAGCGGGGTGTTTGGTGGATGCAGCGAAACACTCTTAGAATACCAGCGAGTTTTATATTCGTAAATTAATTTTACTAATCGTAATCATTGGCACTTCGGATGCCAAACGATTTTGTTGGAGCGCGTGATGAAATTAGCAACCTTAAAAGACGGTTCGCGAGATGGGCAATTGGTCGTGGTTTCGCGGGATTTATCGCAAGCGCATTACGCCACTGGCATTGCCAACTCGCTGCAACAGGTTTTAGACGACTGGGCTTTCATGGCGCCGCAATTGGAAGACCTGTCGGTTGCTTTGAATCAGGGGCGCGCGCGTCACGCGTTTGCGTTCGATCCTGCGCAGTGCATGGCGCCATTGCCGCGCGCCTTCCAATGGGCCGATGGCTCAGCGTACTTAAACCACGTCGAATTGGTACGCAAGGCGCGTAACGCAACGGTACCTGAATCTTTTTACACCGACCCCTTGATGTACCAAGGGGGCAGCGATGATTTCATTGGTCCCCGTGACCCCATTGTGGTGCCGGATGAAGCCTACGGGATTGATTTTGAATCTGAGATCGCCGTGATTACGGGCGATGTTGCCATGCAGGTCAGCCCTGAGGAGGCGCTTGAGAGTGTCCGTTTGGTGATGCTGGTAAACGACGTCAGCTTGCGCCACCTGATTCCCGACGAGCTTGCAAAAGGTTTCGGCTTTTTACAAGGCAAGCCTGCAACCGCCTTCAGTCCAGTGGCCGTCACGGTCGATGAGTTAGGTGATGCGTGGCAGGGCGGGCGCTTGAACGGCGTCCTGCAAAGCGCCTGGAATGGGCGTCGCGTGGGATTATGCGAGGCCGGACCTGAGATGACGTTTCACTTCGGGCAGCTCATTGCCCACCTCGCCAAGACGCGCCGTGTGCGGGCGGGTAGTGTGATCGGCAGTGGGACCGTGAGCAACAAAGACTGGGCCAAAGGCTACAGCTGCATCGCTGAGAAGCGGTGCATTGAAACCATTGAAAATGGCAAACCCAGCACCGATTTCATGCGGTTTGGGGACACCATCCGCATCGAAATGAAAGGCCGCGACGGCCAGAGTATTTTTGGTGCGATCGACCAAACGGTCACGCCGCTTGAAACACCGTCTCCAAGCGCTTGAACCCCTTGATCTCGATCGGGTTGCCGAACGGGTCACAAAAAAACATGGTCCACTGCTCGCCGGGCTGATTGGCGAACCGGTGGCTGGGCGGGATCACAAAGTCAACGCCTGCCGCTGTAAGCCGCTGACTCAGTGCCTCCCAGTCGGGTAGGGCCAAGACCAAGCCGAAGTGAGGCATGGGCACCAGGTGCTCACCCACGTGACCGGTGTTGCTGGTCTTGAATGGCTCGCCAAGGTGCAGGGATAACTGGTGCTGAAAAAATGAAAAGTCCACCCAGGTGTCGGTCGACCGTCCCTCGTCACAACCGAGGATGTCGCGGTAAAACGTGCGGGCTTGATCCAAGTTGGTTACGTTGAATGCGAGGTGAAATAAAGCTTGCATGTGTTGCGGTTAAGAGGGGTTATGTAGCGACGTTTGGGTTTGACGCAGGCGATTCAAAAACCAAACCCCCATCATCAAGATAGCCGCAGTCATCCAGAGGGCGCCATGATAACTGCCCGTGGCATCGACCGCGTAGGCGGTGAGGGCGGGGCCTGCGATTTGTGCAGCGCCGTAGCCCAACGTGAGCTGCGCCATGGCTTTGCCCGGGTTGTTTGGCGAGCGTTTGCCCACAAACGCCAACGTCATGCTGACAATGCCGATGGCGGTGCCGCCGAACAGGGCGGCCGCCATCAACGCGGGTAACCAGTGATCAGACACTGCGGGCAACACGACGCTGCTTATTTGGCAGGTGTAGGCGACCATGAGCGCTGGTAACTCGCCGAAACGCCGCGCTACCCGGTCCCATAAATAGACCGACGGCGTGGCCGCAATGCCGCAGATGAACCAGGCCCACGCGCCCAACCCAGCCAACGTTGGGACGGCTTCGATGATGGCAACTGTAAACGTGGCGCTGACCACGAACCCGACGCCCGCACAAAAATAAGCACTCAACATCAGCCACAACCAAGGGCGCGGCGCGCTACTTTGGTGGCTTTGCGTGCTGACGGTATCAGGCACTGGTGGCCGCCAGCGCCAGGCCGCCAATGCGCACAACAACGCGATCAGACCAAAACCCAGCCACCGATTCGACCAGGTCAGGTCCTGTGATTGAAACCACGCTGCGGCCAACGCCGAGACCACGATCCCGAGGCCTACGCCCATGAAGTGCGCACCCAACTCCGCACGCTTACCCGACTTCATCAACCAATTTAAAACCAATCCGGTGCCTAACAACATGCCCGCCGCACCGCTCACGCCACCGGCAAATCGAACCAATGCCCACCACGCGACATGTTCCGAGAACGCCATGCCCACCGTGCCAACCACCGCCAACCACAACCCTGCACCATACAAACGGTGGCGCAAACGCGGGCTTTCAATGCGCGCGACCAATAAGGCACCAACCAGATAGCCAATGTAATTCAGTGTCGCCAGCCAGCCGCCAGCCGTGATGCTGAGGTCGGCCTGCGTTTGCATCACGGGAAGCATGGGCGTGTAGGCGAAGCGCGCCATGCCCACGGTCAAGATGAGCGAGGCAATCCCGCCCAGCCAGACCTGCCAGGCAAGCAGAGGCGGGCGCTCAGAAACGACGGCGGTTTGCATGCCCGAAGCATACGACATGGCGTGAGCTTGGGGGACGCACCTAGGAGACGTTACGGCTGATCTGCTTTACCATCAGACAACAACAGGGGGTCACCCGGCACCCTGATTTTCAGGAGACACCATGTCCGACTCGTCTGGATTTACAGCCTTTGTGCCCGGCTTTGATTTCATCAAAAATTTGGGGGAGCAAGCCAGTACGTGGGGACGAGCAGCCAGCGCGCAACCCGCGAATGGCGGGGCGCAAGCCATGTCAGGAATGGCGGCTTGGGTGGCCCCCACTTTTGACGTCGAAGAGCTGGATAAGCGCATCAATGATCTGAAGTCAGTCCAGTTTTGGCTGGAGCAAAATGCGCGTGCGCTGGCGGCCACTATCCAAGCCCTTGAAGTGCAAAAGATGACGCTCTCCACGCTGAAAAACATGGACATGGGTTTGGATGATGCTGTCAAAGCCATGCAAGCCAACCCAGCCGATTTATGGCGCAGCTGGCAAACCGGGGCTGGCACCGCCAAGACGGCATCCGCAGCGGCCCCCGAGCCAGCACCCACGCAAGAGGCCACGACGCAAAAGGCAGCACCCGTTGATCCCATGCAGTGGTGGGGGGCGCTCAGCGAGCAGTTTCAAACCATCGCGCAGAATGCCGCAAATGAGATCGCCAAAGCCAGCGAGCAGGCTGAAAAAATGATGGCCACGGCAGCGCAGCCAGTAGCCAAAAAGGCAGGCAGTGCAAAAAAGGCCAGTAGCACGACAAGAGCCAGTCGTGCAAAGGCAAAACCCAAAGCCACTGCCGCGAAAAAAGCCACGGCGCGTACCCGTAAACCTGCTGCCTAACGCCCATGCCCGCTTTTGCACACGCACACGCCGCACACCCACAGTGGGTCATGGCCGCCGCTTTGGTCGTGACCCAGTTGCGCGCACAGCTGACTGCGCCGCCCATCAACCGGGCGGACGAAGATGACATTGCCCTGGGGTTTGTGTACTTCACCGATGCGTATGCGTCGGATGCGAACGACCTACTCAGTTATTTGCGAACAGAGCTGCCATTTGTGCAGCGCTGGGTGGGCAGCGTCGGTATAGGGGTGTTGGCCACCGGAGCCGAATACATGGACGAGCCGGCCATGGCCATCATGTTGTGTGACATTCCGACCGATCAGGTTCAGGTTTTCAGTGGGCTGTCACCTTTGGCGCCAACAGGGCAGGGCGCGCTGGGCTGGCCGGTCCAAAGCGCATGGGTGCACGCGGATGGTGCCGCGCCCGAATTGGGTGCACTGATTGAAGAACTCGCGCAGCGCACGGCGCATAACGTGGTGTTCGGCGGCATCAGTTCCAGTCGCCAGGATGTGGTGCAAATGGCCTACGAAGACAGCAGTCACTTGGGCGTCGACCTGCCCCAAGGTGGCGTTTTGTTGGGTGGCCTGAGTGGTTTGGCGTTCGGCCCAGACGTATTGGTTCGTTCCCGTGTGACGCAGGGCTGTCGCCCGGTTGGTCCCGCGCGCAGCGTCACAGCCATGGACGGACGGGTGGTTTTGCAACTCAATGACCGACCCGCCCTAGATGCCTTGTTCGCAGATTTGGACGTGTCTTGGGACGATCGCCCCAACGCGATACAGCGCCTTCAACAAACCTTGGTTGGTTTAGAGTCTGCGGCTTGGGTGGGCGACAACGAACTAGTCGAGGCCGAGCGTGTGCAGAGCCTAATGGCGAAGCGCGCGGGTTTGTTTGGCGCCCAAACGCGCGTTCGGCATCTGGTGGGCTTGGATGTTGACAGGAAAGGCGTGGTCGTGGGGGACCACGTTTTGGTCGGCGATGACATGCAATTTTGTGAACGTCACGTGCAAGCGGCGCGCGCCGACTTGATGCGTGTCTGCGCTGAATTACGTGATGAGTTAGAGAGCCTGACGGAACCCCAGGCTGGCGCTGATCGCGCCGGTGCCGTGATTCGTGGCGCGGTGTATGTATCGTGCTTGGGCCGTGGCGGCGCGCATTTCGGTGGACCCAATGCAGAGATGAAAATCATCCAACACGCATTGGGCGACGTCCCCGTCGTAGGGTTTTTTGCGGCGGGCGAGATCGCCCATCAACACATCCTCAGCTACAGCGGTGTGTTGATGGTTTTTGGCTAGATCTCAAACCCCACGCGCGCGGTCGGCGTGGAATTTTGACACGTACGCGCCAAATCGGCCTGCCTCCAAAGCACTCCGAACCTCCTGCATGAGGTTCAAGAAGTAATGCAGGTTATGGATACTGGCAAGCATCGGGCCCAACATTTCGTTGCAGCGGTCGAGGTGGTGCATATAGGCACGCGAGAAGCCCCCGCTAACCGACCCATTGGCGTGGGTTACCCCCTTGCAGGTATAGCAAGTGCAGGTTTCGTCGAGGGGACCTGAATCGGTTTTGTGACGTGCATTGCGCAGCTTCACATCACCGAAACGCGTGAACAAGTGGCCATTGCGTGCGTTGCGCGTGGGCATGACGCAGTCAAACATGTCGATGCCGTTTTGTACGCCGGCAATTAAGTCCTCGGGCGTACCGACACCCATGAGGTAGTGGGGTTTGTTAGCCGGTAATTTCGGGCCAATGTGCTGAAGGATACGCAGCATGTCCTCTTTGGGCTCGCCCACGCTCAGACCACCGACAGCGAGACCTGGGAAATTTAAAGCCTCAAGTCCAGCCAAAGACTCGTCACGAAGCGATTCGAACATGCCGCCCTGAACAATACCAAACAAGGCGTTGGGATTTTCGAGATCCGCGAACGCGGTTTGGCAGCGTTTGGCCCAGCGCATGCTGAGCTCCATTGATGCGCGCGCCTCGCGTTCGGTGGTGATTTGACCTTTGGTTTTTTTCTCCACCGATAGATAGGGTGTGCACTCGTCAAACTGCATCACGATGTCCGAGTTCAGCGCAGTTTGAATTTCCATGCTGATTTCAGGTGTGAGGAACAACCGATCCCCATTGACGGGGGAGGCGAACTGCACCCCTTCCTCTGAGATCTTGCGCATGTCACCGAGGCTCCAAACTTGGAAGCCGCCCGAGTCCGTCAGGATGGGCTTGTCCCACGTTTCAAATCCGTGCAGGCCACCAAATTGCTTGATGACGTCCATCCCCGGGCGCAGCCACAGGTGGAAGGTGTTGCCCAAGATGATTTGCGCGCCCATATCGTGCAGGCTTGCGGGCATGACGCCCTTGACCGTGCCGTAGGTGCCGACGGGCATGAATATGGGGGTTTCAACCACGCCGTGATTCAGCGTTAAACGGCCCCGGCGCGCGAATGAGCCAAGGTAGGCGCCTTGGGCGGGGTCGGTGTGGAGGGTCTCAAATTTCAACATGATTCGAATCAATTATTGGCGGTCAAGCAGCATGGCGTCGCCATAGCTAAAGAAGCGGTAGGACGACTGTATCGCGTGCTCGTACAGTGCCATCACGTGCGGGTAACCTGCGAACGCGCTGATGAGCATCATCAACGTCGATTTGGGTAAATGGAAGTTGGTGATCAAACTGTCCACCACTTTAAAGGCGTAACCCGGCGTTATAAAAATATCGGTGTCACCGTGCGTTTGGCCATTGTTGGCCCAGCTCTCAATGGCGCGCACACTGGTCGTGCCCACCGCGACGACACGCCCCCCGCGTGCACGACAGGCATCGATCGCGGCGATGGTTTCGGGCGGCACGTGATAACGCTCTGCGTGCATTTTGTGCGCTGATAAATCGTCGGTCTTGACGGGCGCAAACGTACCTGCACCCACGTGCAAGGTAATGTGTGCTGTTTCGATGCCACGGGTTGAAAGGGCAGCCAGTAAGCCCTCGTCAAAGTGCAGCGCCGCTGTGGGTGCGGCAACCGCGCCAGGGTGCTTGGCAAAGACGGTTTGGTAGCGGGCCAGATCTGTGGCGTCGTCGGCGTGCGTGATGTACGGCGGTAACGGCACATGACCGTGAGTGGCCATCAAGTCATAGGCGTCATCGGTCAGTTGAAACCGAAACAAAGCGCCAGATTCATCTGGCCAACGACCCAGTAAAGTGGCTTGAAAGGCGGGCTTGCCGTCGGCGCCGATGGCCATGTTGAGCACGCTGCCTACGCTGGGTTTTTTGCTCACTTTGATGTGCGCAACCACCTCGCGGTTGGGTGCTGAGTCGGTGCTGGCGGGGAGCACCCGTTCAATCAACATTTCGAGTTTGCCGCCGCTGGCTTTTTCACCGAATAAGCGAGCTTTGACCACTTTCGTATCGTTGAAGAGTAGCAAGTCCCCCGCATTCAACAGTTGCGGTAAGTCGGCGAAACCGCGGTCGGCGGGAGCTGTCGAGCGACCGTCTAGCAAACGCGATGCGCTGCGAACGGCTGTGGGGTGCTGGGCGATGAGCGCCTCTGGCAAATCAAAGTCAAAGTCAGCGAGTGTGAAGTCAGTTTTCACGGGTGATGAAAGGTTTAAAGGGGCGAGGTTATTTTGTCAGCGCCAACCGAGCCAGTCGGCGCCTGTGAGGGCACAATTGTCCCATGGCCACCCGTCAACCTGCCACTGATACCCCTGTCAAGCGTAAAAGCGCCGCGCAGGTTGCGCTTGAGAAGTTGGGCTTACGCACGCCGATTGACTTGGCATTGCACGTCCCCATGCGATACGAGGACGAGACGCGCGTGCACTTCCTCGCCGAAGCCCCTGTGGGCGAGGTGGTTCAAGTGGAGGGGGTGGTCACGCGTTGCGATGTGAGCTTCCGGCCGCGTAGGCAGTTGGTGGTGCAAATACAGGCCGACAGTGTCCCAGGCGCCGACGACCGCCAGGTTTTAACGTTGCGCTTTTTTAGCTTTTACCCCTCGCATCAAAAAGCGCTGGCGGTGGGAAATCGGGTACGTGTCCGAGGCGAGTTAAAGGGGGGTTTCTTTGGCCGTGAGATGGTGCACCCGCTCCTTAAGTCACCGGATGCGCCACTGACGGCATCACTCACGCCGGTCTATCCCAGCAGTGCGGGACTGCCGCAAACGTATTTACGCAAAGCAGTTTTGACGGGTTTGTCGCGTGCTGATTTGTCAGAAACTCTCACGCCTGATGGTTTGAAGCGGCTTGAGGCCCTCGCGGGTCAACCCATCTGGCCCCTGCGTGATGCCTTGCACTTTCTGCATCACCCCACGGCCGATGTCGCCTTGGAAATGCTCGAAGACCGCGCACATCCTGCTTGGCTGCGCTTGAAAGCTGAGGAATTGTTGGCACAGCAACTGAGCCAATTACAGGCACGCCGAGAGCGGGATGCCATGCGCGCGCCCGTATTTGATTCGGTGGGTAATACGGACCTCGCTGTTCGATTACTCGCGCTGCTGCCGTTTCAACTGACGGCTGCACAAGCGCGTGTATCGGAAGAAATCAGTGCCGATTTGCGACGCCCGGTGCCCATGCACCGCCTGCTCCAAGGGGATGTGGGGTCTGGTAAGACGGTGGTGGCGGCATTGGCTGCGTGTCGCGCCATGACAGCTGGTTGGCAATGTGCCCTCATGGCCCCCACTGAGATTCTGGCGCAGCAGCATTTCGCCAAGTTGGTGCAGTGGCTCGAACCCTTGCTGGCGGAAACGGGGCACACCGTGGCCTGGCTGACGGGCAGTCAAACCAAGCGCGTGCGTACCGCCATGCTGGAGCGCGTGCGCAACGGGGAAGCGGCGCTTGTGATTGGTACCCATGCATTGATTCAAGAGACCGTTGTGTTTGACCGATTGGGCTTGGTCATCATTGATGAACAACATCGGTTTGGCGTTGCGCAACGACTTAGTTTGCGCCGCAAGCTCACCGATATGGCGTTAGGCGACGCACGCTCGCCCCATTTGCTGATGATGACGGCCACCCCCATTCCCCGCACACTGGCCATGAGTTACTACGCGGATTTGGACGTATCGACCATTGACTCGTTGCCGCCTGGTCGAACGCCCATCGTGACGCGTGTGTTGTCAGCAGCGCGTCGTGACGAGTTAGTCACCCGCATACGCGAGCAGGTCTTGGCTGGCCGACAGGTGTACTGGGTATGCCCGCTGATCGAAGAGAGTGAAGCGCTCGACTTACGCCATGCCACACAAGCGCACGCGGAGTTAAGCGAGTCACTGGGTGAAGACACCCCCGTTGGCTTGATGCACGGTCGCTTATCGCCTTCGGAAAAACAGGCAGTGATGGCGGCGTTTGTCGCCGGGACCTTACGTGTTTTGGTGAGCACCACCGTGATCGAGGTCGGAGTGGATGTGCCCAACGCCTCCTTGATGGTGATCGAGCATGCCGAGCGATTCGGCTTAAGCCAGCTACACCAGCTTCGGGGCCGAGTGGGGCGTGGCACAGCCGCATCGGCGTGCGTGTTGTTGTACGAATCACCCTTGGGTGATGTCGCCAAGGCCCGCTTGCGTGCGATGGCGCAAACCAATGACGGGTTTGAGCTGTCCCGCATTGATTTGGAATTACGTGGCCCTGGTGAGTTTTTAGGTGCGCGCCAATCAGGTGCCGCGCTGCTGCGCTTTGCCGACTTGAGCCAAGACGACGACCTATTGCAGTGGGCCCGTGAGCAAGCTGCAGCCATGTTGCAACATGAGTCCGACTGGGTGGCCCGTCATCTGAACCGCTGGATGGGCGGTAAAGTGGAGTTTTTAAAAGCCTGAAACCCCGGAAGACGACCGCGTGACCCTGACTGAATTGAAATACATCGTAGCCCTCGCCCGGGAGCGCCACTTCGGCCGTGCAGCCGCGGCATGTCACGTGTCGCAACCGACGTTGTCTGTGGGCATAAAAAAGCTCGAAGAAGAGTTGGAGCTGAAACTGTTTGAGCGCAATGCCAACGACATCAGCGTCACCCCGCTGGGAGCCGAGGTAATACGCCAGGCCCAAGTGGTGCTTGAACAGTCGCAGGCCATCAAAGAAATCGCCAAGCGCGGTAAAGACCCGCTGGCGGGCCCGTTGCGGCTCGGTGTTATCTACACCATTGGGCCGTATTTACTGCCCGATTTGGTCAAGCGCGTGATTGACTTAACCCCGCAAATGCCACTCATCCTGCAAGAAAACTTCACAGTGAAGCTGCTGGAGCAATTGCGATCGGGGGACATCGATTGCGCCATCTTGGCCGAGCCTTTCCCGGATACCAATCTCGAAACGCTGCCGCTGTACGACGAGCCATTTTTGGCCGCGTTACCCGCGCACCACCCCCTCGCTAACAGCGACAACATCACCGCGGAGCAGCTGAAGGCCGAGACCATGCTGTTACTGGGGACGGGCCACTGCTTCCGAGACCATGTTTTACAGGTCTGCCCTGAATTCGCGCGTTTTGCAAGCGATGCTGAAGGGATACAAAAAACCTTTGAGGGTTCGTCGCTGGAAACCATCAAACACATGGTGGCGTCTGGCATGGGCGTCACACTGGTGCCCCGCCTGAGTGTGCCAACCGCGTCTTGGGCGGCATCCCCCTATGTGCGTTACCTGCCGTTCGAATCGGATGCGCCAACGCGCCGGGTGGTGCTGGCATGGCGGCGCAGTTACACGCGTGGCGAGGCGATCACGGCGTTGCAGGCCGCTTTGACGAGCTGCGAGTTGAGCGGTGTGCGTCGTTTGCCATCGGTAGCGTTATGACGCGCTTGCGCCTGTATTTGGACTTGATTCGCTGGGACCGGCCTGCTGGGTGGTTGCTGTTGCTGTGGCCCACCTTGAGCGCCTTGTGGCTCGCGGCGGGGGGCTATCCCGGGTGGCATTTGATTGCCGTGTTTGCGCTGGGTACGATCCTTATGCGCAGCGCAGGTTGTTGCGTCAACGACGTGGCCGACCGCGACTTTGATCAGTTCGTTACCCGCACCGCGAACCGTCCGGTCACAACGGGTCGAATCAGCGTGACTGAGGCTTTGGTGGTGGGTGCCGCGCTTGCCTTGGCCGCCTTTGGGCTGGTCCTGACCCTCAACCCAGGCAGCGTCTTGTGGTCATTTTCGGCGTTGGCGATCGCTATTTTGTACCCCTACGCCAAACGCGTGGTGTCCATGCCTCAGGCCGTCTTGGGAATCGCATTCAGCATGGGTATTCCCATGGCGTTTGTGGCCACCAGCGTGGCGCCCGACCTGTGGGGGCAGGCCACAGGTGTGTCGGTGCTCACCGGGTGGTTGCTGCTGTCAAACCTGTTCTGGGTGTTGGCTTACGACACCGTTTACGCCATGGTTGACCGCGATGACGACGTGCGCTTGGGCATTAAAACCTCCGCATTGACGCTCGGGCAATTTGATGTCGCCGCCGTTGCTGTTTTTTATGCCCTGCATTTGGGCATTTTGTTTGCGGTGCTGGCGCCTCTTGAACACCCTCCACGTCTGCTGGCGTTGGTCATTGCGTCGGCCATGGCCATCGGTGCGGTTTGGCATATCCGTGGTCGCGAGCGCGGGCCCTGCTTTTGGATCTTTAAACACAACCACTGGCTGGGGCTGGTCGTGTTTCTCGGGATAGCGGTTGGCGACGTTTGGGGTTGAGCCGTTGCGGGACCTATTTAAACTGCGCACCCATCTCGGTCGCGCGGGCAGCGCAGGCGCGCATCCCAGCTTGAATGGTTTCGGCGAGCTTCGCTGACTCAAAGACCGCGATTGCCTCCGCAGTCGCCCCGCCCTTGGATGTCACGTTTTGCTGCAACTGCGCGGGGGTGTCCGTCGACTGGCGGGCCAACTCGGCCGCGCCTGCAAAAGTGGCAATTGCCAGTTGTTTAGCTGTGGACTCCGCCAGCCCGAGCGCCCGACCACCTGCCGTCATGGCGTTCAATATATAGAAAACGTAGGCCGGGCCTGATCCACTGACAGCGGTGACCGCCTCAAGCAAACCCTCTTCTGCTACCCATAAACACAGGCCTGTGGCACTGAAGAGGGCCTGAACCAATTGTTTGTCATCGGCGCTAACGGCGTCTTTGGCAAACATGCCCGTGGCCCCGCAACCCACCATCGCGGGTGTATTGGGCATCGTGCGCACCACGCGGTCATTGCCGAGCCAGTTGCTGAGAGCGGCTGTTCCCACCCCAGCCGCAATGCTGACGTGCAGGGTGTTGGCGCCAAAGCGCCCCTGGTTTTCGGCAATGACGCGCTGTAATACCTGTGGCTTAACCGCCCACACCACCACATCGATCTCGGCACCCAAATCCGTCACATCCGCGGCGACTTGGACGCCAGCGGCGCCAAAGTCGGCGGCGAGCTGGTCGCGCTTGGGGTTACTGGGTTGAACCACCGCTAGACGATAGGGCGCGGGGCCATCTCCAGCCTCGGCATTGGTCGCCGTCAAGCCGCCGAGAATGGCGCGGGTCATGTTGCCGCCGCCGATAAAGACGATGTGTTTGGTGGTCATAGCCTAAATATCCGGTCTACCCGGTCGAGTCAGTTGTTAGGCAATGGTAGCGCAGTGTTGCGAGGACCCGACAGCCCCCACGCATCCAAGAAACTTTTTAAGCCCCTCGGCGATTTTTCAAAAAACCCTTGCGGAAAAGCTTGGAGTCATGGCATACTAGTGGGCTTCGCCGTTATTGGCGGAGGTTTTTCAGCCCAATCGTGCGTAAGGGTGTCTGGTTTATTCAGCCGGTACATGCAAGCAATCGACGGGACCAAGACTGATCAAGCAATGCCGTGGTGGCAAAGCGGATTCAAGTTGGGACTTAAATCAAATGATTCAAACGCAATCTCGACTCAGTGTTGCTGACAACACGGGTGCAAAGTCTGTCATGTGCATTAAGGTGCTGGGCGGCTCTAAGCGCCGTTATGCCAGCGTCGGTGATGTCATCAAAGTCAGTATCAAGGAAGCCGCGCCCCGTGGTCGCGTCAAAAAAGGTGAGGTGTACAGCGCTGTTGTTGTGCGCACCGCCAAAGGCATTCGCCGTCCAGACGGCGCCTTGATCAAGTTCGACGGCAACGCAGCAGTGTTGCTTAACGCCAAGCTGGAGCCCATCGGCACACGCATCTTTGGCCCCGTCACGCGTGAACTGCGTGGCGAGCGCTTCATGAAGATCGTGTCTTTGGCGCCCGAAGTTCTCTAAAGGACGCTCAAAATGAACAAGATCCGCAAAGGTGACGAAGTCATCGTGATTGCTGGCCGCGACAAAGGTAAGCGTGGCACAGTAGCCCTGCGCGCCGATGATGAGCGTCTGGTTATCGAGGGCATCAACCTCGTCAAAAAACACGTTAAGCCAAACCCAATGAAGGGTGTGACTGGCGGCATCGTTGAGAAGTCAATGTCTATGCACCAGTCAAACGTGGCGATTTTCAATGCCAAAACTGGCAAGGCTGATCGCGTAGGTATCAAGCAATTGGACGACGGCACGAAGGTTCGTGTCTACAAATCCAATGGCGAAGAAATTAAGGTGGCTTAATCATGGCGCGCTTTTTAGAACAATATCGCGAGAAAATTTCGCCTGCCCTGATGGCGCAGTTTGGTTACAAGTCCGTCATGGAAGTGCCTCGTATCACCAAAATCACCTTGAACATGGGTGTGGGTGAGGCGGTTGCTGACAAGAAGGTGATGGATCACGCGGTTGCTGACCTGACCAAGATCGCTGGCCAAAAGCCTGTCGTGACCAAGGCGCGTAAGCCAATCGCGGGTTTCAAAATTCGTGACCTGCAGCCAATCGGTTGCATGGTGACTTTGCGCGGTGCGCGCATGTATGAATTCCTGGATCGTTTCGTTTCCGTGGCTTTGCCCCGAGTGCGCGACTTCCGAGGTATCTCTGGTCGCTCATTCGATGGTCGTGGTAACTACAACATCGGTGTTAAAGAGCAGATCATTTTCCCTGAGATCGAGTACGACAAGGTTGACGCCTTGCGCGGCCTCAATATCAGCATCACGACAACGGCGAAGTCCGATGACGAGGCCAAAGCGCTTCTCACCGCTTTCCGTTTCCCGTTCAAGAACTGAGGTGACGCGTGGCTAAACAAGCACTAATCCAGCGCGAACTCAAGCGTGACATGCTCGCGCAAAAGTTTGCAAAGAAGTACGCAGAACTGAAGGCTGCTGCGAACAACGTGAAACTGTCTGACGAAGAGCGTGATGCTGCTCGTCTCGGGTTGCAAAAGTTGCCCCGCAACGCCAACCCCACTCGTCAGCGTAACCGCTGTGGCATTACGGGCCGCCCCCGTGGTGTCTACCGTCAATTCGGTCTTGCCCGCGCCAAAGTGCGTGAGTTGACCTTTGAAGGCAACATCCCTGGCGTGACCAAGGCTAGCTGGTAAGCCGCAGGAGAACAAATATGAGTATGAGTGATCCTATCGCGGACATGTTGACCCGCATCCGCAACGCCCAAATGGTTGAGAAAACCAACGTGGTGATGCCGGCCTCCAAGGTCAAAGTCGCGATTGCCCAAGTTCTGAAGGACGAGGGTTACATTGAAAACTTCCACGTGAACGCTGCCGATGGCAAGTCACAGTTGGAAATTGCATTGAAGTACTACGCTGGTTCGCCAGTTATCGAGCGCATCGAGCGTGTGAGCCGTCCTGGCTTGCGCGTGTACCGTGGTTCCAAATCAATTCCTCAGGTGATGAATGGTTTGGGTGTGGCTATTGTGACAACACCCAAGGGTGTCATGACCGATCGCAAAGCGCGCGCCGAAGGCGTGGGTGGCGAAGTGTTGTGCTACGTCGCATAACGGTTAGCACCAAGGAGTAACGGAAATGTCTCGAGTCGCAAAAATGCCCGTAACGGTCCCACAAGGTGTGGATCTGTCTATGAGCGCCGACCTGATTTCGGTCAAAGGTAGCCTGGGTAGTTTGGTTTTAAAGCCAAACGCACTGGTAAAGATTGAGCAGAAAGATGGTCAATTGTCTTTCGCGCCCGCTGATGATTCAGCAGCAGCGAACGCCATGTCTGGAACGATGCGCCAGTTGGTTAACAACATGGTCAACGGTGTCAGCAAGGGCTTTGAAAAGAAACTGACGCTTTTGGGCGTGGGTTACAAAGCACAAGCGCAAGGCAACAAATTGAATTTGACAGTTGGCTTCTCTCACCCTGTTGTGATGGAAATGCCCGAAGGCGTCAAGGTGGAAACGCCTGGTCCAACTGAAGTTTTGATCAAAGGTGCTGATCGGCAGCGCGTTGGCCAGATCGCCGCAGAAGTGCGTGCAGTCCGTCCCCCAGAGCCTTACAAGGGCAAGGGTATCCGTTATGCGGATGAGCGTGTGGTGATCAAGGAAACCAAGAAGAAATAAGGATCATGACCATGTTGACCAAAAAGGAACAGCGTGCACGTCGTGCCAGCCAAACCCGCTTGCGCATTGCCAAGCAGGGTGTGGCTCGACTGAGTGTCCATCGCACCAATTTACACATTTACGCCAGCGTTATCTCTGGCTGCGGCACCAAAGTGTTGGCATCAGCGTCGACTGCAGAAGCAGAAGTTCGCAGCCAAATCGGTGGCGCAGGCAAAGGCGGCAACGCTGCAGCAGCCACCATTATTGGTAAGCGTGTTGCAGAGCGCGCCAAGGCCGCAGGTGTTGAGAAAGTCGCATTCGACCGTTCGGGCTACGCCTACCACGGTCGCGTGAAAGCATTGGCTGAAGCCGCGCGTGAAGCCGGCCTGCAGTTCTGATCGAGACGGGAAAACGAAATGGCAAAATTTACAGCAGCAGCTAAAAAAGACGCCCCGGAAGACGGACTGCGTGAGAAGATGATCGCGATCAACCGCGTGACCAAAGTGGTCAAGGGTGGTCGTATTCTTGGCTTCGCCGCTTTGTCAGTTGTCGGTGATGGCGCTGGTAAGGTCGGTATGGGCAAGGGTAAAGCACGTGAAGTGCCAGTCTCTGTCCAAAAATCAATGGACGAAGCTCGTCGCAACTTGGTCTCCGCAGCATTGCGCGATGGTACCGTTCACCACGAGGTGTACGGCCAGCACGGCGCAGCTCGCGTGATGTTGTTGCCCGCATCAAAGGGTACCGGCATCATTGCTGGCGGCCCAATGCGTGCCGTGTTCGAGGTGGTGGGTGTGACCGACGTGGTTGCCAAGAGCCATGGCTCAAGCAACCCCTATAACTTGGTTCGCGCCACCATTAACGCTCTCAAAAATCTGGGAACACCTTCTTCAGTGGCTGCTAAGCGTGGCAAGACTGTTGAAGAGATTCTCAACTAAGGACTAAGCCATGAGCACCGATAAAAAAGTGACCGTTCAGCTGGTTCGCAGCCCGATTGGCTGCAAAGCTGACCATCGCGATACCGTTCGCGGTTTGGGTCTGCGCAAAGTAAACGGCAAGCGTGAACTCGAAGACACGCCTGCTGTGCGCGGCATGATCAACAAGATCAGCTATCTGGTCAAAGTCCTCTAAGCAGGGCTGGTAAGGAGTCCGTAATGGAACTAAACAACATTAACGCCGGTGACGGCGCCAAGCATGCCAAGCGTCGCGTCGGTCGCGGTATTGGTTCAGGTTTGGGTAAAACTGCGGGTCGCGGCCACAAAGGTCAAAAGTCACGTTCGGGTGGTTTCCACCGCGCTGGCTTTGAAGGTGGTCAAATGCCCATGTACCGTCGCTTGCCAAAGCGCGGTTTCAAGTCACGCTCTGTGGGCTTGAATGCAGAGGTGACGCTGTCAGCGCTGTCTGCACTGGAAGCAACGGAAGTCGATTTGCTGGTTTTGAAAGAAGCCGGTCTGGTTGGCGAGTTGGTCCGCAAAGTTAAAGTCATCAAGTCAGGCGAACTGACTCGTGCGGTTACTTTAAAGGCTATTAACGCAACGGCTGGCGCGAAAGCGGCTATCGAAGCGGCTGGTGGCAGCATCCAGGCAGCTTAAGCGTGATTAGGACTTAGATCAGTGGCTACTTCTTCCTCAATCGGCAGTAACAAAGCGGGCACCGGCGACTTGCGTCGCCGCCTGGTGTTTTTGCTGTTGGCACTTGTGGTGTATCGCATCGGCGCGCACATCCCGGTGCCAGGGATCGACCCTGCACAACTCGAGCAGTTGTTCAAGGGCCAAAGTGGCGGCATTCTGAGTCTTTTCAACATGTTCTCGGGCGGTGCGTTGTCCCGCTTCACCGTGTTTGCGTTGGGCATCATGCCCTACATCTCTGCGTCGATCATCATGCAATTGATGACCTACGTGGTGCCCACCTTCGAGCAATTGAAGAAAGAGGGCGAAGCCGGTCGTCGAAAGATTACCCAGTACACCCGCTACGGCACGCTTGGATTGGCAGTTTTCCAATCGATCGGTATTGCTTTGGCGCTTGAAAGCTCGGCGGGTTTGGTTTTGTCGCCTGGCCTCGGTTTCCGTATTTCAACGGTGGTTAGTTTGACAGCAGGTACGTTGTTCCTGATGTGGTTGGGTGAGCAAATCACTGAACGCGGTCTGGGCAACGGCATTTCAATCTTGATTTTTGGCGGTATCGCAGCTGGTTTGCCCAGTGCGTTGGGTGGCTTTGGTACCTTGGTAAGCAATGGCAGCATGAACCCGATCGTTGCGATTCTGATCGTTGCCATCGTGCTGGCTGTTACTTACTTGGTGGTGTTCGTTGAACGCGGCCAGCGCAAGATCCTCGTGAACTATGCGCGCCGACAGGTCGGCAACCGTGTGTACGGTGGCCAGAGTTCACATCTGCCGCTGAAGCTTAATATGGCGGGCGTGATCCCCCCAATTTTCGCAAGCAGTATCATTTTGCTGCCGGCGACGTTCGTTAGCTGGTTCAGCACCGGTGATTCCATGCTGTGGTTGCGCGACTTCTCTGCTGCTCTGGCACCCGGACAACCGATTTATGTGGCTTTGTACGCCGCAGCGATTATTTTCTTCTGCTTCTTCTACACGGCGCTCGTTTTCAACAGCCGTGAGACAGCAGATAACCTGAAGAAGAGCGGTGGTTTCGTGCCTGGTATTCGGCCTGGAGACCAAACCGCGCGCTACGTCGATAAGATTTTGTTGCGTCTAACGATGGTTGGCGCCATGTACATCACCTTCGTGTGTTTGTTACCTGAATTTTTGATTTTGAAATACAACGTGCCTTTCTACTTCGGTGGAACGTCTTTGTTAATCATCGTAGTTGTGACCATGGATTTCATGGCACAAGTTCAAAACTACCTGATGAGCCAGCAATACGACTCACTGTTGAAGAAGGCTAATTTCAAGGGATCTGTAGGGGCGTAATTCGCTGGGTCAAGGACCCTGCCCATATAGCTTAGTTCGTTCTGAAAGAATGACTTTTAGAACTGCCTTTTACTAGGAGAAGAAAAATGAGAGTTTCGGCTTCGGTCAAGAAATTGTGCCGCAACTGTAAAATTATCCGCCGCCACGGTGTTGTTCGCGTGATCTGCACAGAGCCACGCCATAAGCAACGTCAAGGCTGATAGACATTTAGAGGACCACCATGGCACGTATTGCAGGTATTAACATTCCGCCACACAAGCACGCTGAAATCGGCTTGACGGCAATTTTTGGTATTGGCCGCACTCGCGCGCGTCAACTTTGCGTTTCTTGCGCCATTCCTTTTGATAAGAAAATCAAGGACTTGGACGACTCAGACGTTGAAAAGCTGCGCGAAGAAGTAGGCAAGATCACGATCGAGGGTGACCTCCGCCGTGAGGTGACCATGAACATCAAGCGTTTGATGGACATCGGTTGCTACCGTGGTTTCCGTCATCGCCGTGGCCTGCCCGTCCGTGGCCAGCGTACGCAAACCAATGCGCGTACCCGCAAAGGTCCTCGTAAAGCAGCGCAATCGCTGAAGAAGTAATTCGGAACCGAAAGTAATTTATGGCTAAGTCTTCCAACTCCGGTGCATCAGCACGCGTTCGTAAAAAAGTCCGCAAGAATATTGCTGACGGTATTGCACACGTGCACGCATCGTTTAACAACACCATCATTACCATCACTGATCGTCAGGGCAACGCCTTGTCATGGGCTTCTTCAGGCGGTCAGGGTTTCAAGGGTTCACGCAAGTCAACACCTTTTGCAGCACAGGTTGCTTCAGAGGTTGCTGGCCGCGCAGCCATGGAACAAGGTATCAAAAATCTCGATGTTGAGATCAAGGGCCCCGGTCCTGGTCGCGAGTCTTCAGTCCGTGCATTGGGCGCGCTGGGTATTCGCATCAACTCGATTGCTGACGTGACGCCAGTCCCGCACAACGGCTGCCGTCCTCAGAAGCGTCGTCGTATCTAAACGGATCGCGACGCTGATCCAAAGAGGTGCTTCTGTTGAAGCGCCTTTTCGTTTTGAAGCCCACCGCTGACCGCTCCGCGCGTCAGCTCCTGCAATGCCTGGCAATGCAGCAGATAACCTAGGAAAATACTGTGGCACGTTACCTCGGCCCTAAGGCCAAACTTTCCCGCCGTGAAGGCACCGACCTGCTGTTGAAGAGCTCACGCCGCTCAATCGCAGACAAGGCTAAATTTGACTCCAAGCCCGGCCAACACGGCCGCACATCTGGTCAGCGTACCTCTGACTATGGCTTGCAGTTGCGCGAAAAACAAAAAGTGAAGCGTATGTACGGCGTTTTGGAGCGTCAGTTCCGCCGTTACTTCGCTGAAGCAGACCGCCGCCGTGGCAACACCGGTTCAAACCTCTTGAGCTTGCTCGAGTCACGTTTGGACAACGTCGTGTTCCGTATGGGTTTCGCCTCAACGCGTGCTGAGGCTCGCCAGCTGGTTTCACACAAGGCAATGACCGTGAATGGTCAGTCTGTCAACATCCCCTCTTACCTAGTCAAGCCCTCAGACGTGATCGCGGTACGCGAAAAGTCAAAGAAGCAGACCCGTATTTTGGAAGCCCTCGAGTTGGCCTCTGCTGCTGGTTTCCCTGCTTGGGTTGACGTGGCAAAGGACAAAACCGAAGGCGTCTTCAAGAAGGTGCCTGACCGTGACGAGTTCGCAGGCGATGTGAACGAATCACTGATCGTGGAATTGTATTCACGTTAATCAGCTCTCTAGTCCCCACGTCCGCCAAAGGTGGCGTGGGACGCTCTTCGTCGGCCTTATCGGTGTAACGAGCCGAGGGTATTGAAAGAAGTACATGCTAAATCAACTGCTAAAACCCAAGTCCATTCAAGTCGAGGCATCTGGCCCTAACCGCGCCAAAGTCACACTTGAGCCCTTCGAGCGTGGCTATGGCCACACTTTGGGCAACGCTTTGCGTCGTATCTTGTTGTCATCTATGGTTGGTCATGCGCCAACCGAAGTGACGATCGCTGGTGTGGTCCACGAGTATTCCACCATTGATGGTGTGCAAGAGGACGTGGTCAACCTCCTCTTGAACCTCAAGGGCGTTGTTTTCAAGCTTGAGAGCCGCGATGAGGTGACATTAAGCCTGCGTAAGGATGGCCAGGGCGTGATTACCGCTGCTGACATCCAGACACCGCATGATGTGACCATCATCAACCCCGATCACGTGATCGCGACGCTGGGTCCGAATGCAAAACTGGACATGCAGATCAAGGTCGAAAAAGGTCGTGGCTACGTCGCGGGCACGATGCGCCGTAATGACGACCAATTGCGTTCAATTGGCCGCATTGTTTTGGATGCGTCATTTTCACCCGTTCGCCGCGTGAGCTATGTGGTCGAAAGCGCTCGTGTCGAGCAGCGCACTGACTTGGATAAGTTGGTTATCGAAATCGAAACCAACGGCTCCATTGGCCCTGAAGAGGCGGTTCGCTCATCGGCCAAGATCCTGATGGATCAGTTGTCTTCATTTGCACAACTTGACGGCGGCGCTGGTGGCAGCGAAGGTGGCTTGATTGGTGGCGACAGCAGTGGCGCTTCATTCGACCCCATCTTGTTACGTCCAGTTGATGAGCTCGAGTTGACCGTTCGTTCTGCCAACTGCCTCAAGGCCGAAAACATTTACTACATCGGTGACTTGATTCAGCGCACAGAAAACGAATTGCTCAAGACACCGAACTTGGGTCGTAAATCACTCAATGAGATCAAGGAAGTCTTGGCTTCTCGTGGTCTGAATTTGGGTATGAAGCTCGACAACTGGCCACCAGCTGGTTTGGATAAACACTGATTTTTAAGCATCTGCCCTGCCGCGAATTCATTGGTTTGGCGGTGGGAAAAGAAAGACTTGAGTACCTGATACGGCTCAAGGAAACATAAACGCAAAGGAAACATATCATGCGTCACGGACACGGATTACGTAAACTCAATCGCACCAGCAGCCACCGTTTGGCGATGCTGCGTAACATGATGAACTCATTGCTGACGCACGAGACCATCAAAACCACCGTCCCCAAAGCCAAGGAATTGCGCCGCGTGGTCGAGCCCATGATCACATTGGCGAAGACCGCTACGGTTGCGAACCGTCGCTTGGCTTTCAACCGCCTGCGTGACCGCGATGTGGTTGTGAAGTTGTTTGACGAGTTGGGCCCCCGTTTTGCTAACCGTCCTGGTGGTTACACACGCATTCTGAAGATGGGTTTCCGTGCTGGCGATAACGCGCCCATGGCATTGGTTGAATTGGTCGATCGCGCACCCGAAGAAAACGCTGCAGCCGACGATTCTGCCGAGTAAACCTGTTACACTACACAGCTTGACGCGCGGTGGAGCAGCCTGGTAGCTCGTTGGGCTCATAACCCAAAGGTCGCAAGTTCAAATCTTGCCCGCGCAACCAACACAGTTGGTAAAAAAGCCCACTTCGGTGGGCTTTTTTACGCCTATACAATGTGGCCGATACCACCGCCGACAAGGACCGCTTATGACCGCTACCAACGAACGCCCCGAGTTACCCGATCACCTCTCGATAGAGCCAAACAGCCCCTTTTACGTGCCCGCAGTGTTTGAGTGGGATATCGCGGTCACCTTCAACGGCAAGCAGCGCTGGGATGTCTCTGAATATTGCATCAGCGAGGGTTGGATCAAGGTCCCTGCAGGTAAGACACTCGACCGCAAAGGTAACCCGCTGCTAATCAAGCTCAAGGGCAGGGTAGAAGTGGCCTACGCCGAATAAAAAAAGGAAGCTGAGGCTTCCTTTTTTGTTGGGGGGACCGACTGCGCCCCGGCCTTAATTGGCGTAAACGGGACGCTCTAGGGTGGTTGGGGGCACCAGCGCGGGTACGGTTTCCCAAGCTTGGCGAATGTCGTTCATCAAGCCGTAGACCTCGTCAATAGCCGCCAGATCATTGTGGATGTTGGCGTGCAACAAGCGGCGAGTAACGTACATGTACAGCTCATTGAGGTTCTTAGCGAGATCGCCGCCTTTTTCGAAGTCGAGGGCGTTTTGCAAGCCCAGAACAATACGGCCGGCGCGAGTGAGCGCCTTGCTCTTCTCGGTGATGTCTTTGTGCTGGATGTGGCCTTTGGCCGTCGACAAGCTCTCAAGGAAGCCATCAAAGAGCATTTGGATCAACTGCACGCTATTGGCGCCTGAAACGCCGGTTACAACCTTGACGGCACCGTAACTCTCTAAAGCTTTCTGGTTGATTCGCATTGTCGTTTACTCCATTCACATCCAGCAACCCTGGACATAAATGGAATCGGCGAGAACCCGAAAAACTTTAGACCCAACCGCGTTAATTACGCTTGACGGGTTTGATATCGAAGTCGTCATCCGCGGTGGCATCGGTGTCGGACGCGTCCGCCATACCGGTGTCATCTGCCGCGCCTTCTGCGCCCTCGGCGCGTGCGGGTGTCGCACCGAAAACCAAACCAGAGTAGGGCGTGGGGGGCAACTCTATTTCGGCTCGTGCGTAGAGCGTCGCGCAGGTCTCATCCAAGGATTGAGCGAGCCGTGGAATATCCTCCGGGTTGGACGCCGCCTCATAACCCGCCGTGTAGATTGCCTTCACATGTTGCGGTGGCAACCAGGACTCGACCTTGGCCCGCAGCGTCGCGATTTCCAGGTCTGGTGTCGGATTGGTGCTCGTACCCGCCTGCGCATCCTTGGCGCCGTTTTCGACAACCGTTAGGATATGTTTGTGCAAGATCGGCTGATAACGCTTGCGCAGTGAGGCCAAACCGTCGGCATCCAAGTTGGCGCCGGCGCCTTTGCCGCATACCGCATCCCAGAGCGCCTTGCCTGTTAGGCCATTCAAGCCATTGTCAGCAGCTGCCGCGGGTGCTCCCGTCACGACTTCGGATATCGCGCTCAGCGCAGACGCACCCTCCAGGCGATTGACCTTGTCGAGCAGGTAGATGAGAACCACGATGATTCCCAAAACCACAATCGCGAGTATGGCGAGAAAAATAGCGTCCATGGCACTCAAGATGACGGATCCTCGGGCGCGTCAGCGCCTTCACCCTCTTCGCCACCGCTTTCCTCTGCAAGCTCGTCACGCAGAAACTGCAGTGCCAATAAGGGGTCGTCTAACTTAAACTCGTAGCGGCAAATCTGATCCAGCAGGTTCTGTGTGCCGTCAATCGCTTGCTGCGCCGTCACGTCCATGCGCTGATAGCGCCCGCCAAGGTAAAACGCCGATTGCGCATACTCTTCCGGCAAATAAACCCACACCATTTTTCCTGCCGCTGTCTCGACCTGCTGAAAAACTTTGGCGACCGGTTCCTCTGGGATGGGCTGTCCTTGAGCGAGACACGCCATGGCTAGGTCTTGGAACTGTGCCATTTTCTCGGCACCATCGATGAACGTTTTATCAATGAAGGCACGCGCCATCACCCCAGCACGCGCCCGCGCCGAGCGCGTCGCGCGCGTGTCCGACTCCAGCTGCGACACCTGGTCGAACAACTCTTTCGCATTTTTCTTCAGAAGAGCAGGGCTGGCAGTGTTAAAAATTGGCAACATAACAAATACGGTATCGACTGCACCAGAACAAACTGAAGCCTGACTATCGAGGGAGGCTCACCTCTCAACAGTAATGTTAAGCGAGCCGCGTAATTTTTTCACGGTGGCGGTGAGTAGTTGACTGACCCGTGACTCACTCACCTCCAAAACTTCGCCGATCTCCTTCAGGTTCAGTTCCTCGACGTAGTACAGCTGCATGATCAGCTGCTCGCGCTCGGGCAAACCCTCGATGGCGGCCGTAACAGCCCCCATGAACTCGACGTGCTCAACGATGGCGTCCGGTTGGCGGTGGCTGTCATCCGCCATGTTCATGACCTCGTCGCTCACGACCTCCATTGAATAGGTTTCGAACCGCTTGGCGTGACCGCGCTCTTTTTGATAAGCATCGTCGCCCATGCCCATGTGTGCAGCCATCTCCGCCTGCGTCGGCGTACGGCCCAGCTCTGCGGCCAGGCTTTGTGTCGCTGCGCTGTGACTCTTGTTAAAACTGACGGCAGAACGAGGTAGCGCAGACAGGCGACGTACCTCGTCAATGATGGCGCCCCGCACGCGGCTGTGGGCGTAGTTTTCAAACCCAATGCCCTTCGACGCATCGAACCCGCGCGCCGCTTCGATCAAGCCAAGCATACCCACCTGGACCAGCTCGTCCACCTCCATGAAAGGCGGCAATCGGGCCTTGAGGTGCAATGCCACCCGTTTGACCATACCCATGTGGGCAATCACGAGGTCATCACGACCCCTGCCTTGCACCGATTCGTAGAGATCAACAGCGACTGCCATGTCCTAGCCTTCCTGCGTGACTTCTAGAAGCCGTTCAAAGAAAAACTGCCGCTGACCCTGCACGTCCGTTAAAGCGGGCAAGTCCAGTACCAATTCCCCCAGTCGGCGGAAATCTCTGGCGCCGGATGAGCCCGGCGCAAAAGTTAACACGGATTGGTGCTTGCGCAAACCATCCATGATGAGCTCGTCAGCTTCGATGGAGGTGAGGTAATTCACCGACAGTCCGAGGAAGCGCGTACACACATCGTTCATACGCTTGAACAACTGCCAACCGCTGCCCTGAGAGGGCACCATATTGGGGACCAAGTACACCTCGTCTAGGCCCAGCTCGGTGGTCATCACTTTGATCGTGCCGTACGCATCAGCAATGCTAGAGGGTTCGTCACGCAAAACAATTAAACGGTAATGGCAGGCAGACAAAATTGACATCACCGAGGGCGATATACCCGCGGCCACATCAACCACCAGCACGTCAATATCGTCCACGATGTCATCGACCGACTGGATGACGGTGGAGATCTCGCCCTCACCAATTGCTGCCAGATCCCGTCGGCCCGATGCCCCCGGGATGAGCATCACACCCGCGCTGGTCTTCACCCACACCTCGCGCAGCGATCGCTCGCCTGACAGCACGTGGCTGATGTTGAGCGGGCTTCGACTTCCCAGCGCAATCTGTGCATTCGCCAAACCCATGTCGGCATCCAGCAGGGCAACGCGCTGTCCGCTGGCTGCCAATGCAGCAGCCAGGTTAACAGAGACGGTTGTTTTGCCGACCCCGCCTTTGCCGCTGGCAACGCCGATGACGCGGGGGCAGTGAGTGTTAGCCATTCAGATTTCTTTCTTGGGCAGCGCGGAGTTGCAGAATCTGTGCGGTCATACTTTGTACATCAACCGGCGGCGCGGGTTGCGCCTGCGGCGTCAGCGTGGCAGCACCGAACGAACGATCCTCAATGCTAACGCCTTTTGATAAAGGCTCAAGCTCTTTTCCGATCTGAAGGTGGGTCAATGCTTGCGTGACAATCTGGCTTGCCGCATAGGGCAAGACGGCCTCGCTGAGGCGCTCGCTGGGGCTCATCATGGAGACGGGGAGGGGGCTGTCGCACAAAGCCTGAATTAACGGCCATGGTTGTGTCGCTTCGTCTAATTTACTCACCATTAAAGAGGTCCAGCGGAACGCTTCCCGAACACGGCGAATCGTGACGCTTGAGGCGTCGGCGGCGATGACGGCATGCAAGGACGCTTTGGGCAGCACTTGGTGCACGTGGGCCGTGGTGCGTTCAAATTGCACACCGGCCGTATCGACGACCAGCAATTCACGGTTCGCCAGTTCGTCAGCCAGCAATGCTAAACCGCTGGCATCGTGGGCGCGGAAGCATTCAACGCCCGTTTGGGCCGCCAACATCTGCATTTGACTCCAGGCGCCGGGTCGGTTGTCCGCGAAACTCACCACGGCGACGTTATGGGTACCGTGCGCCAAGGCGCCCGCTTGCGCCAGGCGCGCCGCCATCAGGGATTTGCCCACGCCCGTCGGGCCACAAATCACGTGAACCCCTTGTTCCGGCATGTCGACGCCGGACTTGGGCAGTGTCTCCAGCAGGTGACTGCTGAGGGCAACGATGGCTTCTTCTAGATCCTGGGTTTCCCGAATTCGGTCGATCAGCAGACCTCGAAGGCCCGCTGGCACGCCCGCCTCGCCGAGCGCTGCAATCAGCGGTTTGACTGCGGGTGCGATGGGTAGCGCATCCTGCCAGGGATTCATGCGTTGTGTAATTGAAAACTCACGGCGCAAGGCCGCGATCTCGTCGCGCACCAAGTCCACGATTTCGCGACTGCGTGCCGCGTCACGCTCAGCTTGAAGCGCCATGAAGTCGACATTGGGCTCTTGGCGTGTGGCGGGCGTGGGGGCCACGGCGGGTTGACCGGTTTCTGCTTGGGTGAGTTTGGGGCGTGCATCCTCGACCGGTTTCAACAAGGGCGCCTGTTGCTTGCTGCGCTCAACCGACTGCATCGTTTGCGTTGGTTTCTTGCCTGCCAGTCGTGCCTGTTGGCGCTGGAGCATGGTCTCTTCAAACGCTGCTTCAAATGAATTCAGTGACTTCGCCATCTGCGCTTGCACGCTATCCGCCTGATGAACCTGCGCGCGTCCATTCTTGGGTTTACGCGGCAGCTTGGCGTCAGGTTCTGTTTGAGGCTGGGTGTCGAAGTCGTCATCCAGCGTGATATCCGCGGCGACGAGTAATTCGGTCTGTCCATTCACGCGGTTATTCGAAATGATCAAGACGTCCGGACCGAACTGGGCGATGGCCTTGTCGGTCGCGGTCTTGGTGTCGCGTGCCAAAATGCGTTGAATTTCCATGGTCGTCTCGTTATCGCGTTAGATAAATGGGGGCTTTAAGCCGTTTTTGTTTGTGCTTGAACGGTGTGGATCACATTGACCCCTTGGTCGTCCGGAATCTCGCTGTAGGACAGCACCGTCAAGTCAGCCACACGGTGGCGTGCCGCTTTCGACAGCCACGCGCGAATACTGGGGGACACCACCAGTACGGCGGCATGACCTTTTTCCTCAACTTCGCGGGTGCCCTGGCGCAAGGCGCTGAACAGGCTCTCTGCCAAACCCGGCTCCAACACCATCCCAGACCCTTGGTTTTGTTGCAACACGTTGTGCAACAGTTGTTCCAGCGAGGGGTCAAGTGTCATGACCGAGAGGCTCTCTGCATCGTCAACCAATGACTGCACAATCATGCGGCCCAATTTCGGGCGAATCAGCGTGGTGAGTTGTTCGGGGTCTTGCGTACGCGTCGCCGCATCCGTCAGGGACTCCACGATCGTGCGCATGTCGCGAATCGATACGCCCTCGACCAGCAGGTTTTGCATGGTGCGGGTCAGTACACCCAATGACAGCTTGCCAGGCACCAAATCTTCGACCAATTTGGGGTACTTAGACGCTAACTTGTCCAGTAACTGCTGTGCCTCATCGTGGCTCAGCAACTCGGCGGCGTTGTCACGCAGCACTTTGTTCAGGTGTGTTGCAATGGCGGTACTCGCATCGACAACCGTATAACCCAGCGTGCGTGCGGTGTCGCGTTGTGCCGGATCAATCCACACCGCATCCAAACCGAAAGCGGGCTCTTTGGTGTCAATGCCCTCGATCTTGCCGTAAACCTGTCCGGGATTGATCGCCAACTCTTTGCCCACTTTGACCTCACCCTTGCCGCGCATCACGCCATTCATGGTGATGTGATAGGTGTCGGGAGGCAGATTCAGTGCATCACGAATGCGCACCGGTTGAACCAAGAAGCCCAGTTCAGCGGACAGTTTCTTGCGGACCCCTTTGACGCGTGGCATCAATTGACCACCGGTTTCCGGGTTCACCAGGGGAATCAGACCATACCCAATTTCCAAACCAATCAGGTCCACTTGGTCGACGTCATCCCAATCCAACTCTTTCGGCGCGCCGCTGTCAGCAGCCTCGGGTGGTGGTGCGGCCGCTTCGATTTCATCAATGGTTTGACGGCGGACCACCATGTAGCCGATACCGGCGGTCAGCCCAGCCAGCGTGAGGAAAACCATGTGTGGCATGCCAGGTACCAAACCCAATAAGGTCATGATGCCAGAGGCGATAAACAGCGCCGTCGGATTAGAGAGCTGCGTTTTCGTTTGCTCCGTCATGGACTGCGAGGTTGTCACACGCGTCACGATGATGGCGGTCGCCAGTGACAAGAACAAAGAGGGGATTTGTGCGACCAAGCCATCGCCAATGGTCAGCAATACATAAATACGTCCCGCCTCAGAGAAGGACAAGTCATGTTGCGATAACCCGATTGCAAGACCACCAACGATGTTGATGATCAAAATCAACAAGCCGGCTACGGCGTCGCCACTGACAAACTTTGACGCACCGTCCATGGAGCCGAAAAAGTCAGCCTCTTGGCTCAACTCTTCGCGTCGCTTCTTTGCATCGTCTTGGTCAATCACGCCGGCATTCAGGTCGGCGTCAATCGCCATCTGCTTACCGGGCATGGCATCCAATGTGAATCGGGCGTTGACTTCTGATACGCGACCGGCACCCTTGGTCACCACAATGAAGTTGATGATCATGAGGATGCCGAAAATAATGAAACCGACTAAATAGTTGCCACCGATCACGAACTCACCAAAGGCCGCGATGACCTCGCCCGCAGCGGTCGAGCCCTCGTGCCCGTTGACCAAGATGACGCGGGTCGATGCCACGTTCAACGCCAACCGCAACATCGTCGCGAACAACAAAACGGTGGGGAACGATGAAAATTCCAGCGGTTTACGGGTACCGATGGAGATCATCACGATCACCAGTGCCACCACGATGTTGAAGGTGAACAGAATATCCAACAGCAGCGGGTGCAGCGGCAACACCAGCATCGCCATGATCAGCAGCACGAGCGTGGGAATTCCCAGACCGGCGAGGTCAAAGGCCGACAAATTTTGTCGAATCGTTGACAGGCTAAGTGTGCTCATGCGTTAAAACCATTCAAAGTTAATGCTTTGGTGGCAAATTCAAGACTATTTGCACCGTGCATGGAGGGTTAAGCAAGGGACGTGCCACGGGATGCCGCCTGATTCCCGACGTTTGCGCTGCAGCGGCAAGAACCTTCCGGTCACGATTCTTGCTAAGCCTTCGGGGAGGCGTTCTAGACGGCGCCCGTTTTTATCCCGAACCGCACCGAGCGACACATGTCATCAAACACGACTTTCAGCACCGCCCCAGAGGCGATGACCGTCTCAACGCTGCTAGACAGCCGCCCACCAGCGGGCACCGCCCTGCGTGACCGGCCCAGCAGTCATGGCAACTTTGGCCAGCTGTTTGAGCGGGTGGCCGCCGTTAACCACAGGCAAAAGCTTGCCGCCCCACCAACCAGGGGCGCCCCTGAACGGGTGGAAGTCCCAGTTGAAACGCAAGAGCGATCGGTAGCCTCTCGACCGGAGCCGGTTCAGGCCGCTACCAAGCAGACCGACGCGGAAGCCCGTTCCGACCGGGACACGCCTTCGAACGCCAAACTGAACACCGCCTCTGACGAGCCTGCGCAGGCTGGCGAGACGGAAGCGGCGTCAGGGCGGGACGCTACCCAGTCCATAGCCGAACGCACGCCTGCATCCGGGACTGTAAAACCCGCAGTGGGCGAGTTGGGGCCTGACACTGCTTTGGACGCGCCTGAAACGTCATCAGATCCCCGCATGGCGGTGGCCGATGCCTTTGTGGAGACCAACCCCTCGCCGCAGACCGACGTCCTTGTGGAAACTAACCCCTCGGCTCAGGCCGCCCCATTGGCGTTGGCCGATACCGTGGCGCTCGGAGCGGCCACTTGGCTATTGGGCGCAGGTCGACCGCAGTTGGCGGGCGACTTGCAGGCAGTCCCGTTGGCGGGTGGCATGCAGATCATCGCGCCCACACAAGGGCCTGATGCGGCCAGCCTGTTGGCCTTTGCCCAAGCGCAAGGCCTGAGCCCGCAGGCGCTCAAGGTACTGGTCGGGGGCGTATCCCCTAGCGCGACGACCGACGGTGACATCGCAACCTCCGGCGAAACGCTTGACCCGCTGGTGTTATTGCGCGCGGGTGCTGCGGGTGGCCAACAGTCAACCGCGCAGTTGCTGGGCCAAATCATGGACGCGCGTGCACTCGCGACAGGCGCACAACTACCGACCGCGACCAACGGCGCCAGCGCTTTGTTGCTGGATCCCCAAGCCTTGGTCGCTCAGACCCTGGCTGTGGCGGGTCTGACCGATGAGGACTTACGACCATTCCTGCCCGGCAGCAAACCGGGCGCATTGGACGCCTTGGGGCTGGAACGCACGGGGTTGCTGGTGCCGCGCGCGGCCAATCCGACTGGCGTCGCCCTACCCAGTGAACCACTGGGTAGCACTGCGAGTCAGCGCAGCGCGTTGTATGAGTCCATCTCACAGCGACTGGTGGACGCTTTGGGCGCCCGCATTCAGGGGCAAATTGCCAAGGGGCAATGGACCATGCAATTGACCCTGAAGCCCGCCAGTTTGGGACGCATCGACGTCGACCTGCGCATGCACAACGGCGAACTAGAGGCCCGATTCGTATCCGCGAACCCCGTCACACGCGATCTGCTACAGGATGGCGCGCAGCGTTTAAGAGACAACTTGGCACAAGCTGGAACGGATATTGCTAGAGTCTCGGTAGACGCGGGTGCAAGTCAGTCCGGGCACGGAAAGTCGACACCGCAACCCAGCGGTACGCCCCTAAAAGCGGCGATGCAGGCTGGGGATTCTGAAACAGATGGGCGCGAAAACGCGGCAGTAAGCGAAAATAGACGGGACGATGGCACGCTGAACATCCTGGTGTAACCAGTTGATCGGCGACATTCAAAGAAAGTAGGGTAAACACATGGCTGATGAAATTGAAGAAGAAGAAGGCGGTAAAAAAGGCGGCGGATTGGTCAAGATTCTCTTGATCGTTGTCCTCGTCCTCGTCTTGCTGGTGGGCGCCGTGTTCGGCACCTTGTTCTTCACCGGTTTCTTCGACAAGCAGGATGAAAAGGCCGCTGAGGAGAAAGTCGCAGCGCTGGAGGCCGCCGCCGCCGACGCAGCAGACCCCACCAAGGCAGAGCCCAAGCGCGTGACCAAGGACAGCCCGGAACTGACCCGATTCGAATACCACTACATGGAAATCGAACGTGAGTTTCTCGCCAACCTGACCAACTCACGCAAAGTCATGCAGCTGCAATTGGCTGTCATGACCAACTTTGACAAGCGCGTGTTCGAAAATGTGACCAAGCACGAGTTTGCCCTGCGCAACGCGGTGCTCGATCTCATGCGTCAGGTCACGGAAGCTGATTTGTTGAAGCCCAATTTCCGTCGCGAGTTGGCCGCTAACCTCAAGGCAGAGATGAACGCCGTGCTCGAGAAATATGAAGACTTTGGTGGCATTGAAGAGGTGTACTTCACCAATTTTGTGGTGCAGTAAGGCGCAACCTGAAAGAATGAGTCATGGCTGATCAACCGCTCCTATCACCCGAAGAGTTAGACGCCCTGGCCGCAGGCCTGGATAGCGGCTCGATCGAGGTGGATACGGGCTTCAATACGGGTGCCAAAGTGCGCAAGCACGATTTGGCCAGTGAAGACAGCAGCCTGGGGGTGAACATCTCGTCGATCGACATGATCAACGAGCGCTTCATTCGCCAGTTCCGCTTGGGCTTGCTGGAAGTCTTACGCACCAGCCCGCGGATCAACCCAACCCGGGTTCAAATATTGCGCTTCAGCGATTACCTGAAGATGCTCAAAGCACCGTTGTCTGTCAACATTATTCGGGCCAATCCGCTACGGGGGTACACCATGGTGGTGATTGAGCCCACGGTGGTGTTCAGCTCATTAGACAGTTTCTTTGGTGGCTTCGGTAGAGGTGTGGGGGAGTTGCCGCAAGGACGCATGTTCACGCCCACCGAGACGCGCATCATCAAGATGATTTTGGATGTTTTCATGCGATCGCTCAAAGATGCATGGTCGCCCATTTACGACATTGATTTCGAGCACGTTAGCTCCGAGATCAACCCCCAATTTGCGCAAATTGCGGATGAGAATGACCTGGTCATCTTGAGCCGTTTTGACGCCGAGCCAACGGCGCAGGGCAAGGGCTTCATCGATCTGGTCTACCCCTATGCGGCGCTCAAGCCCATCCGCGACCTGTTGCGCAGCCGCGTGCAGTCGGGTGATGGCAATGAAGAGTCCGATAAACAGTGGCGCAGCGATTTGGAAACAGCGGTGCACGACTCAAGCGTTGAGATGCAGTTTTTGCTGGGCCACATCAACATGGCACTGAGCCAGCTCGAGAGCATGAAAGAGGGCGATGTGATGTACTTTAAAAAGCCTGACATGGCCCGTGTGTACATCAGCGACTTACCCTCTTTCGATGTCGAAATCGGTAGCGTCGGCAGTAACATTGCAGCCAAGATCATTGCACCAGTGAACCCCAACCTGCTCTAAGCCCCACGCGCGAAACAATCAATAAGGAAGACAGCCATGAGCGACGAGAACAGCAACGAGATGGTCGAAAAAGATACGATCAATCCGGATGTGCTGGAAAACATCCCGGTGACGCTATCTATCGAGGTCGGTCGAGCCGTCATTAAAATACGAGACTTGATGCGTTTAACGCAGGGCAGCGTGGTTGAGCTGGACCGAATTGCGGGTGAGCCGCTGGACCTGTTGGTCAACAATACGGTGGTGGCGCAAGGCGAGGTCGTGTTGGTGAATGACCGCTACGGTATTCGTTTAACCCGTGTGGTGCCGGCTTCGGAGCGCATGAAGAACTTGTAAGTCAACTGCACGCAAAAACAGGCGCTTAACCATGAACAATACTCCCCCCTTAGCGCCCTTGACTTCAACGATCGGGGTGACAGACTGGCTACAATTTGTAGCCAGTTTTGCGTTGGTCCTTGGCCTCTTATTCGCCTTGCTGTGGTGGCTGCGTCGATTGCAAAACAACCGTGGTTTTGGTCGTAAAGATGGCGAGCTAGAAGTCCTCGAGACGCTGGGGGTGGGTGTCCGGCAAAAAATCATGTTGGTGCGGGTGCGCGATCGTGCCGTGTTGATTGGGGTTGGCCCCAATCACATGCAAGCACTGACGGGGTGGTTGGATGACCACCATGCCACAATGCCACCGAAAAACAACTTCGCGCAAACCATTTCGCAATTGAAAGACACGCCATGAACCACCGGTTCTCCTTGACAATCAAACAAGGCGTGATTGCCGCCGTGCTATTGGTGCTGGGGCTCGGCTTCTCTGTCGCGCATGCGCAGGGCGTGCCACTGATTAACGTGACCAACGCGCCAGGTGGCAGCCAATACAGCCTGACCCTGCAACTGTTGGCCTTGATGACAGCGCTTACGCTGTTGCCATCGTTACTGCTCATGATGACCTCTTTTGTGCGCGTCATCATCGTGATGTCGTTACTGCGCCAAGCCTTGGGGACGGGGCAAACGCCGCCCAACATGGTGTTGGTGGGTTTGGCGTTGTTCCTCACGCTGTTCATCATGCAGCCCATCCTCACGGACGTTTACACCAACGCCTTATTGCCTTACTTCGACGGGACCTTGCCATTTGATCAGGCGCTGGCGCTGGCCGAGAAGCCCTTTCGTGCCTTCATGTTGAACCAGACGCGTGAAGACGATATCGCCATGTTCATGGAGATTGCGCGCAACACACAGTTCAACTCACCGCAGGACATCCCCTTCAGCACGTTGGTGCCCGCGTTTATCACGTCAGAATTGAAAAGTGCTTTCACCATTGGGTTTCTGATTTACATCCCCTTTGTGGTGATCGACCTGATCGTCGCCAGCGTATTGATGTCGATGGGCATGATGATGTTGTCGCCCATGATGATCTCAATGCCTTTTAAGTTGATGCTGTTTGTGCTGGTCGATGGGTGGTCACTCATCATGGGCTCGGTCGCTTCCAGTTTCGCAATGCCATAAGGAGTCACGCAAATGGATACCTCTACTGTGGTCGATTTGGGGCGCTACGCCTTGTGGATGACCGCGCTGATTTCAGCGCCTTTGCTTTTGGTTGCATTGGGCGTCGGTTTGATTATTGGTATTTTGCAAGCTGCGACCTCGATCAACGAAATGACCTTGAGTTTCATTCCCAAGTTATTCGCACTGGGCTTGGCGATGGCGTTATTTGGCGGCTGGCAAGTCAATACCTTGGTGGAATTCACCCGTAACATTTTTCAGCGCATACCCACGCTGTTCACCTAGGTCAGTTTGTCCTATGAACTTGTTGGTTGCCGACATCGTTGAGCGCTTTTACACATTCCTGTGGCCGATGTTGCGCATCTCCGGGCTGTTGCTGACCGCACCGTTGTTCTCGCAAAATGCCGTGAATGTGCGTTTGCGGGTGTTGTTGGGATTGGTTCTGACCTGGCTCATATACCCCCTACACGATTGGCCCAAGCTTGACCCCACATCGGCGGCTGGCTTGGTTGAGGTGATGAACCAAATTTTCATCGGCGCCAGCATGGGGCTGGTGTTGCAGATTGTTGTGGCAGCCATCACGGTCGCGGGCCAGAGTATCTCGGCCGCGATGGGTTTATCCATGGCCAACATGATTGATCCCAACGTGGGTAACGTGCCAGTGCTGGCGCAGTTGTTGTTGGTCATGTCGACGCTGATATTTGTGGGCGTCGGCGGACACGCTTTGCTGATGGGGTTGATTCTCGACAGTTTCAATGTGCTACCGATTGGCGAAACCCTTTTAGATCAAAACCATTGGGGTCGGTTGGTGACCTGGAGCGGGATGATGTTTGCAGGTGCCGTTTTACTCGCGTTGCCGGTGATGGTGAGCATGCTTTTTATCAACGTGGGGTTAGGTGTGGTGACGAAAGCGGCCCCCAGCTTGAATATTTTTGCGGTGGGCTTCCCCGCCATGTTGTTAGCGGGTCTGTTGATCCTGATTCTGT
>Ga0181554_1000193_pt1 | contig 60439 bp, 43 predicted proteins | sample 011ome_16_FD_145602 | JGI IMG/M metagenome (GOLD analysis project Ga0181554, IMG submission 145602) | Coastal salt marsh microbial communities from the Groves Creek Marsh, Skidaway Island, Georgia - 011503CT metaG (spades assembly) | ecosystem: Environmental > Aquatic > Marine > Intertidal zone... | reverse complement strand
TCAGCCTCTCGCTCGCCTTTCGCCGAGTTCTTCGAGAGCGATCATACATGCCCGCCAGCTCGCTCGCGTGCGCATTCCGATCTTCATCGCACACGTACACATCCACCGCGACCCGAACGCGACGCACAACGAGAACCATGGCACAAAAGCACCACGACGACCGCTGGAGCTCCAGCGCGACGTTACTCACGATCGACTCGCCGAGCTCCATGGCCGACGCCGCCGCGCGCGCTGGTAAGCTCATCATCATCGGCACGAAAGATGCTATTCTCGCTCCGGGCGCGATGGAGTGCGTGAGCTCCAACGAAGACGTCACGAGCGCCGCTCGCGGGTTGGCCAAGTCGCTCGAGAGCGGTGCCTCGCGGAGCACGGCGTTAAACGTCACCACCGACGACGAGCTCAAAGAAGTCGTCGTGTGCATCATTCCGAGCACCACTGAAGTCTCTCGGCACAATTCACCGATCTCGAGTCATACGATCGCGGCGAGTGCGAAATCGGCGATTGGAGATCGTAAAAAGCGTTCGGCGTGCGTGGTTACGATTTTGGCAAACGACGAATTCGCGGCGAGCGCGATTTCAGCCATGGCGCGCATCGTGCCTCCGTATGCGAATAAGTTCCGTGCAAGTGGGTACGTGGCGGATGGTGACGTGCACATCGGCGTCGTCGCCGGTGGAGCGGTGTGGAATGGGCCGGAGACGCGAAGCTTGCCAAAAGCGCTGCGTCGATGCCAAACGCTCGTGGATTCGGCACCGAATGAATTGGATCCGAACACGTTCGTGGATGAAGCAAAGCGCGTGGCAGTTGAACTTGGAGCGAGTGTGAAAATTGTCGAGATTAAGCGATTTACGCAGCTCGAATCAGAAGGGTACGGGATGCTCGCGGGCGTCGGCCGCGCGTCGACCAGAGATGGGCGCGAACCGGCGCTTGTACATTTACGCTTTATGCCCAAGGGATGTACCGACCCCAATGCGCCATCCATTGCATTTGTAGGTAAGGGCATCACATTCGACACCGGAGGCCTTAGCCTTAAGAGCAAGGATGGTATGTGCGGCATGAAAACCGACATGGGTGGTGCCGCCGGCATGTTTGGCGCGTTCGAAGCCATCGCGACTGAGAACGCCGATGAGTTCAAGACCCCGCTCGATCTCGTGCTTTGCATCGCTGAAAATGCCATCGGTAGTGGTGCGATTCGTCCCGATGATATTCTAGTCGCTAAGAGTGGGAAAACGGTGGAGATAAACAACACTGACGCAGAGGGACGATTAGTCTTGGGCGACGGCGTCGCGTATTGCACTGACCCCGAGAACAATACAATGAATCCAAAGGTCATCATCGATATGGCCACACTCACGGGGGCGCAAATGATCGCCACCGGACGTAAACATGCGGGTTTGGTGTGCGACAACGAAGACATGGAGACGCTCCTCGTCAAGCTCGGCAAAACAACTGGCGATTTGGTGCACCCGCTTCCCTACGCGCCGGAAATGTTCAAGAGCGAATTCTCGAGCAAGGTTGCCGACATGAAGAACTCTGTCGCTGACCGTGCGAACGCGCAATCGTCGTGCGCCGGCCAATTCATTGCCAACCACTTGAACGAGGAATGGAGCAAGCGCGAAGATACGCGCTGGGCGCACATTGACATGGCAGGTCCGGGCAACTTGAAGGATGGCCTCGCCACGGGCTACGGCGTCACCTTACTCCACGCCTTGTACAAAACCCTCGACGCGCACGGTCTTAACGATTTCATGACGCACGCGTGCTAAATAGTTTTCTGAAATATTTCAACCGCTTCTAAGGTGTGACTACGAGAGCTTCTTACTCGCCGCCAGCGAGCGCCGCGCCGCTATGCGCGCCGCAGACTCATTCCCTAGCGCCCCGAACGGCAGCGCGAACTTCACTAAACATAAACTAATAACCTCCACCGCAATCGTTCCCGCCCATGACGAAAAATATACATCCTCGCCCACGCGCGTCGTCAACCGACCGCCCGCGTACGCGCACGCGCTCAATGCAAACCCAATCGCCGCCCCACCGAATCGCGCGTGCGTAAACCCAATCACCAACGCCAAAGAATTCGTCACCCTCGCAAATATCCCACGCGGGAGCACCGCACTCGTGGCGCTCGCCGCTATAGATAACGCGCACGCTTTGCCTTCACCTCCGCGCAACGTCCCGTTCGCCGCGCTCGCCGCCACCAAAAGCAACTCAAACGGCACGAGCACGCACACAAAGTGAAACGACGACCCAGGCGCGGTGAGTACCACGTTCGACGCGCGCAGCGCGACGTACGTGACGACGTAGACGTACAATATCGCAAAGCCAACGCACGCCTTGCCAACTTTGGTTTCCTTTGCGCCCACGCGCGCATCGAGCGCGCACGCGCGCACGAACGTCCGCGCGCACATGACGAGCGAGAGCGCGACGCACAAAATCACGTGCGCGCCCTCGCCGCTGGGCGTGCCCGCGTGCATGGCGATGCGATGCGAGCGCACGCGCTGGAATGTCGTCATTCCGCGCACGCAGCACCGATACCATGATGATGACACCGGCGTCGTCGTCGACGCTGGCGCGCGCACAGGCGCCGTGGGCGACGCAGACGCGCGGGCGGGCTACGACGCGGGCGTTTCGCGCGCGCCGGGCGTCGCGCGTCGTCGTGGCGCACGCGCAGATGAGCACGTTTAGGGTCGCTGGTGAAGGCGCGTGCGAGCTCGGGGGCATCGATGCGCGCGCGACGTGCGACGCCAACGGCGCTCGAGGGACGATTGCGACGGGGCAGCCGTTTTTGGACCATATGATTGATCAGCTCACGGCGCACGCGCAGCTTGGGGTGTCGGTGCGCGTGACGCGGGACGGAGCGGCGTGCGCCGAGTGCGCGGACGCCGGGACGCCGCATGGCGCTGATGTGTTCGAAGCCAGCGGGCGGGCGCTCGGAAAGGCGATGAAATCGATGTTGAGCACGGGGGCGAGCGCAGGGGCGAAGGCGCGGGCGCGGTTTGCGAGCCCGTTGGATGAGGCGTACGCTACGTGCGACGTCGAGTTGTACGGCGGACAAGGTTTGGACACGTTTTCCTTGGCGCCGTACGGGCGGCCCGGGACGGCGGGCCGGTCGCACATCGGTACGTACCCTACGGCACATACTGAGGTGTTCTGGCGCGCGCTCGCGGAAGAATCTGGGGTGAGCTTGCGTTTGGTGAAGGAACGAGGCGATAACGCACACCACATCGTCGAGTCGACGTTCAAGGCTTTCGCGCGCGGTTTGCGCGCAGCTATGGACACCGTTGACGGTATTGACGTGTACGATTCGACGACTAAAAGTGATGAAGTGCGACATAGCGCGATTAAGCGGTCGACCAAGGAAACATCGATCGACGTGAAGCTCGATTTAGACGCCGACGGCGCGAACGCCTCGATTAGCACAGGCATCGTCGCCTTGGATGGTTTGTTCTCAGCGATTCAACGCGAGGCAAATATCGGACTTGATATTGCTGCGAGTGGAGATTTATGGATTGACGATCACCACACCGCGGAAGACGTGTCGATTGCGGTCGGACAGGCGTTGAACAAGGCGTTGGGAACAAAGAAAGGGTGCAACCGCATGGGGAGCGCGACGTCCACGGAGGGCGCGGCGACGGTGGAGTGCGTGATGGATTTAAGTAACCGTCCGTATTTAGGCTACGGGCTCGAACTTGACTGTGACAAGGTTGGTGACTTGAGCGTAGAGATGGTGGAGCACATGTTTATGAGCTTGACGTTTAACGGGCAAATGACTGTGCACTTGGTGGAGCACTCCCGCGGGTCGGATGAGGCGGAGGTCGCCATGGCGGCGGCGAAGGCGTTCGGGAAATGCTTGCGTCAGTGCGCGGCGATCGACCCGCGGCGGGCGGGAGCAGTGGCGAGTAGTAAAGGCACTTTATCCGTTTGATTTAATTCAAAACGCGTGAGCGCGTCGACTTTCATCTTCTACTTTGCTATCACTCGCGTGGCGATTTCGTCGCCATTGTCGCTACGTTTACTTGTTCAGTAATCGCATAACTAACGCAGAGACTTGCACTTGCAACTTATCCACTACACCTTGCGCCGCACTATCGCCATCGCAAACCTCTCGCAAGTCCACGCCAACACTCGGTGGCGGATTTGCCGCCTTGGACTTGGCGTCGTTCACCACGTCCTCGACTAAACTCTTCGCCGCTGCGCGCAATCCCTCCTCATCGATGGATGACCGCACTAAACTCGCATCAATACTTTCCAAGTACTTATTCACCCGTGCGAGCTCTTCAAGTGCCTCTTGTCCGCCGTCGCTCGCGAGCGCGTCGGCAAACTCTGTCAGCGGCGCCGTCTTCAACTTTTTCGGCATCGAGCGCAACTTCGCCTTAAACTCCGCATCCACTTGTTCGCACTGTGCGTTCGCTAGATTGTGTATCTTCGTACACTCTTCGTCCACTGTGTCCAACGTAAACGAGCGTGTGGTCGTCAGTCGACGGGTGTTCGCGGCGCGGGGGTACTTAGGACGCAAACAGACACTTCAGCGGCATTCGCATTCGACGTTCGACAGGGCGATACGACGCTAAACGCACCCGCGCGTTCAAAGGCGAGAACGATCGCATCGATTTCAACGCTCGCCGCGCGCTTCGCGCCGTCCTCGTCGTCGTTCGACGCCGTGGGCGCCGAACACTGCGCCGCGGGCGACGATGCTGCGACAACGTCGTCGTTGGTCTTACGCGCACTCGCGCTCGAGCGCGCCGCACGCGCGGGCGTGGTGTTGGCGACATCACGCAGAGGAGTGTGTACTTCAGCCATGCGCGGTGGTGACGGCGGCGGTGACGATGGGAGGCGTCGCGCTGTGAGGCTCTGCGCGCGCGTTCGCGCCCAACTCTCGTCGCGACGAAAACAAAAAAAACTCTTTTGCTATGAAAGTCCTTTACGTGCTATTAAAAACAAACCTGTGTGAGCTACGATGATGATATAGAACAACGCCGCCGTTCGACGCGCGACGTGTGAGACGCGTGTCCGACCTCAAACTATGAGTCTTCTCCGGCCAAACCTCCAAATTTTGCGCTCTCAACCAACGCGTCGTGCTCGCCGACCAACCTCGCAATTAGCTTCTTACTCGTCTCCTGTAAATGCCCCGCTATAAACACCTCATCGAGCACGTAATGCGCCTTATGGAAGTTAAACACCAAATCCAACTCGCACACGTTACCGAAATACTTGTCTAGAATTTCCACGTAGTGCTGAATCTGCTCCAGCGTCGCGAGCTCATTCGCCTCTCTATCCACCGCCAGACAAAAATACAGCGACGCGTACTTTCTATATATCAACTTCATATCCTTATACTCCACCACGTTGCATGCCTTGGCCGGCCGAGGGATGATCGCGTTCACCGCGTCGCGTTCGATGCGCTTGCGATCTTTTTGCGACGTCACGACGTAGTACTTGGACAGGCGAATCTTCCCTTGTTTGGAGAACAACAGCGCGAAATGAATCATCGCGCGGCGCGGATTGCGCGAGACGGCGATCGAGGCGCGTCGTGCGCCGTCGCACTCGACGCGTCGCGCGCGCGCGCCGACGACGGTGTGACGCACCGACGACGACGACGGGACAGCTCAAAACGCGCGCGCCACGACTGGACCCACACACACGCGTACACGACATCCTAAGACCTCTATCATATTGCTCGACAAAACACGTCGATCCATTTCGCCGATCATGACTCAGACACGTGACCCACTCGATAAAAACACACTACGCCCTCAACGCACGCCACTAATGTATCACCTATCACTTATCCACAAAAACGCCACCGACGTCGACCTCGCGCGCGCGCCACTCGACGCCGCGCGTCGACACACGGTCGCGCACCGTCGAGAGTGTACACGTGTTCTTTTTCGACGCGCGTCCATGTTTGCCGCGACGCATGGCGCCTCGCGCGCGATGGTGAGTGGTGCGAATGCGCCGACGGCGCACCGCATGGACAGGGGACAGATGCGGCGCCGCGCCGCGGTGATTCGCACGCCGCGCACGCACGGAGCGTCAGCGACGGACGAAGGCGTGGCGACGCGCGATGATGATCGTTCTGGTGACGCGCCGGGGCAACAGGCGGGGTTTTTGAGCCCGTTTGGGGCGAGCACGGCGGTGTTGGAGCAGGCGCGCGAGCTCGAGGAGAAGAAGACCAAGCGAGGCGGCGCTCGAGAAATGATTGCGTTGAAAATTGACGAGGAGTGGTATGATTGCAGTGGATGGGCGATGGCGCATCCCGGTGGGTCGACGTTTGTGCGTTTGATGCATGGTCACGATGCGACGGATTTGTTTTATGCGTTGCACTCGTACGGGCCGAATGGCGCGGATGAGGCGATTCGTCGTTTGAAAATGCTTCCAAAGTGTGCGGCGCCGTATGATGAGGAAACGGAAGAGACGAAGCGGTTGACGACGGCGAATGCGGAGTTTGGCGAGTTGCGCGCGCAATTAGAACGCGAGGGTTGGTTTAAGCGTAATGTGTTGAGTGAGATTTCAATCTTGGTGCAAGTGTTGGGGTGCTACGTCGTCGGTCAAGCGGTGGCGGCGACGCATCCGGTGTTCGCCGCGCTCGCGATTGGCGTCGGTATGCAGCAAGCCGGCTGGCTCGCGCATGACTACGTGCACGGTCGTGGTAAGTGGTGCTCGTTCATGCGGTGCTTTGGTGCGCTCACGAATGGATTTTCCGCCGAGTGGTGGTCGCACAAGCACAATATGCACCACTCGTTTACGAATGTTGACGGCAAAGATGGTGACATCAAGCTCGAGCCGTTGTACTTTCTCTCGCCGCCTGAGGAAAGTGGACGTCCTGATAGTCCTTTGCGCAAGTACCAACACTTGTACGGCTACCCGTTGTATGCGTTCACGTACATTTTGTGGCGACGCCACAGCGTCGCCAGCGCTTACGCCAGAAAGGACAAGAAGGAACTTGCCTTGCTCGGTTTGCACTACGCGTGGCTTTTCGGCACTCTCCCGCTCGGTGTTGCCATTAGTTCGATGCTCATCGGTGGTTTCTTGGTCGGATCGTTAGTCACCGCCACGCACCAAAGCGAAGAAATCATGTTCGAAGATGGTCAGTTTGTTGACCAACAATTCCGAAGCACACGCGAAGCCAACGTGAGAAATCCCGTCGAACGTTGGTTGTGGGGAGGCATGGACACGCAATTGATTCACCATTTGTTCCCGACCATGCCGCGATACAAATTGCACAAGCTTCGTCCGATCGTGCAAAAGTGGGCCGAGAAGCATGGATATGACTTCCGCATCTCTGACTCGATTGACATCTTAAAGAAGAACTACCGCCACCTCGAAGGCATCGCCGCGCTCGAGGCGATTTGAACATTTCAACATCTTCCGAAGCAGCAGCAGCAACATAACCGATTTTTAAACATTTTACGTATACTATATTAGGGGCCCACGTGGTGAACACATCATAGTGGATGATTTTGTATTGACAACACGTATTAAAATTTCCGTCACACTTCGTCTTATCTACTTTCGTCCAAACAAAGCTTTAAAAACAATGACGGTGTTGGCCACCAACGCGATGGCGCCGCTTACTTTTTGCACGAGACCGGGCTTGAACAACCCTTCCTTCTTAGGCAAGGGCAACTTCTTGTGCGTAAAAGTCACGCCTTTGTCCTTGTCACAGATTTGGCCAGTGCCACGCAACAGGCAGCGCGTAGTCAACAAACCTTCGACGCCCACCGGACCGCGTGCGTGAATGCGAGAGGTTGAGATACCAACCTCCGCGCCGAGACCGAATCTGAAGCCGTCAGAGAAACGCGTCGATGCGTTGTGAAACACGCACGCGCTATCGACCCGAGAGATAAATTCATCCGCCGTAGCTTGGTTGGATGTGATGATGCAGTCCGTGTGCGCGGAACCGTTGGCATGAATATAATCAATGGCGTTGTCCATCGAGCTCACGAGCTCAACGGAACACGCTGGACAGCCATACTCGTGTCTCAATGCTGGCGCGGGCGGAAGCTTGAGTTCCTTTTCCCCGCGAGGGCCACCAAAGAGTTCGACACCCGCCGCGCGCAACGCCGTCATGAGCTCCGCGGCTCCGCCAGTAGCCACCAACGAATCATGGATCAACAATGTCTCCAGCGCGTTACACGCCGCGGGATAGTCAATCTTAGAGTCAATAGCGAGCTTAGACGCCATGTCTAAATCCGCGTCGGCGTCTACGTACATGTGCACAACGCCATCCGCGTGCCCGAGCACTGGGATCTTTGTGTTATTTTGAATATACGTCACCAACGAGTTCGAGCCGCGTGGGATCACCAAATCAATCACGTCATCTAGCTTCAACAAGTCCGCCACCGCCTCGCGACCTTCGATCAAGCACACGCACTCCTTCGGTATACCAAACGCCTCGAACTCGTCCACGATGACCTCGCGCAACTTGGCGTTCGAGCTCGCCGCCTCCTTCCCACCCTTGAGCAACAACCCGTTACCAGTACGTAGCGCTAAACTTGCTATTTGCGGTAACGCATCCGGCCGGCTCTCGAAAATAATCAACAGCACGCCCAAGGGCGCGGTGACTTTTGTCAACGTAAGCCCCTTGGCCAGCTCCATAGCGCTCAAAGGTTTCCCGATGGGCTCATCCATGTTCGCGATCGCGCGCGCGCCGTCGGCGAGTTGTTTCACCTTACCGGGCTTTAACTTTAATCGCTGCAACAGCGCGTCATCCACGTCGTTCGCCGCGGCGGCGCGCGCCATGTCTTCATCGTTCGCCGCTTGAATCTCATCTTCGCGGCGCTCGAGCGCGCTCGCGACGGCGCGAAGCAAGTCCGCGCGCTTCGCCGAAGACAGCAACTGGAGTTTACGGCTCGCATCTCGCGCCTTGCGCGCGAGATCGGCGGTTTCGGTCGACATGAAGGCGTCGCGTAATGTGGCGCTCGATGTCAGTGGCCTCTGCTGATGTGCGCGCGATGATGACAACGTCACTGTGCGACGCGCGAGGCGAAACGCGCCGTGCGCATGACGTCGGCGACGTCGGAGGAGTTTGTTCGGCTCCCGCGCCTTCGCCGCGGCGCGTGCGAGGCGTTCTGCCCGCCGCGCGAGCGCGACGACAGGCTCGCGCGCGGTCTGCTGGACCCGCTCGAACGCGCCGACGACGACGGTGCGGGAGCCGTGTTGATCAAACGATACGCGCGAACGGTGGATGATGTGTTCGATGCGTCAAATGTGCGTTCGTTGGATGCGCTCGAGCGCGTGTGCGCGCACATTTATGGGTTGTGTCGTCGCGCGGAGGCGACGACGTCGGCGCGCGGGAAGCGCGCCTTTGCGATGGATAGATTGCGCGCCGTACGGCAAGATATGATCGTCCAAGGGCTGACATCAACGTCGGAGTGTTCGTTGTCGTCGTCGTGTGACGATGACGGCGACGACGACGCGTCGACACGACGGCAAAGGGCGATAGTTTTAGTGGAGTCGATGATTCGGTTTGCGCTGGCGAGCGCGAGGGACGCGGAGGTCGAAGCGACGTCGTCGTCGACTGGCGACGATGACGATGATGCGAAACAGACGCGGTATGCCGTGATGAGTGAGAACGCATTGCACGACGAGCAGCTCGGGAAGACGTTTGGGATGGTTTTTGGCATGTATCGAGACGCGTCTCGCGAGGAGGACGCCAACAGACACCACGGCGAAATGTTTTCGTATTGGATATGTTTACGCCTGAGTGATTCACGAGAGCTCGCGCGAGATTTACGCATGCTCGATGCACGCGTGATGTCGACGCCGCACGTGCGTTTCGCGCTCGACGTGCACCGAGCGTACGTCGAGGGCAACTTTGTTCAGTTTTTCAAGCTCGTGGAGTCTGAGCGTTGCAATTATTTACACGCGTGCGCGCTCGAGAGACATTTTTCGCGCATACGCATCGACGCGTTGCGGTCGATGAATGCTGCAAATAACACCACGCCGATGACGTTTGACGAAATCGCGCGATTATTGCGCATAGATGATCCAACCGACGCAAAGTCGCTCTGCGAGCTTTGCTCGTTAACCGTCGCCGAACGCGGCGTATCGTTCAAGACGAGCGCGTTCATCACGCCAGACCTCGCGAACATCGACGTGGCGTATGCATTGCGCACACAAACGTGCTCTGTCGTGGAGTCGAAGCTCAAGCACGGCACGCATGGCGTACCATCATCCGTCATCGACGGCAACGCGCGTCCCGGAACAGACGCCGACGCCGACATCATCGCCGCCAGGCGCGCCATCGACGCGGCCCGGCGCGCATTAGACGCATCCACAGATGCCATCTCTAGCATGACATTATCCTAGCAATACAATTAGCGCGCGTGAGATTGATACATGTAACCAACGGGTCGAGCTGGCTCAGCCTCGCGCGCCGATGCTCGCCCCCACACTCGACGCCTCGCGCCGCGAACCATGCCCCAGCGCGAGCCCTCCCACGCGCACATTCTCACCCAACGCATCGACATCGATGACCCCACGTCGTCCATCGCGCCGCCAATCTACCCATCGACGACGTACGCGCGCGACAATGCGCACACGCTCCCGACGGTTGGTCCCGGTGGCGCCACGCTGTGCTACGCTCGTCCGGATAATCCCACGCTGCGGCTGCCCGAACGCATGCTCGCCGAGCTCGAAGGCGGCGACGACGCGGCGTTGTTCGCGTCTGGTATGGCGGCGGTGACGTGCGTGTTGAATGCGGTGGTGAGAAAGGGGGAGATTGTGTTTTGCCCGCGACGCGGGTACTTTGCGGTGCGGGCGAGGATACAGGAGTGGTGCGAGGCGCACGGCGCGATGGTGATGTACTATGATCCGGAAGAGTATATTGAATTACCGGAAGAGGATGTGACGACGCGTGGTGAAGGTGGGAGAGATCGAGATGTGCCTGTTGAAAAGGCGCCACCGTTGGAGCTCCCGCTGTCGCGTTTTCATAAAATGTTTGAAGCGGGCCAAGCGATTGCGCCGGTGGCGTTGGTTTGGATAGAAAGCCCGGCGAACCCGACGTGGGACGCTATGAACATTACTGCGGTGTCTATTCTGGCGAAAGGTTTTGGCGTGCGGTGCGTGTGCGTCGATTCTACGGTGATGACACCGATTTGCAGCAAGCCGCTTTCGCTCGGCGCCGACATCGTCATGCACTCGGCGACAAAGTATTTGAATGGACATGGCGACGTTTTAGCCGGAGCTCTGGTGACAAAGAGAAAGGATGGGGTCTGGGCGAAAATTTTGCACGAGCGCAAACTTGGTGGCGCCGTTCTGGGATCGTTTGATGCGTACTTGCTCACTCGAGGCATGCGGACGCTCGAGTTGCGAGTTCGTCATCAGAGCGAGTCGGCGCTGTGGCTCGCGAAGGAGTTGTCTAAGGCGATAGTTGAAAAGAAAGTTAAATTGCCCTCCTCAAATGGTGCAATCGTGCTCTATCCTGGGTTGGAACCTACGCCCGAATTCCCTCATCCGGATTATGTGTTTCATAAGATCAATTGCCCGTACGGGTATTACGGCGGCATGTTGAGCGTCGTGTTTTTAGTTGACAGGCGACAAGGACAAGCCAAGGTCAAGAAACCCAGGCTAGCTAAAGAGTGCGCGCATTTCGCAGCGAATTGCCGCAATTGGACGTGTGCGACGTCACTCGGCGGCTTCGAGTCACTCATTGAACACAGATATTCAGTAGAGTTCTCAGGACCGGAGTACAGGAATACGCCCGACGACAAACAAGAACGTCAGCTGGTGCCCCACGTGCCCGTGGGATTACTTCGCCTCTCCGTTGGATTGGAAAAGAAGGAAGATTTACTCCGTGGCTTTCTTCAGAGTCTAGCCGAGTTTAAATTACCGGAATAGTTTACGCGACACTAGGTAGAGGGTATTTAATGGATGATTTTGAAATTATTGTTCGTACGATTTTCCAGCTACGTCGTCTTCTTGCCGCTCTTACGTTTGAGGGACGCGAGCATATTTTGTAACTCTGTCGACCCCACTTCCTTCGCTTCAGATTGAAGAGCGCTGACGACTTTGGACTTACTCTCCGATTTCGTCTTACGGCGCTTGTCGCGTTCGTTGATGATGAGCTTTTTGTTCTCGACATCCTTGTATCGAGGATCCGTCGGATCGAGACTGAAATGATGCGACTCGTACAACGCCGCAAAACGGTCATCGCCAGTGTCCAACTTTGTTGGTTCACCTCCATCTTCGTCATCACTTTCAGCACGCCGCGCCGCCTTACCGCGCGCCCGGCGCTTTTCAGCGAGGCGTTCTTTTCTAGATTTCTTCTTCTTTGGCTCTTCTTCGTCATCCGTCTTCTTGGCTATTTTAGCGCCGACGATGCCGTCGGATTTGCCCATGATTTGTTTGTCATCCATCAAGAGGAGTTCTAAATCAGCCTGCGCGCGTTCATCGACTTCACCATTCTTAGCTTTCTTCTTGGCTTTCTTCAAGCTCGTTTTACTCGGCGCAGCGTCACCGTCGTCGTCATCGAATTTGGACTTTTTCGGCTTCTTTTTGCCGCCGTCGTCCGATTCGTATTCGGCATCAAAATCGATGTCACCACCGTCATCCATGAAGAACGGATCGTCGAATGTCGCAGCGCCATCGTTGTCGTCGTCGTCGTTTTCAAAGTCTTCCTCATCGTTCGCTTTACCGTCCTTTGATTTCTCAGCCGCCTTGCGCTTGGCGTCTCGTTTCTCCTTGCGCAGGCGCTCTTGTTGCTCGTACACGGTTTCCTTAACGCCAAGTTTGCCATCCTTCTTTTTCTTCTTGATGCGCGCGCCAAACTCTTCCAAGCCTGCGTGAAACGTGACTTCCATTTCGCCCTCTTTCGTTTTAGATCCAAAGCGTTTCTTATCTCGCTTAGCTTTGAAAGCCTTTGTCGACGCCTTTGCCGTGTCTTCGGCGTCATCGCCGTCTTCATCCGACATGAAAAAGTCATCCTTGTCATCATCGCCGTCATCTTCAATCGTGCCATCACCGCCAAGGAGTTGAGCCAAGTACGCTTTCTTCGCTGCTTTCGCGTCCTCTGTTTGCTCGCCTGGATCTTCGGATTCGGATTCAGAGTCTTCAGAATCAGACGCGAGGTAGGCGGCGAAATCTTCATCCTTCAAGTTGTCTTCAGTAATCTTACGACGGAAAGTCTTTCGACGCATTGGATCGTCGTCATCCCAAGACAATTTCACATTCGAGTGCTGGAGTGCTTTGACTTGAAAATCGGGGGCTTCGTAGTCTGGAGGAATGTCTGTGGCGACGTCACGCACCTCGCGATTCTCAAAAGACGTTTCATCGTCGACGTAACGTAAATCAAGCTTAAAGCTTGATCTCTCGTATTCGATACCGTCGCACTCGTGATAAACCCCCATTGCGGTTTTAACACTGTCAAACTCTGCGACGGCGTAGTAATAACGCAATCTATCGCGTTCGTACTGCCGCATTTGTTCGTTGTCGACTTCCTCGCCTTCGTCGCTCTCGTTGCCATTCTCCGCACTCTTCTTCGTAATCGCCACCTTGCGCGGATTGTCAGCTCTTTTAAACGCGCCGAGAGGACCAAATTTATTCTCCACAGCCATGCGTTCGAGACCAAAATCACTCGGGTACACCGTAATGCGCTCTAAATTCCCTCCCTTTGGCACAAACGAACGCAACACCGCGTACAAATCGCACGCCCGAATATGTTGCCATTCACAATTCACGATCGCCAGTCGCCTCGTGGCATCCGTGATTGGTATATCTTTATCCGCCTCGCCTACTAACATCGTCGGAAGCACGCCTTCTTCCTCTTCCTCGCTCGCCACGGCGTCTTCGTCCTCGCTCTCGTCTTCGTCGCTCGACGATTCCAAACCAACCCCGCGCATTCTGTCCATAGATTTCCCCAACTTCTCATCCAACCCCTCGTCGTCGCCGTCCTCGTCCTCGTCGTCTAATGTGTAATACGCCGCCATGTCTGCGCGTTGCTTGGCCATCTTATCCCTGTGACCTTCGCTCTTGCGGCCGCGTTTGTCCCGACCGCCGGCGCCGCCTCCGCTGGCAAATTTTGGGTCATCAAACACTCCTTTAAACCGCGCATCGATGGCGACCTGCGACGCTTTCTTCGGCATGGCCATGAAGCGCGGGTCTCTGTGCATCGCCGCAAAGCGTTCGTCGTGCACGACATCCGTCATTGACGGCGCGTAGCGAGGTTTAGTGTCCGAGGTGTCACTTTTTGCCTTGGCGCCGAAGCGCGGTGGCGGCGCATCGCCGTCGGCGTCTTTAGCCATGGCGCGCGGTGAAATCAAGCGCGCAAGCGACGCGCGGAAACGACTGTGCGTGCGTGAAGCGCTGACGAAGGGTGCGTGCGCGGTCGTGCGCGACGATGTGTGGTGGAGTCTTTTGAGCGACTGACGGCTGAAGTCAGCCGTCGGCTCGCGGGACGGCGGCATGATGACGCGTTCGATGACGCATAATGCGATGGGCACGCGCAGCGATGGACACCTAAAGCTAGCTATAAATTACATGACGCGCGCTGCTGGTGACGCGCGCTCGCGCGTGGCGTCGCCGGCAGAGGTGTTGGCTTCTTCGGCGCCTCGATGCCGGCGCGCGCGAGAGGCGTAATAGCGCGCCAAAATTAAATCTGCGTATTCAACTGAAACGTCGTCGACATCAGATATAATTTCACTCGTAGTGCTCGAGGGAGATGTCTCGGCGTTTGCGCGCGCGTTCGGGTGCTCAGTGTTGATGGTGACGCCAGAATCGCGCTCGAGCGCTCCGTCGAGACGGTCAATGTCGAGCACGCGGCGCGCCTGGTTGAGCGTCGCCGTGAGCTCTTTGATGGCGAGTTCGCTCGTGACGCACATTTTACGCAATGCGTTTGCGCGCGCGTCGCGCATGGATTTCATCCCAGTCTTCACCGCGTTGTACTGCTTGATGATTTCGGCTCGAGAGGCGACGTGCGAAGCGTGCGAAGCTTGCCACTCCTCTGTTCGTCGCGCCGTCTTCTCGCGCCAATGGTCAACACCTCCTTTGAGCTTGCGCAGTGTCTTCATGGTTTTCGACAACTGACGCGCGTCCGCTTCGTCACGCGCTCGAATGACTTCATACGCTTGTTCGTAGTCGAGCAAGACTTCTTTATTCGAGCCGTCGAATCGAGCCGCTTCAGGATCCACTTCACACGCGCGCAGCTTCGGCGCCGTCACCCGCGCCAACTCACCCTCGAGCTCTTTAATTTTATTCTCATACATCATCTTCATCGTGGACATGTCCTCGCCGTGCTGATTGCGAATTTCTTCGCGCTTGTCTTCAAAGCTCGCCCGACGCAGCTCACTCTCTCGCTCAAACTCACGCTGCTCCTCTTCTGCGAGCGCCAACGTCGATGCAACATCCGCCTCCCACCTCGCGTGCGCATCGCGATCTTCGTTTTCAAAAACATCGCGCACCACTCGCAACTGCTCACGCATGTCGTCATCGATACCCTCCAAAGCACGCGCGTGTCGCTCGCCGACGTCGTCCAACCGTCTCGCGTGCGCCTCTGCCTCTGCTCTGTGTGCCATCTCACTCGCATCCATCTCGCGATCGAGCTCACCGATGCGGCGGTCATAATCATCCAATCGCGCGTCGTGCATTTTCGCACCGTCTTCGATGGCGTCGCGCGTCTGTGCGAGGGCGTTCGCGCGCATCATCGCGCGGTAGCGTTCATGAACTTTATGTGCATTGGCGAGCGACGACGGGACGCTCAAAGGACGGTCCGCGCAACCGCGCCGCGCGACGTCCGCCATGGCGCTTCAAAGAATGGCGTTGGTGTCGCGTTCGGTGTGGATCGCGCGCGTCGTCGACGTTGCGCGTCGGCCACGCGAGGCTATTTATGGCGTCCCGCGGCGTTGACTAGTCAACGCCAAAGCCGGAACGCGAACCGTCGCACGCGACTGCGCGACGCGCGTCGCCATACGCGCCGCCGGACGCGTCGCTCGGAGGCGCGCGAACGCACATTCGATCGTTTCGTCGCGCGCGCGACGACGCGTCGGCGGTCGCGCGCGCGTGGTGAGACGCGCGCGCGATGTCCCTGGGTGCGTTGGAGTCGTCGCGCGAGAGTCAACTTGAAGGCATTGAACGCGCGCAACGCGCGTTAGGCGCGCAACTCGAATCGCGATTGGATGAAATTAGAGCGCGTGCGAATGATGCGGTGCGAGCGCTGCGCGTGGCGGCGCGGGAACGCGAGGATGTGGGCGTTGAGTTGTACGCGCTGCAAGGGGCGCTGGCACGCGAACGCGCCGCGTGGATGTCAAGCGACGCCATGACGCATCGCGCGCAAGAGGCGAGAGTCGACTCCGAGCGTAAAACCGAGGATATCGTGCATGCGGCGCGCGTTGCGGTTGAGTCGCTACGTGAGGCGCGGGAACGCACGACGGCGCGACGGATAGAATTGGAGACGCTCGCGAGGCGCGTCAAGACGGAGGACGAATCAACCACTACGCGAGAAGCCGATGCGGCGCTCACGAGACGCGTCGCGAGCGCGACAGCGACTGCACTCGATGACGCTGAACGTCAGCGCCTCGCCCGCGAGCTTCGTGTCGCGTACGTGAAAGATTGCATCGACCACGCAAAGGCGAGCTCAACCAACGCCAAATCCGCGACGTTAGATGCGCAAAACGACACCACACGCATGCGAGAGCAAATGTCTGCGTGTGACGCCGCGCTCGCCGAGCTAAATGTTGATATAGACGCCGTCTGCAAGCGATGGAAAGTGACGCTGGCGGCGATTGCCAAGGCGGATGAATCGTTGGACGACGTTCGGGCGAGTGAAGCCAAAGTCGGCGCCGACGCTCGACTTCTTGATGGCGAAAGACAAGCGCTAAGGGAAGCATTAGAAGATGCACGCGCGCAACGCGATGCGCATGGAACAAAATTAGAGAAGCTCGATGGGGAGATTGACGTCGCAAACGCGCTCATCGTGTCACTTAAGGCGGCAATTGACGACAAGAAGGCGCAATCCGCCGAAGTGCTTTCGGCGGCGAGAAATCATGATGGCGATACGCACAAAGAGGACAAACGCGCAAACGAAATAGAAAATGAGATCGAAAAAGTAGATCAAGCTTATGTCGCGCATACTCGAGAGCTACACGAGGTTGAAGAGCAAGCGTTGCTACACGTCGCGGAGAAGATGACGACAAACAAATTGGCCCAGAAATTAGCGCGAGGCACGAGAGAATTCAGAGAGAAAAGTCGCGCAGCATTGGATGCCGTGGTCATCACAAAGAATGAAATCGCGAAGAAGAAAGTCGACGTTGTCAGGAGCTTTGCTGCAGAGGCCAATTTACGCGAGCGCATGGTTGATGTTGAGGCGCGAGTGCGAGCGCAGCGCTCAGACATCGACGGATGCGAGGCTGAAATCTCACAAAACGTTGACGAGATCGAAAAGACCGCGTCGAAAATTGACAAGTTGAACAAAAAGCTAGAAACTTTGCGTGACATCTCCCCCGAACACGTCGGACCGCTCGAAGCGCAAATTGCGCAATTGAAGAATGAAATTAACGAGCTCGAGCGCCAAAGTCATCGCCTTCGCGAGCAATGGCTGCGGTCACAGACGGTGATCTTGGCAAACAACGATCGAACTCGGCAAGCCGTCGCCACGGTGAATGAACTCGAAGAGGTGAATGCGGTACTGGTTGGCAAGCGAAATCGTCACGAACGCAACGCGTCCAAATTCAATGCAGAACGCGACGCTGCAAAGAAAGAATGGGCGCGAGAACGTTTTAACTTGCAAGCAGTCGATGAGAAAATTGCGCGTACAGAGTCGGAGCATCGTCTGCACGCTGTGAAAGCGATGGAAGCTGAAGACTTGCGTTGGCGCGAGATTGACGCGCTGAGCGCGGAAAACGCTAAACTCGGCGCCGAAATAAGGACGCGAACCGACGCCATGCACGTCGCGAACGCAGATTCAGATCGATTCGCGCGTTTGATCGCCGACATGGAGCGCAAAATCGAGCTGGAGCAGTGCGCGCAAGTCGCGCTCGATCCGACGCGCGGAAGCACTGAGGTCGCGATGGCGAAAAAGGAGAACGCCAAGCTCGCACTGGCGCTGCATCGACTGAATACCAAACGCGAAAGCATCGCTTCTAAGATCGAGGCATGCGTGAAAAGACGCGAATTAATCATCGCCAAAGGAGATGCGTTGCAAGCGAAGATTGAGGCCGATGGGGAAGAAGTTCGTGAGGCTGAAGTTGTCGCGGCGGCAAAACGAGCGCGCTCAGACATCTGTCGAAGGTTGCACGACACACGCAAGGCGGCGAAGGAGATTGAACCGAAGATTCAAGCTTTAGAAATCGAGTGCAAAGATACTCGCGATGCGCATAGTCGCGTGTCAGCGATGACGGATGAATTGAGTGCGCGGCGAGAATTCTTGCGCGTTGACGCCGATGTTCGATTACGAGACGCGTACGAGCTCGCGCTCCTCAATACCAGTAGTCATCAGAAAATTGCATCCAGGTTTACAAAGCTTTGCGAACTCGGTGTGTTGCGCGATGATGATCAGCACAATTCATCGGTGAATCATAAAAAATGCGACGAGGCGCTCAAAAGCCTGCAGCGCAAGCGAGACGACATGCGCAAAGCGCTTCGGGACGAAATCAGCCGGAATCCGCAAGCGATGAGCGAGCTCAAACGCGCGCAATCATACCTTGCCGCCGCAGTACCAAATTAAACAAACAACATTAATGTACAATCAATTGCTATACTAATCTACTGCTCTAACCCGGCGCGATATGCGCGCACGACGTCAGTGTGAATGCTCGCCGAAGCGACGACGACACCTCCACCAGCCGGCACAAATCTTCTGCGCCGCTCCTCATCGGGACCTCGCATATCCAGCACACCTCCGTGACAATCAGACACAATAGCGCCGGCTTCTTGACAACACAACACGCCGGCGGCGTGATCCCAGGCGTTCACATATTCGTCGCCGTTGCTTTTCGGATGCTGAATGAAAATGTCCGCCTCACCGAGCGCCACGGCGACATACTTGCACAAACTACCACAGCACAGCGGTGTGATTGATTTCGGTCGCACACCCGCGCGGCCGAGGGGCAATGCACTCCACGATTCGTGCTGCGAAATCACCACGCGCACGGCGTCGTCGCTCAAATCATTCGGCTGTCCCGCGCGAACGCGCGCAAACGCGTCATTCGCCGCGTCCAATCGACGCGCGAAACACCCCCCACCACGCATCGCCACCAACTCAACCCCACAGCCGTCGTACCATTTCGGCGCAATCATCACCGCCACGTCCGCATTGCCGCGTTCGCCATCGACGCGCGCCAAACCAAACACGTATTGTTTTCCCGAGTCCGCGGCTTCGATGAACGCCTTCGTCCCGTCCAGCGGGTCGCAGCACCAATACCTCGGCGCACTCAAAATCCCATCGCACTCCTCCAGCGCCGCGCGAACATCATCGACCGAGCGCGACGCGGCGTGCGATACCGCGCGCAGCGCATCCTCATCGCCGTCGACGATCGTCTCCTCGCCCACGAACGCCGCGCCCGCGTCGCCCAACGCCTCTCTACACACCACCTGCGCCGCGATATCCACCGTCGTCGCCACCGTGCGATCGTGCTTGACGCTCGCGATCGATACCGTCGCATTGCCGGCGATGACGCGCATCGCCGCGCGCGCCGCGCGGCGCGCCAGCGCCACGTCTGGTGCGTTGAGCATTTTTGACACTTCATCGTCAACGCCGACACCTCCAGTCGCATCTGCAGCCGCCACCGAGGGGCGAGCGGCGTGGCGATGACGATGACGGCGCCATCGCAACGCGTGCGCTCGATCGCGCCATCCCTCGGCGGATGCCTGCGCGCGCGCGACGCCGCACGCGCGCGCCATGAAGTGATGCACTTTTTACAGTGGCTTCAACGACACAACTCCACGGCTCGCCGCTCGCCGCTCGCGCGATGCCGCGACTGGCGCGACTGGCGCACGCGCGCGCCACGCTCACGTGGCTCGCGCATTTCTCGTGCGGCGCGGCGATCATCTTCGCCGTGACGCTCACCGCGGCGGCGCTCACTGGAACGACCGCTGGAGTGATGTTGCTTCCAATCGCGAGCGTGTTATGGCAGGTCACCATCCCGAGCGACGCGCTGGGGAAGATGCGCGCGCGTGGGTACACGAGTGAAGGCGTGTTGCGCGTGCTATCATCGCGCACGATCGGGTTTGATGTCGTGGCGGTGGTGCAAGATGCGTTCGCGCGCGTGAGAGGTGGTTTGAACGCGCCGCGCGGCGGTCAACGACGAGGACGAAACGGCGACGACGAGGACGAGGATGGGATCAATGTGCGATACAGACACGAAGTTGCGGTGTCTTCTGTGCTTCCACGCGGACGACGTCGATTGCCGCCCGTGAATACGTGGCCGCATCGGCCAGTGTTCGTGCGGGCGAGCGCGCGGACGACGACGCGGACGACGGATGGTTGGGCGACGCGAAACGGGCCTTGTTTGATGAGTGAGAACCCGAATGCGCGCGTGCGCGTGGTGGATGCAAACGTACCGGTGAATACTGAGACTGCGATGTCGTTTGAGACGGAGCTGTTCGTGGGGAAGATTGTGTGTAGATTTAAAGGCGTCGCGGCATCGGCGTCCGGGACAAAGGAGGATTGGTTTACGCGCAAGCGGTGTACGTTTCAGGTGCTTGTGCAAGGGCGATTTAAAGAGCGCGTGCGGTGCGATGAGCTCTTGACGGGTGGTGAGTTTCACAAGGCGTTTGTGAACGTGCCGCCGCGCGCGCTCGTGTACGCAGGGCAGCAATTTTTTAAGGCGTTGACGCCGAGTTTGCAAATCGACATGTTGGCGCGCGTACCGTATTACTACGCCCCACTCGGGTCGACATTGACGATATTAGCCGCACACGCGCCTGAGGATGCGCCTGATGCTACTGATGGGGAAATAAACGAGTGCACGTCTCGGCTTGGGGGTCCGTTTGCATCGGGCGTAAGCGTCAACGAGCGATGTAGAATTATGTCTGACGTCGAACAATCGAGCGCGCTGTACTACAACACCGAAGACGTCTACACGTTCGACTACAAGCAAAACGTGCTGTTGTTCGACGAGTATGTATTAGATGTCGGGTTCACGAAAGTACCGCTCGCGCACCATCTCGATGGGCAACCGCTGTCGTTTTTCGCCAAGCAAGTTCGTCCCGGAAAACCGGCGAGGTACGCGTACTCTTATGAAATTTGGCACGAATCCTTGCTCGCCGCCGCCGCCGAACGCACACCCATCGGCGCGCACTGGGACGTCGACGATTTTGACAACGACGACGATATAGATCACGCCGCAGCCGCATAGCTTTGTCTCGAAACGCGAAACACGCGGAGAAACAGAGAAACGAACAAAAAAAGGTCTGTTATATTAATAGCGCGATAGTCGCCACCCATCTCACGCCCCGATGTCCGTCTTGTACCCTTCATACCCACCCACGACGTTCTTCACGTTCGTAAACCCCATCTGGACCAACGCCTCGCTCGCGCGCATCGATCGCCCGCCGAGCTTGCACATGACGACAACCTTTGCATCCGGCTTGATCTCCTTCTGCATCGTCGGCAACCACTCCCCCGCTGCGCTCAGCGCCTTGAGCTCGAACCGCGGTAAATGCCCGGCGTCCCATTCATCGCGTTCGCGCACGTCCAAGAACACAACGTCGTCGTCGGCGACTTCGAGGAGCTCTTGTAAATCCTTGACGGTGATGTTTGACAATGGTGGCTCATTCGCCGCCGCCGACGCCATGGTGCGCGTGATTCGCGGCGCACCGTGCGCACGGAACGCCCGTGCGTGCGTCAACGGACGCGCGTGCGCGATCGCGGCGCGGAACGTACATCGTAAGGCGAAGGACATGTTGTTTATTGTAGAGAGGCGACGTGTGCGGGGTGGGTAGGCACCGACGTCGCCTCCTATGAAATTCTCAAAATAAGTCTCTCATTAAAATCAATCACACTCGTCGACCACGCATCACACGCGTGATGGTTAATTATTCATCGCCAAACTCTTCTCGCTGTCACATCATCACACCACGTTGATCATGTTGACCCAATTCTTAATAATCAACAACCCGTTTTCGGTGATGATGCTCTCGGGGTGAAACTGCACGCCTTGGATCCGCGGGTACTTTTTATGCTTGACCGCCATGATGGTTTGATCCTCCGTCCACGCGGTGACTTCGAGCTCGCCATCTGGAAACCCCTCGCGATCAATCACCAACGAATGATACCTCGCCGCTTGGAACGGCGAGGGTAATCCACGCAAAATGGTATCCTCGTCGCTTTTATAAAACACCGGGGACGACTTGCCGTGCATCAACCCCGTCGGCGCGCGCACAATATTCCCACCAAACACCTGACCGATACATTGATGCCCCATGCACACACCGAACACCCCAAACTCTGGACCGAGCTCTTTCACCGCTTGGAGGGAGATTCCGCTGTCTTCAGGGCGCCCGGGGCCCGGGGACACCATGACCCCGCGCGGGTTCATCGCGCGAATCTCATCCACGGTTTTCTCATCATTCTTATACACCACGTGCTCGCATCCACAATCGCCGAGGTATTGCGACAGATTGTACGTAAAACTATCGTAGTTGTCGATGATCACCACCGGCCGGGTGCCGCCGCGCGCGATGCTCGACGCGCGGCGCTTGAATGAATCCCCGCGCGTGGTCCATCTTTGCTTTTCGACGCGCCATGATGATGATGATGAAGATGTCGTCGCCATCGCGCCTCGGTCGGCGCTCGGGGCGGTGCATGAGACGCGTGCGAGCATGCTCGGCGCGGACGTCACGCGGCGAGGGGCACGGTGACGGTGGCGCGCGGCGCGGTGCGCGGGCGGCGTTATCCAATCGTGGGCTGAAGAAACCCGTGTGACGCCACCAATGTATCACTAGGGTTTAGGGTTTAGGGAGACGATGTTTTCAAATTCGCAGCTGTCGATCGTCGTCGTCGTCGTCGTCATCGCGCGACGGCGCGCCACAGGTCGCCGGCATGGTCGCCGCGCGTGACGATTTAGGATGGCGACACGCATTCAGCGATAGCGGTGGCGACACCACCACCGACGACGAGGACGAGGACGAGAACGAGGACGACGACGGTCGCGCGGGCGATGGGCGACGGCATCACATCGTCTCGACGGCGCCCGTGCGCGCGGGATCGGCCGCGACGACGACGACGATGGATGCGCCGATGCATGCGTCATCATCCGTACCCGCGCCCGTCGACGCCGCGGTCGATGCGTCGGTATACGTGGGACGAATCGGGCCTGAGCTTCGCGAGCTCCGCGCCGCGCAGGGCGCGGACGCCGAACGCTACACCACGACGCACTATGATCGACTCTACGGCTGCGACACGCCGTGGAATCGCGATTCGCGAGGAGGGAAGACGTGGTGTAAGGATGTACATGGACCTGGATGCACGGAGTGCACGTCGTGTCATTTTTGTCGACAAAAGACAACCGACGTGAAGACGACGTGCGCGTGCGGTTCGTGGAGGCGGGCGCCCGAAGGTGGACGAGGACGCGGCTCTTGGTGCGGTTGGTGCTTAGAAATGCGCATCGGTGAGAACGTGGATGAAGCGTTGGCGGATGAGGAGTGGCGGTGTCCGGTGTGTCGGGATATATGTAATTGTAGTGGGGCGAATTGTTTGCGCGCGAAGAGGAATTTGTTCCCGACGCAGCAATTGACGCACGAGGCGTTGACGTACGGGTGGCCATCGGTGGCGCATTATTTAATCACGACCGCTATTGTGAGCGGACGGGATGCGCCGCCGATGTTGAATTTACCCGTGGCGTTTCAGGAGCGTCGACGCCGGCGACAGCAAGGTGGAAACGGGGCGGGCGGCGGGCGGACTTTGGCGGCGCGCGGGACGATTTCGGGATTGTTTGGAGCGCAGTCGGCAAAGGAAGCGAGAGCGGCGGCATTACGCGCCAAGGTTGCCGAGCGCGTGCGCGCGGCGTTCGGTGAACTCGTCGACCAGGACGACGACGACGCGGACTGCGATGACGAAGGCGAGTTGTTGGAGGACGGCGATATCGGCGCTGGCGCTGGTGGCGGCCATCGAAGCGGCGCTCGACGCGGAGGCTCACGGCGCGCGCATCGCCGCGGTGCGCGCGCCGGCACCGCCGCGGGTGGCGACGTCGGTAGAGATGGATACGAAAGTTCGGATGGGTCTGAGTTGAATTCGTCCGATAGCGAGAGTGATTTGGAGGAGGACGAGACGACGGCGAACGCAAACGCAAACGCAAACGCAAACGCGGCGGCGCCAAACGCCGACCGAGCCGTCGACATCGACGAGCACGAACGCGACCGCGAGCACGACGACGCCATCATTGCGTCGCGACGATTCGGGACAGATGATACCGCCCACGCGCGCCCACGCGCTACTGCTAGACTGTCGACGTCGATGGGTCACGCCGCGGTGTCGCGGCGCCCGGCGACTGGGGAGACGAATGGTCACCGACAACCCAAGCAAAAACGCGCGCGCACGACGTACGGCGGTGACGGTCGTCCAATCGAGGTCTGGTCCGACGTCGATGACGACGATGTCGACGTGCGCGTCGTACGTAGCGATGGCGCGCAGACGCGCGTCGAGCGCAGCGTGGCGGAACTCGCGTTTGAAGACGACGTCGCCGTCGCGGCGAGTCAAATGCAGCCGGCGACGAGCGCCAACGGCGGCGGTGGTAGTGCGGCGCGCGCGCCTTTGGACGCCGATGGCGATCATGACGACGCACATTGCCGTCCGCATCGCGTCGTCCTTCGTCGCCGTCGACGTCGACGTCGGCTCCCTCGACCGGACGACGCGCGGGAATTCGCCGTTGTCAATCCAGAAGTCGTCGTCGACGCTCGAAATCGCGCCGAACGCGCCTCAGCGCAAGAGGATCACGAAGAGGCGCGAGCCGCCGAAGGTTCTGGCGCGTGCGCAACAATTTTGCGCGACATTCGTAGCGCTAGTGCTGGCGTCGTCGTTGGCATTGTCGTCGATGATGTCGCGTATCGAGACGCGTTGGTGCGTTCAAATGCGTCGCTCGCGGCGTCGACGACTGAATCGGACAGTGGAATCACCGTGGATGAAGGCGAACTCCGCGCATTTTGTGCCTTGGTCGTGCGCATCGTGCGTGAGCGCTCGAGTGTTGCAAAATCAACGCATTGCGCGGAGAGGCTTATTGCCGACGCGCGCGAGACGCTCGCCGACGCTGAACGATTTCGATTGCATGACAGCGCGGCGCGAGCGATTATTCTCCGCGCTCTTTTACGATGCACCGACCACGCCATGTTTCATGCGCTCCACGCGAGCGAGGCGATGACGCAATTGCTCACGTTGATGGCTGAGCTCGGGCAAGAGTATTGTTTGATTCGCGATAACATGCGAAGTGGAGCTGCCAGCACCGAAGCGCCGCCGCCACTTCCAGAGCACATCCAGGCGCGCGTGGCGGAGCTCAATGCCGACGTGGACGGCGGCGACGGTGCCGGCGACGCCGATGGTGGCGATGGTTTAAGTATGGATGACCGCATCGCCATGCTCTTGCTCGAGCGCCTCGAAGCGTCACACGTGTTACTCTACGCCACCATGGCGGCGCTTCGTCGCTCGGCGCGCGGTCCACCCGTCGCGGGTCGCGAAGCACTCTTTTGCCCAACGTTCGCAGCGTTCCTGTCTCCAACGTTTCCGTTTAAGATTAAATTGCGCAAGCAAGCGTTGAGATTAGTTGCCGCCGTCGTCACCGCCGCTGCGCGCGACTGGGGCGACCCAAAATCCGCCGAGACGCGCGCTTTGGCAGCGAATTTGAGCGAGTGCATGTGGCCAGCGCTGCATGATTTACTCGCCATGGATTATCCCGCACGCGGCGCGACGGAGGCGAGCGCGATGGTAAGTACAGCGGGCGGGTCAGGTGTCGGGCGCGCCGTCATTGAAACGTCGGCGCGCTCCATCGCCTTGCTCCTGCGTGCCGGCGTGTGGGGCTGGGGCAAAGCGGAAGCCGCCATCGTAGCGCCGCACACGCCCGCCACGTTCTGGCGCGGCGCTGGCGCACCCTACCGCGCGTTGGCATTACGGTTATACGCTCGATTGCTCGACGCCACACCCGTGTTGTATGCCGGTGTCGGGGCGCCATTGTTGAAATTATGGACGCTGGCGACGATGGACCCAAGCGGAGGCGGCGCCGCCGCGCGCGGGCTCGCACGCGCCCGCGCGCGGTTGACGCGAGCGGCTAAACGACACGCGGTGCTCTTCGCTGCATTTCCATCGAGCGAGGCGCTGCGAGGATGCGAAAGGTCGGATGCGACGACGACGATGATGGTTCGCGCTGGATGGGTTTGCGAAGTGTTGCGGCACGCGGCGACTACGTCGGCGGCTCCACAAGCGCGCGTTGCCGCCATCGCCGCGGCGAATGCGTTTTGGGACGCACTTCCTGCGCTTGAGGCCGAGGCGCGCGGCACTAGTGCGGAAGGATCGTTTGCGGCGGCGAGTGCCATGGTATTGTCAACGTGCGCCTCGCATTTGGCTGAGGCGTTGAAAACGACACCAACCATGGTCCCCATGGTGCGCAAAATTGTGCAGTTAAGCTCTACGCGAGGTGCGCGAGGGTGTGAAACGCGTGCATCGACGCTTGCGCGTCTCTTTCTTGCCATTGCCGCGGTGTTTGACGCACGAGATGCGATCATGTTGACGACGCTTGTGGCGGCATTGCACGAAGCTGTGGAGCGGCCGAGCGACGATGTGGATGTCATTTGGCGTGCGCTAGATAAGAGAGACACGCTGCAGGCTGAATTGGGAATTTCAAGCGAAAAGATCTCGGCGTTAAAGGAATACATTTTGATCCAATGCGCGAAACGTTCGATTGAGCGCGTGCGATATAGTGCTGCGAGCGCGTCGGCGATGCAATCCGCAAAGGGATGGTGCCACGCCTTGGCGTCTCTTGCGAAGACCGCCGGAGACGACATCGAGTGGTTTACGACGCTCACGCCTGCATTTTTAGATGCGATGCAACCGCCAGCGGTACCTGTGGGGAAGGGTGCGGCGCCGCCACCGATTTCCATAGCGCCTGGCGGGACGCGAGCTGCCATGTACGCGACGCTCGCCGACTTCGTCAAGCATCATCCAAACCTGATTTCGAACGTGCAAGGTGATGTCGAAACCACCGACGCTAATGCGGCAAATATTTTCTTCGTGGCCGTCGCGCGCGCGGCGATTACTGAAGTCGCGCACGCCCTCGGAGGTGCGGAGGAAAGCAAAGGATACGCGCCGCTGTCAGAAGCGGATCGAAACGCCGCCGGTCGCCGATTGCGCGCATCACTCGGCGCAGCAGCGTCAGTGCCGACGCCGCGCGCGCTCGAGGAAGCGTATAGGGGATTCGTCGCGCCTGCAGAGACGGACAAGCCTAACATTGCGACGGATGCTAATCTAGCCACGCCGGCGAGTACGGCTATTGCGGCGCTCAAATTCCTCGCCGCGTTTGCGTCAGCAACGCCCGCAGCAACGCAACTGGTCAAGGCACACGTGTTGTCCCCTATCAAAGCCGCGATGAAGCGTAAAGAAACACATGCCCGGCGCATGTTGGTCCCGCACGTGCACGGCTTATGGGCCGCCGTGGGTTTAATTCAGCACAGCTCCAAGGAAAACACGGCGCCGACGATGATGGATTCCGCGCCACCGACGCCAGCCAAACCCGCCATCGTGCTTCCTCGCGTGCCGTGGCCTCAAGGCGCTGATGCCCCGTGTGCGTTTGCGTCAGTCGCGAATGTTCCTAAAGGCACGGGCGTGAATGTCATCGGACAATTGGTACGTCGCGACCCCAAGCGCGGCGTCGTCGCCAAGGTGAATCCTAAAACTGGCAAGAGCTTTGACATGGCTTTCTTCACGCTGAGCGACCACGCCGGGGATGAACTTCGCGTGCAGTTGATTGGGAAATCAGCAAAGGCCTGCGCTGCGGCGTTAGACGTTGACGGCATGCCGAACGATTTGATGATGGGATTTATTGGACTCGCCGGACAGAGCGCGAAGGGAACGACGGCGATGGCGTGGGACCCAAAGAGCCAGGCTGAATTCATCCTCAATCCCGAGTTCGGTGGCTTATAGTAGGATTGACTTGAATTGTACATGAGATGATTCTTTATAGCACTTAACGCATTCGAAAACCAGAAATCTTTTTGTTACAAAAAAATGTTGTTTTCCGACGAGTCGACGAGCCGATGTGTTGCATTCGGCACGTCTCACCGGCGTTGCTATGGTGTGGTACGTCACGAAACATTTCTACTAATCGCTCGGCATTCATGCGTTCATCGATTTGTCTTCGAAGACCTCAGTTTTGCACGTTGGACACGCCTTGTTCGCAGCGAACCACGGCTGCACGCATTCAAAGTGATACACGTGACGACACCGTGGCAATTCGCGCGCGTCCTCTCCGAGCTCAAATTCTACTTGGCACACCGCACACTTCGTGCCTTGCGTGCTTTCATCTATAACCACGATAGGTAACGACTCAATCTGGGCATCAGTTAATCCGCACACAACCTTGCCTACGCTATCACCCAATTCGCACAACTCTTCGTACGTCATCGCATCGGTATCGATACCCTCGGCGTCTGAATCCTCTTCTTCCGCGTCAGGGTCAATCCCAGCCATAGCTAATATGCGATTTCTGTACTCTTGCTCTTCTTCTTCTTGTAACGCGCGCGCGAGAGCGAGAGATTCATCCTCCTCCTCGTCTATGCCCGCCGCGTCCTCCGTCTCGTCGTCAGCCGTCGCGTCCGGGACACCTCCGCCTCCAAACTGCATCATGAAGTACGCGCGTTCCTGCTCTTGTAACAATCGCGCCAGCGACAAAGAATCATCCTATACGACGTAACAAACACATACATCATCGCGTCAGTGCGTCATCGCATCGCATCGCATCGACAACTTGCGTAGTCTCGTCTCGGGGGAACCACCCCAACCGACAGACGCGCGCCTCACGCACTTCACGCGCCACGCGCGCCACGTTCGCGTCATCGCGCGCACGCTCGCGACAAAAAACACCACGCATCGTCATCGACGACGACGCACGACGCACCTCACTCGCCCCCACGGCGTCAACCTCCCGTCGCAACGATTGACTCTCCACGCGCTGCAGCGTGAGAAAATCTCTCTGCTTGTCTCTCGTCACCGGCGTGCTGCGCCCGGAGTTTGAGTGCGTGGAGGAATTTTCAATGTCATCAAACGCGGTGGCGTGCGCGAGCGGCGGCGGCGGCGGCGGCGGCGCAGTGGTGGCGTCGTCGGCGCTCATGTCGATGCGCAGCGAGGTCTGACGTGGCGTCACTGGTCGTCATCGTCGTCGTGCCATGTCGACGGACGGTCACGACGTGGACGCCGCGGACGCGTAGACCACTGGATCTGAGACATTCCACGTTCTTCTCCGAGACGTGAGGTTCAGCGCGCGCAGAGGCGACGTACAGTAGTGCAGTGGTAAATCCTCAGTTGCGCTCCTCACTGCACACCACGATGGACGTCGATGGCGACGCCGCGGTGTACATCCACGGCTACGACCGCCACGGCACCGATGTCTCCTCCGAACACGCCATCGCCCGACCAGAGTATTCGGCAGCGTACCTCGACGCGCTCGCGCGCTTCAACGCCGCGCTCGCGAAAGACGATTGCTCGCGCGACGCGCTCTCAACCATCGACCCCGTGCTCGCGGAATGCGGCGCGCATTACACCGCGTGGCGGCACCGCGCACGATGCGTCGAGCATCTCGTCCAGGCGTCGACGAGCGATGCCGACGCGCGGGCGGTGCTTGAAGAAGAGTTTGCGTACGTCGAAGCCAAGACGGTTGCGGCGCCAAAAAACTACCAAGTGTGGAATCACGCGCGCGTCGTCATCGGCTCGTTCGATGCAAACGACAAAATAGTCATAGATCGCGCGTTTGCGCACGTCGATGCCGCGCTGGCGTTGGATGCAAAGAATATACACGCGTGGACGCATCGAGCGTGGTGTGTCGCGCGCTTTCAAGCAACGCGGTCGTGGGAGGAGGAATTAGAATACACCGCCGCAGTCTTGCGCGACGACGATTGGTGGAATAACAGCGCTTGGAACGCGAGGTTTCACGCCGTCGAAATCGGGACTAGGGTTGGTTTGGCTGGATCTAGTGACGCTGTGCAAGATATCACGACGCGGGAGTTGGCGTTTGTCAAGGAATCGTTGCAAGGCGCGGACGATAACGAAAGTGCGTGGAATTATCTACGCGGAATAAACACGCTGACGAATGAATATGCGACGGATGATCCCTATAAGGACAACCTGGCGGATGCATCACTCCGATTAGCGCGCGAATTTGCGTATGCAAAGCCACCGAATCGACACGCGATGCTCTTCGTCGCCGACGCGCTCGCCATGAACGCGCAGCGTAATACCGATGCAAAACTTATCACTGATGCCAAGGCGACGTTCAATGCGCTCATGACTATTGACCCGGTGCGGGTGAATTACTACGTCGCCCGCATCAATCGTTTAGAGACCGCAGTGAGACTAGAGCTTGCCTATCCGGGAAGGTGGCCAGAGCCGAACACCGCCGCGACCACATAGAACGACGCCCCATAGCTCCCGCGTCATGTCAAATATCGCTGATTTTCTGACAACCATACATCTCCAGACCTACGCCCCGCGCTTTATCGAGCAAGGCATCGATTCGTTGGAGGATTTGCGCTATGAACGCGACCTCGACGGTTTAGTCGAAGACGTCGGTCTCGCGGATGCGGATGCGAAAACCTTTCGCAGTGCGCTCAAAGCAGCGTTGAGTGGTGAGAATCGTCGAGGCGAAGGGGCCAAAGAGCCGACGAAAGAGGATCTGGCGGCGGCGGTGAAGGCGTCGCTGGCGACGTCGCGCGCCAGGCAGGGATTAGGAGAAGAGGCGAGCGCCGCGCTACGCGACCGCGTCACCGGTGGGGCGCTTCGTCAATCGGGTGCCCGACACGACGAGGGACCACAGCTGAGCATTGATGAAACTGTGGTCGGAGACGTGAACGCACGTATGGGCTTGGCGACTGGGGAGGAGATTGAAAAAATTTTGAGCGCACACGCGAGACAAGACTTTTTGGAGCTCCTCAACCTTCGCGACGTGCCAATTGATAGCTTAGGTAAGGTGGAATGGAGCGGTCATGAGGCGATGCGGACGAATGAAGTTGCCATGCGGTGTAAACTATTGAGCTTGCGGTTGGATTCGTCAAGAAACATGCACCCGAAGGCGCCGTTGGCGGCGCGGGCGGTCCAAAACGCGCTCGATTTGATGAGCAATAAAGAGACGCGACGGGAGATTCTCACCGAAGCCGTTCGTAGAAAAGTTGACGAGTTACGTGCGTCTGGAAACTCGCAGTTCCAGGGTGGATACGTGACTTTGACTGGCATACATTATGGTTCTGGCGCCACCGCGAGCCGGGCGCAAGAGGAAAATTACGTCTCAAAAGACGTGAGCAACGACATGCCGACGTACGACGCGTCTATTCACGAAGCACCCAAGGACGATGACGACCATGATGCCACCGCGCATCGCGCGCGCGATGAGATCAAAAAAGCGCCGAAAGTGGACGTGTCTAGCATTCGAGCCAAGCTCGCGTCCAAGGCTAAAAAACCGCGCTTCATGTAGCGCGCGCGATGCAGACGTATACAAAGCATAGCCTAGCTCAGAGACCATTCCCCAACACACACGCATAGCTCGTAGTAAAACACATGAACCCATTGACGCACCACGCCGTGCATGTCGCGTGATGCCACCTCAAACGATGCCAACCACTCCCTGATTGACATGTGCACAGCGCGCTCCCTATGGGTATGTAGTATGAATACCGCGCGCGGAGACGCCGCGCAACGTTTCGCGCCGAACGATGTCGAATCGAGGCGTTGGTTGGCGTCGACGCGACTCGACGGCGCGATCCACGCACGCACACGACGCACGACTATTTTAATCACAACCCATCCATGGCGATCGATAAATTGATGATGCTCTCGGGCGCGGGCACGGTGCGACGATCGATGCGAATTCGCGGTCGGCTGACGCATCGGTGGGATATTCCATGGCTGACTGACTGACCGTACGACGACGACGACGACGACGCACGCACGCGATCACACAGCTCTCCTATGGCGTGCAGATGAAATTTGCCCCCAAGATCTGCAGTAAGGTTTACTGGAAAGAGGGCGAACGAAACAACGTCGACACCGTGCAGAGCGGTTGGATGGGCACGGTGCTCTTGGGCTCTGGCGCGTTGCAAGTCATGTCCGCGCTGGATGGCGAATGCACGAAGAACCAAATCGGTGGCGCCGCGCTGGCGTGGGGCCTGACAATTCCGGAATACTTTGCGCAGCGCGACGACTTTAATGGACCGATGCTGTACGCGAACGGGGCGATGTGCACGGCGCTGACCGCGGTGCTCCTCAAGGCGTACTTGGACAAGCGAGACAAGTGATCGCGATGGCGGCATCCGCTGAGCTGAGTCGAGTCGTCGACGGAGCGACATACTTAGACCGCGCATATGCGCATTCGATTCGTATCGATTCGTTTCGAGCGTCGCGCGAGTCGACAGAATAACAGAATAACAGAATAACAGAATAACAGAAAAACACTTCTGTAGATATTTTTTTTACGTTGCACCTTTACACGTCGACGCGACGCGGCGCGGCGCGGCGCGACGCGCGAATCATAGGATGCGCGAGCAATAGTCGTCGTCGTCGCTGACTCGCTGACTCGCTGACTCGCGCGCGCGCTACGCGAGTTTACCCGGACCGGAACAAAACGCACTCTTGCGCCTTCATGGCGCAGCCGCCGCCGGCGCCGTGCCGTCACTTCGAACGAACCGGCGCGTGCCGATACGGCGATGCGTGTGCGTTCGCCCACATCGCGCGCGATACTCACGCGACGTCGACGTCCCTCGACGCACCCTTGCCCGCCCGGGCGCGGCGTCAAACGCGCAAGAAGGACGCGCGCGCTAAGGTGATTGTCTTTCGACGCTTTCTCGAGCGCACATTCAATAATCTCTCCGACGCGCGCATCGTCGACATTGCCGGTGGCAAGGGCGTGCTGAGCTTTGAACTGTTGAATTACGCCGATTCTCGCGTTCGTGACGTGTGCGTGATCGATCCGCGCGTCATGAAGCTCTCGAGACAGAGCGAGCGCTGGAGCAGAGGCTTTCACGTCTCTGGACGCGGGACGACGCCCATGACGCACGACGTCCGAATTCCTTCCCATTGTCGAGTGTTTTTCAACAGAGACACGTTTTCACTCGATGATGACAGCCACGCTGAGCGCGTGCGTGCGTCGCATGCGTTGGCGCGGTCTACGAGGTGGTGCGCGAGCGGCCTCGTCGCCGACGACAACTGCGACGACTATTCAGCCAACAAGGATGCGCGCGTTCGCGTCACGCAGCGCGGCGTCGATGCGCCCAACGTCGTCATCACAGAAGATGAGGGTATGGGTGTTGAAGACACGCTCACGACGCTCCGAGAAGCGTTAACAAATGCGACGCTCGTGCTCGGGATGCACCCAGACCAAGCAACCGATGCGGCGGTTACTTTCGCTTGCGAACGCGGTTTACCGTTCGCTGTCGTGCCGTGTTGCGTGTACGCCAAAGAATTTAGTCGCAGGCGCTTGCGTGATGGCACGCAAGTGACGACGCACGAGCAGTTGTGCGCATATTTGATGGAGAAAACGAGCGCGAGTGGAGCTGAAGTCCGAATGTCGACGTTGGACATGCGCGGGAAGAATGTCGTCATATGGTCGCGCGGCGCCGAACCCATGTGTAGGGCGATAGAATAGCACATAGTTTACATTGTTGCGTTGTTGTTGATTTTACTTTTGTACAGATTATGCCGCAAATCGTTGCGAAAGCCAACGTCTGGCGCGATAGATGTCGTCGGCGCTCAATTCGTGGCCGACGTCTTCGTTCAACACGACTCTCGCGCGCATGTATTGCCCCGCCTCAAGGGACCAATCCACGGGAACGAGCGGGTCAGCGCCACCCGCGAGTATTAATGCGTGTGGGCGCGCTTCGCTTGCGCCGTCATCGACGCGATCGACTCGATTTGGGAGGTACCCGCGAACCGCGAGCACGCCGCCGACGTCTCGCAAATCCCGCGCCGCGCACGCCAACGCTAAACATGCCCCCTGTGAAAATCCTCCAAGCACGACGCGCGCAAGAGGGATTGCATGCTCAGCACATGCTTCGTCTACGATGGCGCGCACGCGTGCTATAGACGCCTCCATCCCGTCACACGTCCAAGATTCCGCCACGCGACCAGGGGCGCTCCGCAGCCGCGGCTCAAACCACGCGCGCACCTCTAAATCATCCTTTACACCCTTGTGCGCCTCGAACGCGCGCGGTGCACGCACGAGCGGCGCGTCAGGCGTGAGTATTAACGTTCTCTTCCGCGCATCGCCATCCACGACGGCGTGCGCAAACTCTGCCCACGACGCGCCGCCGTCGTCGGCAAAGCCGTGCAACCACACAAACAACGAACTCGGCGTCGTCTTCATCGACGACGCCAACGACGACGACGAGCGTAACGACGCCGACGACGACACAGTCGTCGACGGTACGGGCACAGTCCCATCGAACGCGCTCACTGCGATCGCCACGCGACGATTAATCCGACGTATCACCCGCTGCACATCCATGGCATCACCGTCACCCACATCATCGCCCCCTTTCCCCCGCGACACGCCGCTCACGCCGCGCGTGCGCCACCCCGCCGCACGCGGCGCGCCCAGAGCCACCTCCCGCGCCGCTCTCGCGCGCGACATCGCGCGATGTCGCCGCGAAGTGGCGCGATGAGCTCGCGCACGTGTCGCGGTCGTTCCCACAGAGCGCCGCGCGCGCGACCCCCCGAGCTCATCGCGATGCAGGCGAAAAAGGTACGCGATCGCGCGCGCGAATGATGATTCGACGTGCGCGTTGCGCATCGCAACGACAGAGCGCGCGCGTCTCGCGTGTCCTGGGCGCCGTACGCGAAGTTGATGATTGATGATGATGATTTTAAATGTGTCGAGCTGTCGTTCCCCTGAGAATGGACGACGCGTGCTTTCTCGCGCATTCGCCGCTCGCGCACTGACGATACGCGCGCAATGATGATACGCAATGCATACACAGGCATCGGACGCCGCGAATCAGTGGGCCGAACGTCGTCGTGAGGCGCTCGAGCGGGCGAAGAATTTAAGAGCCAAACGCGACGACGACGTCGGCGCGCGTCGGAAAACGAGCGCTGAACATGCGGAACGGGATCGATTGGCCGCGAAAGTAGCGCACGCGGCGAAAGAGGCGAATGAACGCGCGGCGAAACGCGAGGCAGAGGCGTTGGCGGCGAAGATTCGCGGGGAAGTTGAACGTGAGCTGCTTGCAGAGCGCGAGCGGGCGATGGAAGTTGAAGGCGAAGCGCCTCGCTCGGCTCCCACGTACGTCGCGGTGAAGGCTGAATCGATGCCTGTTATGGACGTGGCAATGGTAGATGTGAAGACAAAGGTAAAGAACCCAGTGGTGGCGACCGCGACGGTGGTGCCTCGAGCGGAGGTGTGCGATGAAGTCGACGCAATGGATGTCGGAGGCGCGGACATCGAAGCTGACATGGACGCGGAGGCGGCTCCGGAACCCGCGGAATCGCTCGTCGTCGAGTGGTCGCCACCGACGAACGCGAAGACGGTGGTGAAGAGTGAAGGTAAGCGTCAGCGTTCGCCGTTATCGGCGAATGGTGATATCGTGCGTGCCAGGTCGAGGTCAAATGTCACCGGGACGAAACCGCCGACGACGACGAGCTCGAGCGTTCCCAAGCGACCGCTCGTGAGCAAGCCGACTTCGACGAAGTCCACTGTCGCGCCTAGTGCGTCTCGTGCGGCAAGTAAACCCGCGGTGGCGAAGAAACCTGCCGGCGATGGCGAGAAAGTGCACCGTCAAATGTTTGACAAGCGCGAGAGTCGTCGAATGAACCGCGGTCCATTCTCCGCCGCGGTGCGTCGATGGCGCAATCGTCAGAGCAGCGCTCCGGAGGCGACAAATGAGGATGGTAACGCGCTGCCAACAACATCCACCGCGGCGCCCGGGTCTATCTACGTGTATGCGCGAAAGCGCCCGATGTTTGATCCGGAGAAGAAGCGCGGTGAGTACGACGTCGTGAGCGTCAAGCGCGGCTCTGTCGCCGTCGTACACAACTGCCAAATGCACGCCGATTTAAAGCGCATGTTCGTCAAGCACTGCGCTTACGACCTCTCGGGCGGTGTTTTCGATGATAAGGCACAAGAGCACGACGTGTACGCGCGTGCAGCGGCGCCATTGGTGGTACAATCGCTTCAAGGTGGCGTCGCGGCGTTGTTCATGTACGGCCAGACGGGATCGGGAAAGACGCACACGATGGAAAACATCGAGGCACACGCCTTCGAGGCGCTCTTCGCGGGCGATTCCGTCGCCGGCGTTGCTGGTGCGACATCTATCGATGTCTCCTACTTTGAAATTGCGGGTAAGACGTGCGTGGATTTGCTTCAACGCGGGCGCGTCGAGTTGCGCTTGAAGGAATTGTTTGAAGAGGATGGCGAGAATTTAACGACGCAAATGGAGGTTGAACTCATGGGTGCGAAAGAACCAACGGTGAAGACCGCGGCAGAGCTCAAAGCAGTGATTGATGAAGGGAAATCACGTCGTCAGACGAGCTCGACGCAGTGCAACGCAGCGTCATCGCGCTCGCACGCCGTGCTTCGTCTCACGGTGACGCTTCCGAATGGTTCAAAAGGTCGATTAACGCTCGTCGATTGCGCTGGGAGCGAACGTAAGGAGGACAACGTCAAGCACAATGAACAACAACGCAAGGAAACAGCTGAAATTAACGCCAGTTTATACGCCTTGAAAGAGTGCGTACGATTCCGCAGACTGAAATTTGCTGGCGGTAAGGGTGCGAACGCCGTGCACGTGCCGTACCGCAACAGCCCGCTCACGCGCGTCTTGGCTGAGTGTTTCGTTCGGGAAGACGCCACCATGGCGGTCATTGGCACAATGTCCCCGGCGTCAGTTGACACTGAGCACTCGCTGGCGACATTGAAGACGATTAACGCCATCGGCGGTAACGAGGACACCGAAGGGTACTCTGAAGAAAAGGAGGATGTCTCGCGCGAGCTCCGCGTGGACCCGATGACAGGCGAGGTGACTGAAAAGGCTGCCGAGCGTTTAATCGCCCCCGTGAAGTGGTCACACGAAGAAGTTCGGATATGGCTCAATACTGCTGCCCGGGGCGCGTTTAAGACTGTGAAACTTCCATCGACGCTCACCGGGAGTCAGTTTGTACGCATGACGCCGTTGGTGCTTAAAAACATGTGCGGCGGCGACGAGCAGTTGTCAATCAAGCTTCACAAAGCTATCCGTGCGGAAATCGCACGGTGTAGCGCTATGCCGCGCACGTAGTAGATTACACACACACACACATAAACTCACAACACGTAAACATACTCCTCACATGCCTTTAATCAGAATATATCACTCTAGTAGCAATCAAACTGAATGTCGTCTCTCTCGCGTCTTATTACACAAATTCACATCGCGCGCGTTACTAAACTACTAAGCGTACTGCTGCTGCCGTGTTCGAAGAGCTAGTCTTTGTACGCCTCGACGCGCGCGAGTTGAAACTCAAACGCCCCAGGCTTGTAATTCGTATTCAAGTTTTCCATCCCGTAGTCAAATTTGGACAGCATGAATTGCAACGAGACAATTCTCTTGCCGTCGAACGTTCGATACTCTGGATCACTCTTCGCCACCGCGCGCCCACGCTTGACGGGGACGAAATCACTAAATCGCACCTTCACTTCGCGCATCTCTGTCGGGCACTCAAACGTCTGATGAAACGCCACATTGAACGAATCATCAGAATCGTACGCGATGACTTTATAGCGTAACCCGTCGCCCGCGCACGTCAACGAAAGCCCGTCGTACGCGCTCAAATCAAGTGCTCGATCAAAATCGCGGCACTTGAACGACGCAAAGCCTCCAAACTGATCCTCCGTCACCCCACGCATGACTGCCCGGCCATTTTCAAGCACCACGTCGGCGTCCGAACGCCCACCCATGACGACGTCATTCAATGATGAAAACTTTGCCGCGAATTCATCCCCACGCATGCGCGAGAAATCAAACACCACGCCATCAACATCCACGCGCGGCGCCTCCACCGTCGGTTTCGCGTTCCAAGGAATCACTTTCGCGAGCATCCCACCCGGACCGTCGAAAAACTCCATGGATTTCCTCGCCTGCGTCAGCGGTTTCGGAAGCACGGCGTCGAAGAAATCATCCACCAGATTCGCCCGCGGCGTCGTTCGCGCGCGCGTCGCGCGCTTCAAAGACGCGCGCGGTGTCGTCGCACCGAATGCGCGCGCTGGATTGGCCGCAATCATCGCCATCGCGCGTCAGCGAGTGCGGTGTGCACGCAAAACAGCATTCACTTTGCCGCGTCAGGGGAACTTAAAACGCCATTTCGTGACGCGCGACATCCACGCATGTTTCACCGCCGCGACGCCGCGCACGACGCCGTGTCGCGCGCGATATCCACCGCGCAATTATTATCTCCGCTCGATGCGTCCGCGCGACCGTGTGGGATCGCCGTGGCGTCGCCCGTGCGCGCGACGACGACGACGACGACGAATGCGCATGCGCATGGCTACGCGCGCGGACGCGGGGAGTTGCGGTCGCCGCTCGCGATGCTCGACGCGAATTCTCCGCAAGGGAAGAGCACGAAACGTACAAATGCGTCGTCGTCGATGCCTGCGCCGCGCGGTGGGTTTGAGATGCGCGTGCGTGCGGCGAGTAAGCTGCAGAGAAAGCCATCGGCGGGGGCAAAGAGTCGATTGGCGCGCAGTCGAAGCGCGAGCGAAGAAAGCTTAATGGACGATGCCAACGGCGTGACGGCGACGGTGGCGGATGCGCCTCCGGACACACCAACGCCGTCGTTTCGTGCGGTTGAGAGTTTCGATGAGATGGTGAACCGGTTGCGGTTGACATCGGTGATGGATGATTACGCGACGCGCGAGTTGGCGCTCATGTACGAGGAATCGCTCGAGGCGCGGTCGTTACGCGCGGTTTTGGAAAATGTGAAAGATTCAGAGCTTGAGATGGCGCATGTGGAAGCCGAGCGACGGGATAAGTGGGCTAAATCGATTGAGGAGGATATTGAGCGAAAGTGGGCGTCAAAGGTGCGCGAAATGGAAAAGGAGAATGCGAAATTACGCGTCGAAGCGCACTCAAAGGATGTGGCGCTCGATGGGGCAAAGACAGAGGCGAATCGGTTGGCGAAGATCGTAGAGAATGCTCCGCGCGCGGCTGCGACCACAGCGGTTGTTTCCGTGCCAGAACCTAAAGTATTGGTGAATTCGAGCACGCAGACGACGGGTGAAATGGTGAATGACACCGAAGTGAAGACGTTGAAGCAAGAATTGACGCGCGCGAGAGCGCAGACGGCGCACGAACAACGACAAGGTGCGAAGGATTTGGACATGCTTAACGCCGAGCTCGTGGCGAAGGAGAAAATCATACAGGCTCTTCGACATGAGTTATCTGAAGCGAAGGACCGCGCGCACTTTTACGAGAGATGCGTGAGATCCGCGGATGAGCGCGCGAATAACGCCGAGGCGACGTCGCATGCGTTGCGCGAGGAGATTATTGTTTCTCAAGATGAATTTATAAGACTTAAAGAACAAATGCTGCGCAGTGCCGAAAATTTCGCTGAGGAGAAGGAGTCAATCATGGCTGCCCTCGCCGCTGCGCAAGCGCGTGCGAATGAAGTTGAACAACCACCCGTGGCGCTGCATTTGAAGACGCCTGAAGCGTGGTTCAATGGCGACGTGCCGTGTAGTTGCGGAAGCGTTCGTACGGCAAAGCGCCTGAGTGCGGCACTCGCTGATGCGACATCGCGTAACACTGAGTTGCAAACGCGCATCACCATGCTCGAGAGTAAACTCGAAATGCGTTTGGTGAGCAAGAATGTTGACGTCGAAGAAGCCGAAGAATTTGAAGAGCGCGCGCTCGCGGCGGAGCGACGTGCGTCTGTCGCGCGAGAGGCATTGACGCGCTACGTCCACGAAAGCCAAAAGTGTTCGCCGGCGCCGACGAATTATTCCACCATAGATGCTTTGACGCCGATGAAGGAACAGGTCACGGCGCCACCAATTTTGAAGGCGAGCCACGCGCCGGCGCAAGTCGAGGAAGATACGGATTCAGACGAATTCGATTCCCCTCAGAGACATCGCGGGACGTTACCGACACCAAGGTTGCGTGCCCGAGTAGCAATTCGACTCACGCACGGTCCCGCACCGAAACATTCGGTGAGCTCGTATCGTCCGTCTTCCGACGACGAGCTCCGTCGTCGCGCCAAGATAATGGGATTGAGCATGAGTCCATTTTCCCGGAACCGGCATTAAACGCCATTGTAACACACACAAACAAGCAACAATAAATGGTATTCATACAATGCGCCGCATACATTAATACTCTGTCGGCGGCGACGGACCAAAGACAAACAACACGACGGCGCCTATAGTCGCGAGCAGCGCGCCCGCAAGAAACGTATTCGGGTTTGAGCTCGCATCAAGCGCGGAATCTATGCGCGTACCCATACCGTACTTGCCACCTTCAATATTCGGATTCTCCCGGCGTTGCGGCGTCGGCGTGCGATCCTCAGCGGGTAAAGGATCGTCGTCGTCAGAAGCCCGGCGCGAGAGCGCAAAGGAGCCTCGAGGACACGACGGCGCGCGGCACGTGCGCGCCATGCGGCACGGCGACTTGGCTCGCGAATATCGCGCCATGCTCGCCGTCATCGGTGGCGCGGCCGAAGGTAAGGCGCGCATGTCGAGCTCGAGGCGAGCGCGAGAGTGAGGCGTTGTAAATATACGTGAAAAAATTACAAAATGGTACATCGCATCGATTACCCTTCGATCGAGGGCGTGTTTACTCGCGTGCTTTCATCAATTGGTTCTGTTTTCGGATCTTCGGCGGTGAATGGGTTTTCGCCATTCATTCTGCTCAACAAGCTTCCTTTACCGCTCGGTTTGCTTGGCAACTTTTCGCCTCGTCTCGCCTTTTGCAGGGGCGCGCGAGCTTTTTTCTCTGCAACTTCGAGCTTGGCGTGACGGAAGATAAAGACTGCATCAGAAACATCCTCTTCAGACGAATCGCCATCGGTGGCAACTTGTGCGCAGGTCATTTCGAATGTCTGCGCCGCGCGCACGCGCGGCGTCGCAATGGTTTCGTGAATGGGACGTTCCACATACTTGGCCGACACGTTCGCAGATACGACGTTGTTAATGTCATACGAGTCCACGTTGCGGTTATTCGACTTGCGTCCTGATCCAGCGCTGGCAGGCGTCTTCTCCACGTGTTTGTCGTGTTTATTCTTTTGAGCCGGCGTCTTCGCCTTGTCCTTGGTTGGCTGCGCCGCCGCCAACTTGGGCGCCGGCTTACTGATGAGCTCCTTTAACGTCGCCAAACGCCTATTCGCGGCTTCAATCTGCTCATACAACGCAGTTGTGGACAAATCACTGTCTGAATTCGTTTCTTTCGGTGCGATGGAATCCATGACAATTTTGGTTTTCTTAGACGCCAATGTCTTAGGGTTGGCGTCGTCAACTGACGCGTCGCGCTTTTTAGACGCGCTCAAATTCATAGCATCATGCGTAGTCGTCACCGATGGATCAATCTTAGCGGAGCCATTCGCATGGGTGACATCGTCTTCGTCGTCGCGCGCGTTCGCACTCTTCTCCTTATCGTCCAACTGCACCAACGGCGCGAACATCGGATGCCCAAGAACAACTGGCGGCGCCTTTGCGCGCTTTGTCTCGCGCGCTCGTTTCCCTCGCGCACTCATCGCGCGCAACTGCATCTTCTTAATATCCACTTCATCCAGATTATCGATTCGTGACGGCACATTCGCGACGGCGCCGGCATTCTTTGACTTTTTCACCGCCGTCGACGCATCCATCGCCTCGAGCCGCGCCGCGTACCGCTCCACGTGACGCCCAATCTCACGCATCCTCAACTCAATCCACGCGCACTGCCACTCCAACTCACGTCTCGCGCTTCGCCACGCGCCATCTAACCCAATCTTCCCACCGCGTGCGTGCGTCCCGCTCGCGCTCGTTCGACGTCCGACGCCTCGGTCGTCGGAATCCCCATCTCCGTGAGCTCCATCCCCATTCTCGCCGCCTGCACCGTCTTTCGTGCCACCACCGCTGTCGTGTCCGCTTCCACTCTCCCTTGCGCTCCCGCCGCTCGCGCGACGCGCGCCGAACCCATCATCCGTGGACTTTATGCGACGTAAACCATCGACATGGAGCGCTGAAGGCGCGCCGGCATCGTCGACGTCGAATGCGTCGCGATCGCTGTCGGTATCGGAGTATTCGCTCCAATCGTCCACGCCAGCGGCGAGGATATCGCGCCACGGCGACGCCATGGACATCGGCGCGGTGGGCGACCGCGCACGGGGGACGCGGGCGACGTGAGCTGCGTCGCGCAATGCCGTGCCCAGGTGCGTCGAGAATCACACGAGTTTTCTTCGGGACGAAACCGAGCGAACGAAACAGATTTTGTCATACGGATTCGTTTTCGTGGATGGTAAAACAAAAAATCTATTCTAACGAGAAGCGAATTTTTAAATCGGGGTTACCCTTGTTGTAGAGCTTGACTTTGCGTCGCTTGGTGTCGGCGGGCTTGACCGCGAGCGGGAGGCCGAAGAGTCCCGGGCGGATGGATTCCTTCTCCATGAAGGACCAGCAACGCGTGGACATTTTCTTTTCTTTTTGCTTGTAATGACGGAGCTCGAGGACGACGGCGGAACCTTCAGGCCATTGGTCGGGGGTGGAATTTAATGTCACGCCGCCCTGGACGCGCATGACGCCGTCGGGGGCGATTTGGACGCCGATGGGGGTGTTTTGGGACGGCTCGATGGGCGTGCCTTCGCCGTCGACCAAGGTGACGCCAAAGTGCGTGGATGACATCTTTTCAGCATCCTTGATGTTGGCCACGGATTCGATAAAGATGCGCAATCGATTGCCGCCACTGGATGACCCCGCGGCGTTGGCGTCGGTAGTGGCAGCGCGCCCGGGGTCGGGGTATGCGGACGGCGCGACGACATCAGCGGCGACGTCTTCGGCGAGAATTTCCGCCGGCGGCGACGACGGTTGAAAATAGTCCTCATTATTGTCCGGAGAACCCAGCAAATACGCACGCGTGTCCGCGTCCATGTCAGTGGGTAATTCTCCACCATTCACGCGGTGCTTCAAAAAGTGCATGAACAACGCAAAGTCTCTCACGCTGAGCTCAGACGCGCCCGGGGTGCACGAAATGTTCCAAATGATGGCTAAATCAGAGTTATCCAAGCCGGTCTTCGTCGCGAGGGAGACGATTTGCGCGCCACTGACGCCGTTTGCGTTAGTATCTGCGCGAAGCTTCTCCCACGCCGCAGTGCTGCGGGACAAATCCTCGGGCGGAATTGGCGCGAGCGTCTGCGCTTCTTCGTAACCGTCTTCGTATTCCTCCTCTGCATCGACAAACTCTTGCGCGGGTGTGGGCGGAGCTTCTTCAAACGCGCCAAATCCATCATTCTCTAACCCAACTCCTGGAGTTTGAAACGTCGCCGAGGCGCTGGGCGTGGCAAATACCGATCCCATAGGCGTAGCATCTTCCACGTCAAACGCGCCGGCACCAAACGAATCCGGCTGCTTTTGCGCAGTCGCAAATTGATCCTCCGTCGTGGACTCATGCGGATTCCAAGACAACTCTTCGCGCGCCGGCGACGTCGCGAAGTCGTCTTGCCATTGTGAAGCCTCGTTTTCAACCGACGTGAACGCTTGGTTGTCAAACGTCGTGAACTCGACGGGCGGATCTGACGGCGTCGTCGCGAACGGATCCTCCGTCGGCGTTCCAGCGTCAACGTCGCTCAGCGCCCCGAATGTATCAGCACCAGTGAACTCTATGCTGCGGGGAGATGGATTGAATGGGCTATCCGTGGCCGTATCTTCGGGCGTGAACTCATCGAAAGCACCGTCGCCAAAAGCGACTGCATTTGGCGTCGCGTCTGGAACTTCGAGCGAAAAAGCGCTCGGCTCTGTGACTTCTGGCGCGGCAAACGCATCGGCATCAAAGGCGTTTTCATCGGGTGCGGTAAACGGATCACTACCCATGTCGCCAAATACGTTAGAAGATGTAAACATTTGGTCATCTGGCGCCGCAAATGCGTCGTCAGCGCCGCCAAACGGCTCCGGCTCACCAAACGGCTCAGGTTCGCCGAACGGCTCAGGTTCGTCAAAGGTTTCATCGAATGCGTTGGTTTTGAGCTCAGCTCCAGGGGAGACTTCAAATTCAACGAATGAAGGTAGCCGTTCGTGGCTTGGAGACTTAGGAGCCGATGTAGGCATCGATGCGGCGGTGGCGGCGGTGAATTCAGTCGAAATGGCCGCCGTGCTCATGACCACTTCTCGTTCGGCGGAAAATGATGGAATGGTCTCATCTGCTTCATTCTCTGCTGCATCCAACGCAGCCTGCTCCAATCTGCTTAAAATTTCCTCATATGACGCCAGTGCCTGAGACGCGGCGTCTTCAGCTTCTTTGCGATCGAGTTCAGCCGCATCTTTAGCGGCGACCAGTGCCTGGATCTGCGCGTTCACCGCAGCTGATTTTGGAAGCGTATCTCGGAGCTGTTGAAGAGCCCGTGCGGTGGCTTCGCGCTCGCTATCGATCGCGGCTTGTGCTGCCGCCATTTCTGACTGGACTTCATCAATCTCTCGCTCGATCCGCGCAGACTCTATCGATACGTGCTCCTTGAGCTCCTCAAGCTCTTGCTGCTTACTCGCCAGGAGCACGGCGTTATCTGCTTTGTCTTGTGCAACTTCGGCCTCTTTTTCTTGAGCAATGCGCAACTTTTCCTTGAGTTCTTCATTCTCTTGCGCGATATTTGCGGACGCGATGTCCAACTCTTCGCGTTGCTCTTGTAACTTTAATTCTGCGGCGTCGAGACGTTCTTCTGCCTCCGAAAGCGCTTGCTGCGACATGAGTTCTTGATTTTGCATGCTCGTGCGAATGTCGTCAACTTCAGCTTCTATCGCATGGAGTTGATTTTCTTTTCCAGCCATGACTTCTTGATGCATGCGATCCTGCGCGATACGCGCCGCTTCATCCGCCTTGATGGCGGCTTCCGCTTCTGCAATTTTATCTTCGAGAGCAGAAATTTCCTCAGCTTGCGCCTGCGCAAGTTTTGCACGCTTTTCATGCGCCTGACGAAGAATTTCTTGCATGTCATCGTTTGCGCACTGTGTGTCTTGAAGCCGGGCTTGATGCGCCGCGGCGTCGCTCTCCATCATGGATTTGACCGCTTCGAGCTCCGCCTTGGCGAGTTCCACCTTGGCTTCGAGCTCTGACTGCTCCTTATTGCACCGTGTGATGACGTCTTCAGTCTCAGCCTTTGCGTCTACCGCGTCTTGCTTGGCCTTTTCATAGCGCGCGGTTAAGTCTTCGATGAGCTGTGGATGCGCTGCCAGTCGAGCTTCGCGCTTGGCGATGAACGACTCTGTTTCAGCGTGCAAGGCTTCAATTTGCTTGGCGATGCGTGAAGACTCTGCCTCAAGCTTTGCATCGACAGCTTGCATTTCACGCAATGCTGCGGCCTTTGCGCGTTCTGCTTTTGCCACTTCGACTGCTTTCTTCACCAAAACCTGCGATGCGTCGGCGGCGACCTTGTCTGTTTGCATTTTGAGCTCACGCGTTTCTTCTTCAATCTTGGCCAACTTGCCCTCCATCGTCTTCACCGGAAGCGCGGCGACGGCTGAGGCATTCGCCACTTGCGCTCTCAAACGCTCAAACTCAGATACAGTCGCTTGATATTGCGCTTTCTTTGCCGCAAGCGCTTCGAGGGCGTCAGTTTTGATGCGTGACTCTTGACGCGCGAGTTCGTCTCGTTGCTGTTTCGCTCGTTCAACCTGCTCGGCGGCGTTGCGTTGCATTTTATCAGCCTCCGCTACGCGAGCCTCGAGGGCGTCGCGCGCGCGTCGAACATCGGCGTCTGCATCATCAATGACCTTTTGTGCGCTCGCGATGCGCGCATCTGCCGCGGCCCGCGCGGCGTTCATAGATTCAACCTCGCGCTTGGCGCGTTGCGCCTTGGCTTCGGCGTCGCGTTCGACGCGTTCAGCTTCAAGTTCAGCCTCGCTCGGTCCCATATTCGCCGCCGAAGTCACCGCGGGTTCGCTCATTATATCCATCAGCTGCGATGTCGACGACGATGTCGCCTCGCGAGCGGCAGCTCCGAGCGCCGGCGCGCCCATGCTCGAAAAGAAGTTGTCATCCATGAGCGGCTTGGGCGCCGACGCTGGCTCGCTCGGCGCCGAAGCCGAAATCATCGACGATGGTCCGCTCGGCGTCACCATAGGCGTCACCGGCGTCTTCCCGTTCGCACGAATCAACGCGTAGACGTCGTGCATGGCGATTGCAAACATGTCTCTATCGATGGTAGACGCGCCCTTTGACGCGCGAGCGACGCATAGCTGCACCGAAAGCGTTGGCAACGCCGCTTTAGACAAAAATTTCACCGCCGCATCGACGCCGATGGCACCAGAACCACTCTTGTCCAACGTTCTAAAATGCCCATAGTACTTTTTCCTTTCAACATCCGTCATAGGCGCCGATGCGACGACGTCCACGCTCGCGCTCGCCGGCGTCCGCGGTGTCCCAGGACCAAACGACCCACCCATCGCCTTCTGCGCCGGCGTCGCATACCCACCACCATCAACACCCCCAGCGCTCTCGATCTCCTGTGCCACGAGCTCAAGGCACTCCCCGAGCTCGGCGTACGTTCTCAACGCCCCCGAACCGCTCGTGCTGCGTTTCCAGATCCTCGACAACGCGACGTCGGGTAATCCACTCGGCCGCAAGAACGCCACCGCGTCACCGCCGCGAATGACGCCATCTCGCGCACCGCCAGCGCTCATGAATGCATCGCGCAGCGCGGTTTCGGACGCGATCGTCGCGCGTAACGCATCTGGAGTCCACGAAAACGTCGGCATTTTATGGTGTCAGCACACGCAATTGATGTAGCGCTTGCGCTCGTCGCGTCGCCGCGTCGGTGCGAGTCGCGCGTGTGTTGACGTCACCCGCGCGCAATGCACTCGTACGCGTGCGTGTGTCGCGCGAGATCGCGCGTGACGGAGCGACGAATAATGACGTGCGAGTTGATTGGATTTTGGACTGATTGCGCTACAAAAGTGCACTTTTTAAGTTTGACTTTTTTTGAGAATATTCATCGATCTACGGCGCGTTTCGGACGTCATTTACGCCACGAATACGGCTTTGAAATCACCAAACGGCGACGTGGGTGTGGCTTGAGCTTTAAACACGCGGGTCAGGGCGTGGATGATTTTTCGTCGCGGTTTTGGCATGCCGAAGACGAAGACGTGGAGTACGCGGATATCGGCGTCCTCGAGCGTCCACGGGGCGTCTCCGGGCATGTGTACTGTTGACGTGACTTCTGGGACGACGACAGCAGACGTCGATGACAACGATGATGATTGTTGATGCGTGAGTTCGTCGTGAATCGCGTCGACCCAGGCGTGGAGGGTGGTACCGACGCCGTACACGCGAATGCGCGCGACGGCGAGCGTCGGCGACGTCTCGCCCACGCGCAAGACGTCGCGAATAAAATAATGCGCCTTGCATCGACGAAGCTGCTCGAGCGAGCACCGCGAATGCGTGCGCGTGCTTTGTGCTTCGTATTGCCGCCACACGTACAGCTTGTGCGGGACTTTACCCACGACAAAGCCGTGGAAGAACCATCGATGCCAAAAATCAGAATCCACTGGCCACCATTGATACCGAGCGCTCGCGAGCGCCGGCTCTCCCGCCGCGCTCGCCGCGCAATCCACCACGACGTCACCGATTAACCACAAATCTCGATATAAGCACCCATCATCGAGCGCACGCATTCGCTCGAGCGCGCGACGACGATACAATCCGGACGCGCGCAAGGCGGGAATTTCAATAAAGCGTCCCGCCGACATGTCCCGCGGCGAAATTTGCTCATTCTGCCACGTTTCAAATCGCCGCATGCCTTGCCGCTCCATGCCACACAACTCAATGCGCGAACACGACGCATCCCACGACGGGTTATCTTCCAACGCGCGCTTGAGCGTCGCGAACGCGTGCGGCGGACGTAAATCATCCGATTCCATCTCGCCGACGTATTCGCCTCGAGCGACGGCGTAGCACGCGTTCAACGCCAACCCCTGCCCACTCGGCGTCCCTTCTCGCTCGACGCGCAACACCACGAGCGTACACGACGTGCTCGCGCATTGCGCGACGTATTCCGCATCGTACGTCCGCATCGTCGACGCCGCGTGCCCCAGAACGTCGCTCGAGAACGCCTCGACGCCATCCGCCTCGCGCGCGTCAGCCTCACGCGCACCACCTTTCCCACCCTCGCGCGCGCGCCCCAGCGCGTCTCGCACCGCACACAACCACGCAAACGAATCATCTTGCGACCCGTCGTCGGCGACGACGAGCTCGAGGTCGACATCGCGCTGCGTGAGCACCGAAAGCACGCACGCACTGAGCCAAGGCGTGGCGCTGCGACACGGCATGAGCACCGATATCAACCCCGTACGCGGCGCCTGCGTCGTCGCCGGCGCCGAAGTCGACGCGGGCGATGCGTCGCGACGCGCGCTGCGCGAACCCGCATCGGCATCGGCGTCGGCGACGTCGAGTTCGAGTTCGGGACGACGACGGCGCTTCATGCGAGCAGAAAAAGCGTCAGTCAATGACGCGCGCATTCGCGCCGTCGCTCCCGTCATCGCGCGCCGCCGCGGTCGCGGTCGCGCGGTGCGGACGGCTCCGACGCGCGACGTTCGTCGTCAGTGCGCGCGCGGCGACCGCGACGCGCGCGCCGGCGACGCGCGAAGCGACAAGAACGATGACGATGCGCTCGAGTAACGGTTTCGAGCTCAGCAATCTCGCACACCGCCGACGGCGCGTCGCCACGCCGGTGCGCGCGATGCGAGACGGCGGATACGATTGCGATGGTTTGACTCGGTCGTGGATGCGCGTCACGCTCGCGAGCGCGATCGCCATCGCGGTGTGCTACGCCGATAGGAGTAACATGTCCACCGCTATCATCGCGCTCGCGAGCGACTACGAGTTGTCGAAAACCGCGCAAGGTGCGGTATTGAGCGCGTTTTTTTATGGGTACGGCGCGACACAAATCGTTGGTGGTTCTTTTGCGGATGCGTACGGGGGGAAGTGGGTGCTGCTTGCGGGATGTGTGGTGTGGAGCTGCGCGACGTTGGCGACGCCGGCGGCGGCGGATGTCGGGACGGGCGTGGCGGCGCTCGTGGGCGCGCGGGTTATTCTAGGCGCGGGTGAGGGCGTGGCGTTTCCTGCCGTGCATGCGGTGATTTCGAGGCATGTGCCCGTGGAGAAGCAGTCGACGGCGGTGGCGGTGGTGACGGCGGCGTCGTACGCGGGGGCGGCGGTGGCGTTTGCGGCGACGCCGCCAATCGTTTCGGCGTTTGGATGGCGTGCGGCTTTTTATAGCTTTGGGGGGTTAATGGTATTCTGGTTGCCGCTATGGCTACCGCTCAATTTAAGCGAGAGTAGTGCGAGGAATGAGCAGCGCGTCATGCTCGATGACGATGACGGCGAAGGCACGATAGACGTCGAAGAAACGCGACGATTGACGTCTTTAGACGAAGCGTCGACGCCATCTTCCACCGCGACGATCGCGCCGCCACCGCCGTCCTCAATGGCTATTTGGCGTGAACTAATAAAACGACAAGAAGTCAAGGCGATTTGCGTCGCACAATTTGCACAGAGTTGGGGCATGTACGGTTTGTTATCCTGGCTGCCGACGTACTTTCACGATGAGCAAGGCGTGGAATTAGCCAACCTCGCGGCGTTCACATTCGTGCCGTACATTCTTCAGGGCGGCGTCGGTCTTGCCGTAGGCGTGATCGCCGATGATTTTATCAACACCCGAAACGTACCGACGCGAAAAGTGCGCCAATGGGCGCAAGGCATCGGCATGATTGGACCGGCTTTGGCGCTCGTCGTCGCGGCGTCGCCCGTCTGCGACCACAACCCGACCGCCGCCGCCATCACCGTCGACATTGGTCTCGCCCTCAGCGCCCTCACGCTCGCCGGTGTATCCGTATCCCATCTCGATATCGCCCCAAAGCACGCAGGATTAGTATTCGCCACTGGAAATACGTGCGCCACGCTCGCCGGTATCGTCGGCGTGCCTCTCTTTGGCGTCATCCTCGACGCCACCGACCAATCCTGGCCCGTCGTCTTCGCCTCCATCGCCATCGTCTACATCGCCGGTGCGTACTACTACATCAATGCCATCGACGTCGGCGATATCGACGCCGACGTCATCCGCGCCGCACGCATGTAATACATGAAATTTTATGACTTTCGCGCGTTCGGCTCACAAAGACTCAAAAAACATTTGAACCACCGTTGAGCTGTCAGACGAGCGCACGTCACTTTCGCGCGCGACATGTCCACGACGGCGTCGATCCCGGCGCAACGCGCGCGCGAACAACGCGAACGGTCGAGAGATGTGTGCGATGATATCACTAACGCGGTGCGTACGCGACGACGACGACGGACGGACGCGCGCGCATGGCACCGCGCTCGGGGGAACCAGTTTGAAATTGCGATTCGCGCGAGCTCACGGACGAAAGACTGACGATGGGTGTCGTGCGTTGGCGTGACGCGATATGAATAGATTGAACAATACGCCGCGGAGGGGTTTGATGCGTTAGAGACGTGTTTGGCGGAGGAGACGGAGCCGGATGAGCGCACGGCGGCGGCGTTCAAGCATGGGTTGGATGCGTTGTACGCCAAGTTGCAATTGAAGATTGGGGATAATTTCACGCGGTTTGCGAGCCATGCGAATGCGGCGTGTTTTTCGATACCTTCTGAAGTGATTGAATATGAGGCGAGCGCGGCGGATGTCGATGCGCTGCCGAGCGTGAGTGAGGAAGAGGAAGGGGCGTTGGATTCGGAGCTGCGCGCGCTTCGGGCGCGCATTTCTCGAGCGCGCGCGTTAAAAATTGCGAGCGAAAAGGAGTGCGCCTCGTTGACGAAAGAATTGGAATCGCACGGTGAAGTTGTCGGGCGAATTCAGTCCATCACCGCGGCGGTTGGTAAGGAAAATGCGCGAGTGAAAGAAGGTTTGAGCGCGACGGGGACCATAGTGCACACGGCGAAGCAGTTGACGCCGTTACTGGCGCAAGCCGAGGCGATGCAACGCGCGGGTGGGTTTATGCCCGAGCGCTCGTCGAGCATTGATCCGGTGGTCATGGCGAACAACGCAGTGAAGCAACATTTTATTCAAGGAAGCACGCTTTCGGTGTTGCGTTCAATTAATGAAAAACTCTCCCAGCAGACGCAAACGGCGAGATAAATTCAAAGCGTAAAAGAGCGTATAGCGTCGAGAACTCGCGCTTCGTACGTTCTAGCCCTCTTTGCTCGTGTAATTGTATACCCTAATTATTAGACACGATATATCGCAATCTCGACGAGGAAGAACGAGCGGCTGAAATGAATTTGTGTTGCAACTTACGAACTAGTGCGCGTTCGCCTACCACCCTTTGTTGTACCCGGGGTCGCGATACGTCCCAGGAATGCCCCCCGCGGGCAAAACCTTTTCAGTAAACTTTGTCCACTGCATCTTCAAGAAATCTAACAACTGCAACATCACGTTACGACTCTTCTTCCCACCGTTTCGTTGGTCGTACCCGCCCAAACCACCGCCGGCGGTCGGCGGCGCGCCCGGCACCGCGGCACCTCCTGGTAGCACGCTCTCATTCGCGGCGATGCTAATAAAGAACCCGAACGGTACGAACCAAACAATCATGAAGAAAAATCCCAACACGTACTCCGTAGAGTGGTACGTGGAGTGGAAATATCGCACCCAAACCCAGTGCGTCGCCCCCAACGCCGCGAGCGCGCCGACGAAATCGACGCTCGCAAAGTCTATAAACGGGAACCGCTTCAACATCCGCCCATATGCGACTTGCGACGCTCCAGATATCAACAGCGTCATAAACGGCATGCGATCAATCACCAATAGCAACGCATGCATGACCAACGTCACCTTAATCGCCCAGTCCAACACCTTTTTCGTCAACCTCGTGTACTCCTCAACCATCTCCGCCAAGTAATACAACCCTGTCACGCCGAACGCGCGCCACGTATCGCCAGAGGTCAGTACACGCACGGGTTTCATCTATCACGTCCACGCAAACCGACCACCGCGAGGACACGAGACGACGCGCACACACAAATCATCCAAAACACGCGACGACGATCATCGTTCGTCACCCTTCCCGCGACACGGTATATACCACGCAACGCACGCACCTGTGGCGAGGCACACCGCCATGAAGACCAAAAACACGTACCCGCCCACGTACACCAGGGCATTGCTCACGAGCTCCATCGCGCCGGCGACGCGTCGACGTGTCACGCGCGCCGGTGCGTCGTCGATGCGTTCTTTGGTTTTCCTGGTGCTCCCCTGATCATAATTGGTCGATGAGTCCCCTGTCCCAAAGAAGAGAAGACTTGAAAAAGTTCACCACAATTTGCCGTCAAACGTCGACGCTCTGCGGTTCGCGCGCCGCGCACCGCCACCGTTGACACCAACGCCGACGCCGCCGTCGTCGTCGTCGTCGTCACATGTCCGCGCTCGACACCGCCGCGGGCGCGAGCGGCGAAGACGCCACCGCGAGCGAGGCGCTCGATCGCGTCGTGCTGCGCTACCTGCAGCGTCGCGGGTACAAGAACGCCGCGGGCGTCCTGCGCACCGAGGCGCGCGTGCACGAGCACGCCATCAACGAAACCGTCAGTGCGGAGAGTTTCGCGAAAGGTGGGATGAGTGTGGTGCACGCCTTGGGGGCTGACGCGGCGATCAGCGATCATTTGTTGTACTACGCGGAGGCGGAGGCGGACCCGCGCGGGTTGGTGGATGGGTACGGCGCGTTGAGGGATTGGGCGCAGAATTCGTTGGATATGTACAAGGTATGTGTGTGCGTGTGTGTGTAAGCGTGTGTGTGATGGTGGTGAGGACGATTCGCGCGCGCGCGGGTTCGCGGCTCGCGTCGGCTCGCGATTGGCGAGGGTACGCGGTTGACTAACTTTTGGTTATATGTGTCGCGTTGATTGCGTAGAATGAGCTCGTGCGCGTGCTTTTCCCGATGTTTGCGCATTGTTTCCTTGATTTAGTGAAAAAAGGACACTTAGATGAGGCTCGGGAGTTATACACAAAGTATCACGTCGACCACATGCGGTTGTATGGGGACGACTTGGCGGCGTTGAGCGCGTTGAGCGAGCCCGAACACGTGCTGAGCGACCCAGTGGCGCGGAAGTACTTGGATTCAAAGGCGAGTGTGACGATGACAAACTATTCGTTTGAGCTTTTAGTAAAGTTTTTACATGCGCAAAACTTGATGTCGATGTTGAGCGTGTTGAACGCGCACTTGTGCGTCAAGGTTGAACAGGGCGAGCCGAGTCCGTTTGAAGACGAGCGCGACGGCGCGGTTGTCATCACCGGCCGCACACCCGAGGCGCAACGCAAGTTCAACTCCATCAAAGGTCGTTGGGGTTTGGTAGATTCTTGCTTGGAAATTGAGCGCTTGAGACAGCACAAGAGAGAAACAAAAGAAAAGGAAAAGGCGGCGGCGGCCAAGGCGCGCGAAGAGGCTAAAAAGTCGAAAAAGCAAAAGAAGGATGACGATGCAGCCGATGGCGGAGAGGAAGGTGCAGAAGATGACATGGATGAAGATGGTGAACAAGCCACAGAGGCTGAGTATCCAGTTGCCATGCTCGAAGACCCACCAAATATTACCAAGGGCAAGGTGCCGCTTCCGACGCTCGATTACGACGCGCACGTCGCGGCGCTTGAAGACTTGCGCTTTCGTATCAAGCTCTCGCCGGAAACGTTGCCGACAGTGTGCTTCTTTACGTTCACCCACGCCCATGGGTTGCTGTGCTGCGCCGATGCAACAGCTGACGTGAAGCACATCGCTGGCGGCTTTGCGGATTCCGTCGTGCGCGTTTGGCACTTGGCAGAAACCGCCCCGGGTGAAGAACGAACTGAACCTTTAGAACGCGACAAGAAGAGCCCGCGGACGATTCCGATGACCGAGTTCATCGGTCACTCTGCGCCCGTCCATCAAGTGTCGTTTAGCCCATGCGGACAATTTTTATTGACGGCGTCGCGCGACTACCAAGTGCGCGTCTGGAGCATGGAATTGAAGATTTGTTTATGCGCGTACGAAGGACATTTTCACCCGGTTTGGGACGTGCAGTGGAGCCCATTTGCGCATTATTTCGCCACAGCGTGTCACGACCGCATCGTCCGCGTGTACGCCATGGACAAGTCGTTCCCGCGGCGCATGATGGTTGGACACCTCTCCAATGTCGACTGCGTGGCGTGGCACCCCAACGCAAACTATATCGCCTCCGGCTCCGCCGACCGCACGGTTAGAGTATGGGACGTCAATGATGGCGAGTGCGTTCGCGTCTTCGCCGGTCACAGTGCTGGTATTCGCTCCCTAGTTTTTGCCCCCGACGGTCGAACGCTCGCATCCGCCGCCGATGACGGTCGCATTCACGTGTGGGACCTCACCAAAGCCACGTGCGTGATCTCCCTCAAAGGTCATGTTGGGCCAGTTTACTCTTTAGACTACGCCGGCGGTGGTGGTTTACTCACCTCTGGTGGTGCAGATGACACCGTGCGCGTATGGGACGTGTCCACGCCACCCCCACCAGCCGAAGGTGTCGCCGAGGATGACGAAGCGTCTGGAAAAGTCATCAAGCGCGTACCGCTCAAGACATTCCCGACAAAAAACACCCCAGTATTCAAGGTCAAGTTCTCTAGACGTAACTTGTGCCTCGCCATGGGTGCGCGACGTGCAAATAAATAGAAGACAAGTGTAATTTTTAGTGGTCTTTTTTTTTATCAAACCGAAGACGGACGCGCCCAACCGACGCCACAACGCCTCGCGCGAGCGCTTTAGGATTCATCATGTCCACCACGCTCGCCCATCGCGCACCGGCACGTTGTGATGCGTTGACATCGATGCGACGCGCGTCATCGCGCCACGCGTCGACCGCACCGCGTCGCGCGTGCGGGAGAGTCAGCGCTCAGGACTCCGACGACGCCTTCAACACTTTTGTCCCGCGCCGGCGGCGTTCAAAGCGCACGTTAAGCGACGACGACGACGGTCACAGCGCACGAATGAGCGAACGACGTCGCGAAAACGACGATGATGACGATGATGGGGTCGGCATCATCGACGACGACGCGCTCGTGGCGAGCCTACGACCGGTGTACGAGAATGAGCGCGCGCTCGCCGACGCCAAGGCGGCGGCTCGCGAGAGAGACGCCGCCGCATACCGCGCACGTCAAGCCGCGCGCGACGCCCGCATCGAGGCATGTACACACGTAATTGTTGTTGAAGGTGGTGCCGATATCCGTGCCGTGCGCATCAAGGCGAATGTCAGTAAAGCGAGCGCTAAAGTCATAGCTATTCGGCATCGAGGCGCGTTCGCGCGCGCCAACACGGGCGAAATGGATGTGAAAAGCGAACGGATGGATGAAATCGAGCGGTTGAGCGTGAAATATGCCGCACCAATCGTCGTACTTTTTGATGCCGATAGCGCCGGGCGACAGTTGAGGAATGCGTTTCTAAAGAGATTTCCGCTCGCCGAGCACGCGTTTATGGGTGCGCACGCGTCATCCGCCAAAGTGGATGGGAAATGGCACGCCGTCGGTAATGTAGGCGTCGAACACGCCGAGGGCGAAGATATATTGCAAGCAATTGCGCGCGCGCGCGTGGCATGTGTTGATAGGCATGAATTCACGCGCGAATCGCTCGCGACATGGGGATTAGTCGCCGAGGACGCGAACGCCGACGTCTGGGCTCCGTTTGGTGGCGTCGTCAATCGTAGACGTTTAGTTGGCGAATACCTCGGCGTGGGCGATTGCGATGCGCGACAATTATTGCGTCAGATGAACTTGTTTTTCACCGCCGACGAGGTACGCGAGGCGCTCGATGCTCTGCCAGGTCGAGGCGAACCCATACCGCCAAAGATGACGGATGGTTTCGCGGACCGCGCACGAAGACGAGACAAAGACGACAACCAAGAGGACGACGACGACGATTACAAGGCATTCAAGTCCGCCCTGGGCTTTGACCCAATGGCGTATACACCACCAGGACAAGCTCCACCAGGATTTGAATAACAAAAAACGAGCGAGCGAGCGTCTTCTTCGTCTTCGTTTGTACTTTTTTAGTAGAAATATTACAGCGTCTCTCTCGATCGAGATCAATCAATCAATCAATCAATACCCAGTCAACTTCCCTCCTCGCCCGATGATCTCACCGACGCAAAACCACGCGTATACTTCAAACGCGAACGCCGCGCCAATCGCCACAGTCTTCACGTCCAACTCGCGCGCGTCCCGACCCATCGCGCGCACCTGCTCAAACTCCACCTTGGCGTGCTTCAACGCCCCAGGCACGCGCGCCAGGTTCGTATAGATGAACTGTCGACCGAGAACTTTCGCTGCGGCTTCATCCTTCACCACGTATTGCGCGTTCGCGCTCATCGTACGCTCGTACGCCTTGACGATCGGAGGCGCGATCGTTTCCTGCGCCTTGGTGAGCGTTTGAATCGCGTACGTCGTCGCGCGTTTCGCCGCTTGCGTCGCTGCTTGTGACATGATGACGACGACGACGACGACGGTAAGGGTGGATGGCTTCGCTCGAGCGCGATGCGTGAGACGGCGTCGTCGCGTACTGCCGATGCCGCGTCGACGCCCCGTCGGCCACGTCCACGTCAACGACGTAAACCCTATACCCTACTGTTTAGGTCTTTTTTATATACTGTTTACCCATACAAACTCTTATACCCTAGATCGGCCCTCGATTTGTGATTTCGACACCCCAAATCGGTGTCGCCAGAGTCCGACGCGAGCGACGCCGACGGAGGTTTAGGTATATACACACACAGAGAGACGCACACGCATACATCGCCGTGCGATTCATCGCGTCGTCCGCGTCGATCAATCGCGCGGCGTACGCCTTAGCACATCCGAGCGACACCGATTTCGCGAGATCCTCGTCACTGAATCGTAGCGCGCGCGCGCCGCCAATCATGGCGACGTCGACGGTGATGACGCGTTCGTGGCACCCGCGCGTGGCGGCAGCCGTCATGGCGTTCGCGTTATGCGCGTTAGCCATCACGTGTGCGTGGGCGTCAAAGGCTTTAGAAGCCATGCAGGCGTTCGGGGCGCGCGCGGGGGCGTTTGGAGGCGCGGCGTCGCTCGCGCCCGCGAGCGTGTTAAGTTTCCTGAGCGATGAACCGCGCGCGAGAGGGGTGATTAATGATGTTACATTAGCGCTCGTAGCGAAGGTGTGTGCGTGTGCGAGCGCGGCGTGTGCGGTGGCGGCGATCGTGCCGGGAAATAGTAGTTGCAGGAGCGACGGAGGCGCGCTCGAGGGCGAGGGCTCCAAGGCGTCGACTCGGGGTGATGGAACGAGAACGGAGCGCATGACGACCAAGAATTCGTCGGTGGCGGCATCGTTATCGCCTAAATCATCCACGTCGCCCGTGCAATCGCCGCGTGTGGTTAAAACTAGCGAAGATATAGCGCGCGCCAAGGAGGCGGCGAAGGAGCGCAAGCGACGCGCTCGAGAAGAGCAAGAGATTGCGGCGAAACGAGAGGAGGCAGAACGTGCGGAAATCGCGCGTTTAGTCGAATGCGAGCGAAAAAAGCGAGAAGCCGCCGAGGCGGCAGCTGAGGAGGCAGCTCTAGCGAAGCGAGCGAGAGAAGAGGAGGAGGCTCGTGTAGACGCGGCTCGACGAGCGGCGATAGAGATAGAAGATAAGAAGAGGCGCGACGAGAAGGAGGCGCGCGAACGAGACGCCGCGGCAGCCAAGGCACGAGAAGCCGAGGAGGAGGCGAATAATCAGAATAATCTTAGTATGAAGAAACAGTCGTCCGTGTCGATGACGACGATGGGTGTCAACGGCGACAAGGCTACGGGCGCGCCCCTAGCCAACGCTGGGGCTACGGCTCCGCCGAGTGCGCCACGATCGACTGGTTTGACGTTGCGTTCGATTCCGACGCCGAGAATTAACGGTGGTGGAATGCCGATGCACCAACAGCCACCCGTGGCGCCGCCACCGCTGCCCGCCGGTCCGCCGCCCTTACCCGCTGGTCCGCCGCCGCCCTACGCGAAGCTCGCGGCGTCGCGAACGCTGGCGACGGCAAACAACGTTCCCATCGCTGCGGCAGTGGACGTCGTTGCCGATCCGCCGCTTCCACCCATGGCACCTTTATTATCGCCCAAGGGTGCGCTGTCATCTCCCGACACCCCGCGCGAATCGTTCTCGCGGTGGAGCTCTTTGAGCAGTGAACGTTCACTCGGCGACAACGGTGGACAATTTTCTGCATACGGCGCGGTGCCGACGCGCCCCGTGGTGCCCCCTGGGTTCGAACAAGTCCCTCTGTCACCGACATTCAACGGAATGCGGCAACCGCGATCGTCATTCACCGACGAAGTCGACGCCGACTCGGAGTGGGCCGCCGTGGATTCTACGATTCAGTTGTTTTTGGAAAGCACGGCGAGCGACGCGCAGTCTTACCAGCCGCAATTGTCGTCTGATTTCGGCGATATATTCCGCCCGAACGCACCGGCGATGACGATGAATGCGCTTTCTCACGAGGCGAACGCTGCGCCACCCTTGCCGCCGACGCCCCACCCAGAAATGTTGTCGGGGATTTTGGCCAATATGGATGACGAATAAACTATTTTACACCTTTAGCACGTTAACGATTTGATGCTTTGAAGAAGACGACGACGATACGTACACACATACATACACACGATATAGTACGAGGACGCAGTGCGTGCACGCATTTGATGCAGCTCGAACATGATTTAATACCACACTCTGCTATTGTTTTCCGTAGCGCGTGACTTCGCGCCTCGCGCCTGTATGTTTGCTTCGACGTCTCACGTGCACGCGACGTGCGCGCCCGTCGTCGTCCGACGCACGCCCCGCTCGCGCCGAGATGGTGTCGTCGTCGACGCGCGTGGCGCACGCGAACCCGTAGGCGCATCGACGTCGACGTCGACGTCCCGGCGTCGCGACCTGCTCCTCGCGAGCTCCACAGCTCTCGCGACGCTCGCGGTGAGCACAACCGCCCCGCTCGTCGCCCCGCTCGTCGCGCGCGCGCAAGACGCCGGGGATTGGTCTTCCCCTGGCCTCGCCTCCGCGGGTCCACCCGCGCAGTACATTAAAACCCCGAGTGGGTTGGTGTTTGAGCGCATCAACGACGGCGAAGGTGAACCCGCGCGCGCCGGGGACATTGCCGTATTTGATTACGTCATGCGTCGTGCGAATGGGTATTTCATCTACGGCACTATTGATTGCGGTGTGGGGTGCGGGAACGGTGATCCCGCGGAGTACATGCTCGGGCCGAGCGGGAATTTAATCCCTGGGCTCGACGAGTTGTTAACCGGCATGAAACCCGGCGAAAAGAAGCGCGCGTTGATTAAACCCGAACTCGGATATCAATCCAATCCCAAAGGATTAGATCCACAGCCACCAGAGTTTGGGCAGCGTCGGCAGATTGAAGTACACAGCGGCGAGCCGATGATTTTTGAGGTGAAGTTGGTCAAGACGAGACGTCGATGACGCGTTTTTTGAGAGCGTTCGCGACGAGCGTCGCGCATTTTTTTTTTCACATAGTAGTACCGGTAAGTAATAAAACCATTTGTAATAAATTGCAAGAATGATAACGACGTTATGTTGTGAAATATCTAAAACGCATTGCGCTTGGCCATGTCATTCAACTCCTCCTCCGCCTTGTCCAAAATCTTCAACAAGTATTCGCGATTGTACACGGTGTGGTCGGCGTCGTACGCCTCGCCGTTTTCTCTATTCACCGCAATCTGCACCCCAATCTTCGCCTGCGCATTCCACGTATTCGCATACCCATAGAACGACTTCCCATGCTTGTATTGATACTTTGCAAACCACGCGCGGCGTTTCGTTTGAAATTCATCCAACGTCGCGTCATCCGTCGTCTCCCCGCGCATGATGGATCGGCAATATGTAATAATCTCAAGCGTCTCATCGAGAAATTCCGGCACCACCTCGGCGCGGGACTCGTTCGCGGCGACGACATTCGCCGCCATAGCGCCTAGGAACGTCACGCACGCCCGTCGCGTCGTTCGCGACAGCACAGCGCCCGCATCGACGACGAGCATCGACGCATCGACGTCGTCAGCCACACCATCCTCGAATGGCGCCGTCGCCCATCGCGCGATGCGCATCGCGCGACGCGCACCGCGCCCGTTCGCCCCGGTGCGCGTCGTCGTCATCGACCGCGTCGTCGTCGTCGTCGTCATCATCGACT